>Ga0316197_10000215_pt1 | contig 43380 bp, 43 predicted proteins | sample OudBiesiAoxic_MG_FD_204939 | JGI IMG/M metagenome (GOLD analysis project Ga0316197, IMG submission 204939) | Coastal sediment microbial communities from Oude Bieten Haven, Netherlands - site A oxic | ecosystem: Environmental > Aquatic > Marine > Coastal > Sediment | place: Netherlands... | reverse complement strand
CCGTCAAATGCACAGCTGGGATTATTCAGGCCCTTACCATGGTTATGATGGTTTTGACATCTTCGCCCGCGATATGGATATGACGCTAAACAACCCTTGTTGGGACAAAATGACTGCCCCTTGGCTTGTTGATAAAGACAAACTAAAGAAAACAGCATAACCCCGTTCATTTATATGCAGCAGTAGCAACAAAGATTGCTACTGCGCCCCTATTAAGATCAGACCTGACTGTTCTTCGAGAACGGATGCAGGAGGAGAATAAATTATGAGTCAAACAATAGATGAAATAAAACCTGGATATCCGTTATTTAAGCAACCGGAATATCAAGATCTGATGGCCCGCAAACGTGCTTTATCGGAAGAAGCGCATAGCGATGAAAAAATCGAAGAAGTTTTTCAATGGACAACCACGCAAGCCTATCAAGACTTAAACTTTGAACGTAAAGCATTAACGGTTAACCCAGCAAAAGCGTGTCAGCCTTTAGGTTCAGTGCTGTGTTCTTTAGGTTTTGAAAATACACTGCCTTACGTGCATGGTTCTCAGGGTTGTGTCGCTTATTTCCGCAGTTATTTTAACCGCCATTTTAAAGAGCCGATTGCTTGTGTTTCTGATTCCATGACAGAGGATGCTGCGGTATTTGGTGGTAACAAAAATATGGATGCAGGTTTGGCTAACGCTTATGCACTCTACAAACCTGAAATAATTGCTGTTTCAACCACTTGTATGGCAGAAGTCATAGGTGATGATCTCAATGCCTTTGTGGGTAACGCGAAGAACGATGGCCATTTACCCAAGGATATTCCTACACCATTGGCTAATACCCCTAGTTTTGTGGGTAGTCATATTACTGGTTGGGATGCGATGTTTGAGGGTTTCTGTAAGAACTTTACCAGTAAGTCAATGGAAGACAAAGTCGTTGGCAGTAACCATAAAATTAATCTCGTTACTGGTTTTGAAACCTATCTAGGTAACTACCGCGTAATACATCGAATGATGAAAGAGATGGATATTCCATACAGTCTGCTTTCAGACCCATCTGAAGTGTTAGATACACCAGCAGATGGCCAATACCGTATGTACTCTGGTGGCACAACCGCAGATGAGATGAAAGATGCACCGAATGCAATCGACACGTTACTATTGCAACCTTGGGCGCTTATTAAAACTAAAAAGACCGTTAAAAATATTTGGAAGCAGCCCGCGACAGCAATGAGTGTACCGATCGGCTTAGACAATACCGATGCCTTTTTAATGACCTTAAGTGAACTAACAGGAAAATCAGTTTCTGATTCATTAACCCTAGAGCGTGGTCGTCTGGTTGACATGATGACTGATAGCCATACCTGGTTACACGGTAAAAAATTCGGTATCTATGGCGATCCTGATTACCTACTTGGTATGGTTAAGTTCCTATTAGAGTTAGGCTGTGAACCAACCACCATTCTTTGCCACAACGGTACTAAAAAATGGGGCAAAGCGATGCAAGCAATCCTTGATTCAAGCCCTTACGGTAGCGACTGTAAAGTGTTTATCAATAAAGATTTGTGGCATTTCCGTTCATTAATGTTCACCAACAAACCAGACTTTATGATCGGAAACTCTTACGGCAAGTTTGTTGAACGCGACACAATGGCAAAGGGCGATGAATTTGCAGTTCCATTGATTCGTATCGGGTTCCCTATCTTCGACCGCCACCATATGCATCGCCAAACGACTTGGGGTTATGAAGGTGCAATGCAGATGTTATCAACCTTAGTCAATGAAATATTGGCTAAATTAGACAAAGAAACCAGTGAATATGGCAAGACAGACTTCGGTTACGACTTAGTCAGATAACTCCCCACATCAACACCTAACTTTAATTCGAGTCCCCATCCCACTTGGGGTACTCGATTTTTGAAAAGGAATAAAGATGCCTAACATAATGCTAAGAAAACAAGATGGAATAATGACCGGTTATATTGCCAAAAAAGATTTAGAAGCAGAGGTCATTTCCCTAGAATTTGAAGATCAAGATCGCTGGGGTGGCACGCTAACGTTTAGTAATGGCTCCTGCTTTTATTTTGCGCCATTATCAGCACAGCCCACACTGCCTATTACCATCAGAATGCGTCGCGCTTAAACAACGAATTACCGCAAGGGGAACAACATGACAATAGAAAGACAACAACTTCAAATCGCTTTTGTCTCAACCGATGGGGTTACCGTTGATGGCCACTTTGGATCCTGTGAACAGTTTGATATCTATACCGTCGATACACAAAGCTACCAAAAAGTCGGTGTGCGCGAAGCCAAATCTGGTCGTGGCGTAGAGAAAAACGCCATTCGAGCAGAGATAATTTCCGATTGCCACTTAATGTTTTGCGCTTCTATTGGCGGCCCAGCAGCAGCCCGAGTGATCCGCAGCGGTATACATCCCATGAAATGCAAACCACTGAATAATATCTATCCCGATATTGAGCAACAGCTGCAGCTATTACAAGCACGTATGCGCAGTGAATTACTGCCACCATGGTTAGCAAAATTGACAGGTCAAACGCAGCGTTTAAACAGTCGCTTTGAAACGTTATAACTATCGATGGCGAGAAAGCCTAACGCGAGAAAACTCAGCTTTTCAGACTGTATCGCTTTCAGCCTTCTGCCCTTAGCCCCAGTCGATATCTAGTAAATTTCAATGTTGTGTTGCATCCCATCCATTGTCACAAATAGAACACAACATAAATCATAAAAATCATACAGTTAACTAAGGCACGAGCCTTGCAATTAATCTCACTAGAAAGATAACTAAAACATTAACAATGGGATTTATTATGCGCAATTCAGAGATAAAAGAGTTACAAGATGAACCCGCATGTGAGCATAACAAAAAATCGAAATCTGGTTGTGCTCCAGCAACACCCGGCGCTACCGCAGGAGGGTGTTGCTTTGATGGTGCTCAAATCACCCTTTTACCAATCACCGATGTTGCCCATATCGTTCACGGGCCAGTAGGTTGTGCAGGCAGTTCATGGGATAAGCGTGGCACACAAAGTTCAGGCCCACAGCTATTTCGATTAGGCTTTACCACCGACCTTAATGAGCAAGATGTGATCATGGGCCGTGGTGAAAAACGCCTTTATCACTCAATTTTACAGGTCGCAAAAAAACATGATCCCGAAGCTGTATTTGTTTACAACACCTGTGTGCCAGCGATGGAAGGTGATGACATTGAAGCTGTTTGTCGCATGGCAGAGCAAAAGATAAATCTGCCCGTTATCGCAGTGGATGCTGCGGGCTTTTACGGTAATAAAAATCTCGGTAATCGTATCGCAGGTGAGTTAATGGTCGACAAAGTGGTTGGCACCGCAAACCCCGCTCCCAAGCCCGCTTTTAGTGCTGGTAAGATTCACGATATCGCCTTAGTTGGTGAATATAATATTGCAGGGGAATTATGGCATATCCTACCACTACTCGATAAATTAGGGTTACGCGTTTTAGCGAATCTCTCCGGTGATTGCCGTTTCAAAGAGCTGCAAACTATGCACCATGCACAAGCCCTGATGCTAGTTTGTTCACGCGCTCAAATCAATGTTGCACGTAAACTTGAACAACAATATAAGATCCCCTGGTTTGAAGGTAGCTTCTATGGCATTCGTGATATCTGCGATGCACTACGCCAATTTGCGATACTCATTAATGATCCCGATCTCAGTCAACGTACTGAACAGTTAATTAGCGAAGAACTCGCAAGCTTAAATACAGCGCTAGCCCCCTTCCGAGAACAACTAAAAGGTAAAAAGGCACTGTTATATACAGGTGGTGTTAAATCATGGTCGATTGTCTCTGCATTGCAAGATTTAGGGATGCAAGTGGTTGCCAGTGGTACACGTAAAAGCACCGAAGAGGATAAAGCTAGAATCCGTGAACTAATGGGCGCTGATGCCATTTTATTAGATGAAACGAGTCCTCGAAATCTTCTCGATGTCGCTTACCAATACAAAGCTGACGTGATGATCGCTGGTGGCCGTAATATGTATACAGCTTATAAAGCACGAATACCCTTTGTTGAAGTAAATCAAGAGCGCGAACACGCCTTCGCAGGGTTTAAAGGTATGGTCACCCTAGCACAACAGCTGTGTTTAACCTTAGAAAGTCCTGTTTGGCAACAAGCACGCAGCAATGCGTCATGGCATTAAACGTAAAATTAATCGTATTTAAAATGTTTCGCACTCTCATATAAAGCGAGGAAAAAAAATATGGCACAGATAATCGCAAATAAAAAACCGCTAGCCGAACAACCATTAAAAGTGGGCCAACCTTTGGGTGCAGCTCTTGCATTTTTGGGTATGGATAAATCGATGCCACTGATGCATGCCGCACAAGGTTGCAGCGCTTTTGCTAAAGTATTTTTAATTCAACATTTTCATGAACCGATTCCAATGCAATCGACTGCAATGGATCCTATCTCCACGGTGATGGGATCCGATGAAAACCTCACCCAAGCTTTTACCAATATCTGTCAGACTCATCATCCAAAATTGATTGGTTTATTAACCTCTGGTTTAACCGAAGCACAAGGCGCTGATATTGAACAGTCAGTACGTCTATTCAAACAAGAAAACAGCAAGTTTAAGCATACAGCAATAGTCCCAGTCAACACGCCTGACTTTTATGGTTCACTAGAGAGTGGTTACGCAGCCGCAGTTGAAGCGATGATTGCTCATTTAGTCCCACATAAAATACCAAGCAGCACACGTCGTAAACGCATCAATATTTTAGTCAGTCATATGCTCACACCCGGTGATATTGAACAGTTAAAAACCGATGTAGAAGCATTTGGGCTGACGCCGGTTGTCATTCCAGATGCAAGTCTCTCACTCGATGGTTATCTCGCCAAGCAGGACTTTAATGCTTTATCACAGGGCGGTGCAACCGTAGATCAGATAAAGACCGCAGGTCAAGCACTCGCGACTATTGTGATTGGACAATCTTTAGCACGAGCCGCCAACCTTTTAATAGAGCGCACCCAGATTCCAACCGAAATATTCCCACACATACATACACTTGAAGAAAGTGACAGGTTGATAAAATTATTAAGTGATCTTAGCGGACGGAAAGTTCCTGCAAGCATCGAGCGCGCCCGAGGACAATTATGCGATGCCTTAATTGATACCCATACACAACTCGGCGGCAAAACAGCGGCACTAGCAATGGAAGCCGATCATTTGCATGCATTCATCGCATTATTTAAATCGGTAAATATAAAATTGCCAGTGTTGATTGCCCCCTGTAATCAACCACAATTAGCCGCATTGCCCGTAGAACAGGTAAAGATAGGCGACTTACAGGACTTACAAGAGTTGGCAGAGGAAGCCGGTGTGGATCTGTTATTGGGTAACTCCCATGTCAATGCTATTGCTAAAAAGATGAAGCTGCCCTTACTACGTATCGGTATCCCTATACATGATCAATTTGGTTGCTTTGCAAAAAGTAATATTGGTTATAGTGGTATTCGAAACACCCTCTTTGAGCTTGCCAATTTATTGCGCCATGAAGTGCATAGCATTCCCGTTTATCATTCCCCTCTTAAGCAGAATTTATCACAAATAGTAGTGGGACCTGCGTATGTTTAAAGAGGTTATCAATATCGCCTTTGCAAGCAGCAATGAAAGCGATCTGGATGAACATTTTGGTAGTTGTCAGCAATTTACGATTTATCGTTTATCAATTACTCAGAGGGAACATATTAAAAGTATTCAATTCAGCGCTTCAGAGGGGTACAAACAGCAAAAAATAGATGTACGACTCGCTGCTTTAAACGATTGCTTTGCTGTTTATTGCCTTGCTTGTGGTAACCCTGTTCGCCAGCAATTGCTTGCGCAGGGGATACGTGTCGTTGTTCACCCTCACAGTGAAGATATCGAAAAATTAATCACCCAAATCCAAGCAAACTGGCCCGGAAAAATAGCGCAACGGCAGCACCAGCAACGTAGCAAAAAACAGGATAATGATTATTTTACAGCGTTAGCAGCGAGCGAATGGGAAGGCTGAGTTTTAATTTTTATTTAATATGAAATAAAGGAGCACAAAATGGCATTTGTAACAGGATTAACCAAATCAGGACAAAGTTGGACGCCTGAATTTGTAGAGAGTTTAGATCAGGCAAACTGTATCGGCTGCGGGCGTTGTTATAACGTCTGCACCCGCGATGTATTTGCCCCTGAGGAGATAGAAGTCGACGAAGATGATGAAGGCGATTACGATGACGATGTACGCATGGTAATGACACTCGCTGATGCAGAAAACTGTATCGGTTGTGGTGCCTGCGCAAAAGCCTGCTCCAAGGGCTGTTTTGTAAGTGCCGCACAAAGCTTGTAACGCTAACAATGGGACAACGCGAGTTTTATTATTTAGTTCGCTAATTTAAGCTACTGATGTCCCTTTCTTTTTTGTTCATCGTAATACTCATTTCCTAAATCATAATTATTTATTGCTGCGGTTCAGAAGAATGACTCCATCGAACTACAATAGGCTTAATTACAGACTGAATGAGCACAGACGAACAAAATATCCCCCCTTGCCACAACAACAAAGAGCCTCACTATTTAAAATGTACTGACTAAATACGTAAGCAGTTTTTATCTTTTGCTTGTGGGTGTTTCGCCCTTGGCGAGTTCATTTTCTTTGAACAGCCAAAGAAGACGGAACCAAAAGAAAGGCTGCCCTATTATTTTCTGATTTGCACGTCCTGATTGCTTATAACGCACCAGCTCGTACAGCACATCCATGTGCTGACTGAGCTTAGCCGACTGCTCATATCACTATGCTGTCGCATAATTCGCTGCCTACCCTTGCTAAGCAGTCATGCCTTAGCAAGAAAATAAAAAGGGATCAGTGTTAGCCACAGAGGTCGCTTTCCGAGGAAATGGTGTATTTGTTTCGATTAAACCGCTAATCGCTCAAATTAACTAGCATAAAAGCGTACACATGGAGATTCCGTTTACGTTTTTCTTGAGAAATCAATTCCTTTAGCAAGTAGAGGCATGGATGCCTCGACTAAGTTCGGCTCCGCACAGGGATGGCGGTCCGAACTGGTGCGTTATAAAGGGATTTATTTGGCAAGATAAAAAAACGTTTCGGAACGGCATTCTTTGCTTACTTTCTTTTGCTGTTGAAAGAAAGTAATGTCGCCGACAAGGCGAAACCTCTGCCTAATAGGTTTAATTTCCGACTGGATGAGCGCAGACGAACAAAGTATCACTCTTAATAATTTCATTTTCTTTGCCAATTTACCTACATTTAGCTTGTTCAAATAACAAACAATGAAGCTAAGCTATCGATCCACTCTTTTAGCGGAGTATTATTAAATCAGTTTTAATAAAAGTGGCATTTCATATAATTACCAAAAATATGGAATAATTTCATTTAACTACACTGTTAGGCAACATATTCAATCGGAGTCATAATGAAAATAGAGTTTAAGGAAGAGCCCTTTTATGATAATTCAATAGCATCTGAAACAGGCTCATTTACAAAATGGATCAAAGTTAAGCATCCTAAAATTGTTGTTGAGCTACCAAAGCATAAAAATAAAGTCGCATTACACGATTACTCATTAATTATGCCTATCGTGAATTTAGCTTATGCTCAAAATATTCCAAATTATTTAGCCCTTGTTCTTGAGTATTCGAAATATAGGTTTTCCGGTTCATTAGAAGGTGAAAATAACCAAATCGAGATCCAAGTAGAGTGCGAAGATAAAAAATAAAGGGATTACCAAAAGGTTTTCATTTAAAGGGAATGAATCAGCTTTAAGTGAAAGTGTTGAAAAATTCGATATAAATAAATTTATGGACGAGTAGTTTGTACTTTCTTAAAACAAATTCCTTTGAATACTCCGATAGTGAATATTATTCTCTTGCAATATTAAGATCTATTAACCAATGTGAGTTCAATCTTGCAATAAATACAGCTGATATATTTTTAGCCAAATTAAATGAGTTAAAAGGTACCTATTCATTAGAAGAAGTGAAAAATGATATTTTTATTTCTGAACAATTCATTAAATTACTTTCGTGTGTTGCTAAGTATTGGTTAGCTATAACCAGCCAAAAATTTTCTAATTCTTGGCTGGTTTTACAAGATGTTTTAGACTATCTAAGATCTATTAAAAAATTCCATGAAAAAAGAAATTTGGTAGTCAATTTCATTGAAAAGCAATTTATTGCACTAGAATCTTCCTACCCTTATCAACTATTTTCCAGTATAGGAATTGTTGTCGATTATTATAAGTGTAGCGTTTGCGGCTGCGATTTAGATTCATTTGAATGTGAGCACTTAAAAGGTGAACTCTACAATGGCAATGTTGCATATGGAATTGCTAATAAAATATTACACTTTGATCATGTAGCATTAGTAGAAAAACCCTTGGATAAACGTTGTGTTATAGCTATAGAAGACAATTCCGAACAGTTTGGTGTTCAAATGAATTTGTCTAAATATATTAATAAAGCTAAGTTACAGCCGTTTAGTTTTAAAAATATTGAAGTAATAAGTTATAAAAAAAATAATCCTGACTATGTTAATTTGCCACGTAACGCTCGGTGTTTTTGTGGTAGCAATTTGAAATTTAAAAAGTGTTGTCTCTCTAAAAAAACGATAGAGCATAAACATTTTGAGTTCATTCATGGTCAATTAATTGCAGAATAAGTCGTTTAAACGGAATAAAAACTTTCAAGCCAAAACGGAGAATATAAATGCATAAAAAGATCATCGACTTTTGGTTCAACGAACTTGAGCCTGCTCAGTGGTGGCAAAAAGATCTCACGCTTGATGCAATGATCCAAAAACGATTTGCTGCATTGCATCAACAAGCAAAAGCAGGCGAGCTTTTTGGGTGGCGTCAAAGCGCATTAGGTAGCCTTGCTGAGATCATCATTCTCGACCAATTCTCACGTAACATCTATCGCGATAAACCCGACTCTTTCGCCTGCGACCCATTAGGCTTAGCACTCGCTCAATTTGCAATATCCAAAGGCTTTGACACAGAGTTACCTGCACCACAGCGTAGTTTTTTCTACCTGCCATTTATGCATAGCGAATCTAAACTAATCCATGTTGAAGCCGTCAAACGGTTTGAGTCTTTAGGTAACCCAAATAACTTAGAATTTGAACATAAACACAAAGTGATAATCGATCGGTTTGGCCGCTATCCACACCGAAATGCTATTTTAGGACGTGTCTCAACACCTGAGGAGGGCGAATTTCTCAAACAACCAGGCTCAAGCTTCTAATTCAGCCATTTTAATCTGCATTATGCAGTGTTACATCTCAAGGAAAGTGAAGTGCAGAACTTAAAAATTGCAATTGCTCAAGTTTCATCGATAAAAGGGGATATTGATGAAAATATCTCAACTCATTTGCAAGCGGTCAAAAAAGCCAGTGAACTCGGTGTGGCTTATATTGTATTCCCAGAATTATCACTCACAGGCTACGAGCCATCAATCGCTAAAAATTTCGCTTTGTCTGATGACGACATACGTCTAAAACCATTAATTGACTGTGCTATTAAAAATAATACAACCCTCGCTGTTGGCGCACCGTTACGATCTGTCGGTTTACCTAACATTGGGCTCATTATCATTTCAGCGTCAGGTATTGTAGAGAGTTATGCAAAAATGCATTTACATCCAGGAGAAGAGCAATACTTCAGTGGAGGTGAGCATCACCATCATCTCATCATTGGTGGTACTAAAATCGCCAATGCTATTTGTGCAGATACCAACAACCCGCAACATGCTAAAAATTGTTTTGAATCTGGCGCATCCGTTTACATAGCAGGCGTTATGGTTACTGAAGGTGGTTATGATAACGATTCACTCGCAATGAAAAACTATGCTAAAAAATATAATATGCTGGTTGCAATGGCAAACCATAACCATGTAACAGGTGGTTATAAAGCGGTTGGTAAAAGTGCCATTTGGTCAACGACCGGACTACTCGCTCAAGCAGGTGAAACCGATAATGCACTTGTGGTTGCTACAAAAGTAAACAACAAATGGTCGGCTCAAGTGATTGCGATATAAGCGCAACGAGATCCACCCGCAACCTAAATCCGTCTTACATGAATATTCATCGTTTGAATACGATAAGCAATCTGTCTTGGGCTCATACCTAACAACCGTGCCGCTTTTGCTTGCACCCAACCCGATTGCTCTAAAGCACTAATCACACGTTGTCGCTCATCTTCAGCGCCTTCGATGATAGAAGCAACCATAGGTTGTGCTGGCATTTGTTTACTTTCTTGCGGTACTGAACCTGATAATTGCATATTGCCTTGATTAATCATCACTACATCACGATCAATTAAACCCGATTCACTCATCACTGCAGCTCGCTCAAGACAGTTTTCTAACTCCCTAATATTGCCTGGCCAGTTATGCCCCATTAACAAACGAATTGCACCATCGCTTATTTTTAATGTTCGGCCTTGATTCTTGCCTATTTTGGCAATCAAAAAACGCGCTAAATCAGGTAAATCAGCCAATTTCTCACGCAATGCAGGCAACTGTATAGGCATCACATTTAAACGATAATAGAGATCCTCACGAAAATCACCACTGCGTACATCTAACTCTAAGGGTCTATTTGTCGCAGCAACAATACGTACATTAACTTTAATAGTAGTATGCCCGCCGACTCGCTCAAACTCCCCTTCTTGTAATATTCTTAATAATTTAGCTTGAAAGCTGGCACTTATTTCTCCTATCTCATCGAGAAATAACGTTCCTCCATCCGCAAGCTCGAAACGTCCTTTACGCATTTTAACCGCACCAGTAAACGCCCCTTTTTCATGTCCAAAGAGCTCACTCTCTAGCAAGTTATCAGGTAATGCGGCACAATTAAGTTTGATAAAAGGTGCATTGGCACGTGGTGAGTTAGCTGCAATGGAGGTTGCGATTAGCTCTTTACCCGTTCCGCTTTCACCCCGAATCAATACTGTGGTATCAAATTTTGCAACCATTTTAACGGCCTCAAATATCTGCTGCATCACCGCAGTATGACCCACCATAAAATCAACACCTGGTCGCAATTTTGCATTAGAGGGTTGAGTCGCTTTTTGTTGTAGCAGCTCATTATGATTTTGCAGTTCTTGCTTCTCTTGTTGTACACGTGTCGAAAGCTGCAGTGTATTTAGGATCAAATTAGCAACCATCTCCAAGAAACGGGTGCGAGCTGCTAACTCGCTTAAATTACTGCTCATAGGCTGTGCAGCAAGCACCCCTTTGGGGTTTGAGCGACTGCCTAAGGGCACACAGATAAGAGGGAGGTCATAGTCATATAAACTAAGGCGGTCTAAAAATCGCGGATCTTGAGAAACTTTAGCGATCACTTGCGATTCACCACGCGCTTGTACATTACCTAAAATACCCTCATTGATACGGTATTTTATTTTTGAAGCATCACGGATAACTTCAGGATCAGCACCATGTAACGCCTGTATTAACATACCTTGCCGTTCATCATTATAAAGGGTAACCATTCCAAACTGCATGCCCGCCATCTCATGCAAACAACACAACATCTGTTGCAGTGTCTCTTCCATGTTGAGTGACTGACTCAAAATAACGCTGATGCGGTGCAATGCATTTAGCTGTTGCTCAGCATTAAAAACTTGTTTTAAAGTAGCAATTGATTCTTCCATAAAAAATCCTATTAATCCGTATATTAGGGTGCTGTGAATAAAAATATATATGAACAAGTTATTCGCTGTCGTAAAAGTAACAATTTGTCTCAACTACATCAGCTTGCTCGTCCTAAGCACCCCTCACACTGAATAAGGCAATTAATATACCAAATAAGGGGCAGATGGCTTTAGATGAAGGTAAATGAAATTAATAAATGATCTAAAACAAAAACTGCTCAAATTCTAGCCGCATCTTCTCTTGGTTCAAAAATAAACACGCGCTTTTTAGGTGCATACTTTTGCAAAATTGCGCCACGATCGTGCATAAATAAAGGAATTTTTAGTTGGCATATTTATCGCAATAACTTCATCAGTGAGTACAAAAACCAAGTTTGAAAACGATTAACAACTTATTAAGTAAACAAAAAAACAACCTTTTAAATCATTGTTTACTGCGATGCAATGGAGATGTGCCGATGAGTCAATACCTATTACTGCTGCTGACTACTAGCTTGGTAAACAATGTGGTACTAGCACAATTTTTAGGACTATGTCCTTTTATGGGGGTATCAAATAAGGTCAGCTCCGCATTTGGAATGGGTTTGGCGACCACCTTTGTATTAACGATTTCCTGTGCCGTCGGCTGGGTACTCGAGCACTACCTGTTAATTCCTTTAGGGTTAGAGTTTTTACGTCTGCTCAGCTTTATTTTGGTGATTGCTGTCTTAGTACAATTAACTGAGATGATGATTGCCTATCAAAGTCCTGAGTTACATAAAGTGTTAGGTATCTTCTTACCACTTATCACGACTAACTGTGCGGTACTCGGGGTGGCGCTACTCACAATACGGGAAGAGCTAAATTTCATTGAAGCGATACTTTACGGCTTTGGCTCAGCCTTAGGTTTTACCATTGTGATTGTCATATTTTCAGGACTTCGGGAACGTATGACCCTTTGTCGCATCCCCGCGACAATGGAAGGAGCGCCGATTGGTTTTATTACCGCAGGCATATTAGCAATGGCTTTCTCTGGTTTTGCCGGATTAGCATAGAAGGTGCAACAGATGGATATTCTCTCGATATTAAGCCTGCCTATTCTCGCCGCTATGATGGGCCTTGCCCTCAGTATGGCGGCACGATTTTTAGCAATAGAGCAAGACCCTATCGTCGACGCTATCAATGAACTGTTACCCAATGGTCAGTGTGGGCAGTGTGGGTTACCCGGTTGCGGACAAGCTGCAATTGCAATGAGTGAAGGAAAATTAGGGCCAGATTGCTGCCCTCCCGGTGGGCAAGCCTTAGCACAAAAACTTTCAAAACTACTGGGAGTTGCTTTAAGTAATAACTCTGAAAGCAATAACTTACCGCAAGTAGTAGAGATAAGTCCAGAATTATGCGATGGCTGTACACGCTGTTTCAAAAAGTGTCCCTTTGATGCAATTGTAGGGGCGAATAAACAGCTTCATGGGGTATTAAGTGATATTTGTACCGGCTGTGGCATGTGTGTATCTGTCTGCCCACAGGATGCATTTAGCTATAAAACAGACCCTATCTATAGCAACAACTGGGCTTGGCCTAAACCAGAGCTACATTAACAAGGAGGTAACAGATGCTTTTTTCTAAAAAATTGATTAAGGGCGGCGTTCACCCCGAGGGTCAAAAAAAATTAAGTAGTGATAAGGCTATTTTACAGCTAGCACCACCAAAACGTTTATTTTTGGCACTGAAACAACATTCAGGTGCGCCGGCTAAACCTGTAGTAAGCGCAGGAGATAGGGTAATAGCAGGGCAGCTCATCGCCACAGGCCAGGGCGGTAGTGCCAATATTCATGCCCCACTTTCTGGCACGATAGAAAAAATAGCAGAGCATAGCGCTGCGATCCCTGGAGGTGGAAAACAGGCAATGATACACCTTGTTTGTGATCCCTCTGATCAATATGACTCAATAAAAGTCAATCATCACTACCAAAGCCGCGCTGAACTCATCGATATTATCGCAGAAGCAGGCATTGTGGGTATGGGCGGAGCTGTCTTCCCCACCGCAACAAAGTTACGTTCGACACTCAATAAAGATGTCGACACCCTGCTTATTAATGGCTGTGAATGTGAACCCTACCTAACCTGTGATGACTTAGTGATGCAGGAACAGTGCGTGCAAGTGGTGGGTGGCGTACGTTATCTACTAGAGGCTTGTGCTGCTAAAAAAGCGATTATTGGCGTTGAAGATAACAAGCCACTGGCGCTACAAATTTTAATCGATGCCACCAGCGAAGATGACAATATCGAGGTAAAAACATTACCCACTCACTACCCAATGGGATCTGCAAAGCAGTTTATTCAAGCATTGTGCAAGGTAGAGGTGCCAAAGGGAAAACGCTCTACCGATGTCGGGGTATTTGTACAAAATGTGGCGACCTGCGCCGCTATCTATAATGCCGTACGTTTTGGTAACGCGATGACCCATCGAGTGGTTACCCTCAGTGGGGGAGCGCTAGAAAAACCGATGAATGTTCAAGCTCCTATTGGCACCTTAATTTCAGAGTTGGTGGCGGTTTGTGGTGGTTTAAAATTAAGTGCGGCACGCATTGTGGTTGGCGGGCCAATGATGGGTCACACTATCACCAACATGCATATACCGATTATGAAAGGTACCAGTGGTATTTTGTTCCTTAATGAAGATGAACTACCCCAAACAAGCAGCAGCCCCTGTGTCAGCTGTGGACGCTGTGTGTCGGCTTGCCCGATGGGGTTACTACCTAATGCAATGGCTGAATTAATCGCTAACGATGAGCTAGAAGAAGCACAAAAACAGGGCTTAAGTGGATGTTTATTATGTGGTTCATGCGCCTTTATCTGCCCAGCATCTTTACCGTTAACGCAATATTTTTCCTATGCTACTACAGAGTTAAACCGCCAAAATAAAATGCAATATAAAGCACAACTTGCACGCCGGTTAAACCAACAGCGTACCTTGCGACTCGAGCAGGAGGCGGTAAAAAAAGCAGCAGAAAAAGCAGCAAAAAAAGCCGCAAGAGCCTCAGTAGGAACACGTTCTAAACGCCCCCCCAGAACCCCTAAAGCCGTTAAGCAGGAGTCCTAAATATGCCAACATTATTATTAAGCGCGCCACACATTCATTCTGGAATGACGGTCAATCGCCTGATGCGCCAAGTTATTTTAGCCCTACTTCCCGCTCTCATTTTTGGGTTATATCTATTTGGAGAACCAGCATTAATATTAGTGGTTGCATCTCTCATTAGCGGTTTATTAACCGAGTGGCTTTGCCAAAAGTGTCAGCACAAACCAATCGGTAGCTTGATGGATAGTAGCGCTATTGTCACCATCCTATTATTGGTGATGAGCCTTCCTCCTCACTTCCCTTGGTACCTCGGTGCCTTCGGTGCCGCAATTGCGGTTATTTTTGGTAAACAAGTTTATGGCGGACTTGGACAAAATCTATTTAATCCAGCGATGCTCGCGCGTGTTGTCCTGCTTATCTCATTTCCCGTTGAGATGACAAACTGGCCTTCACCAACGCCTGTATTACCGCCCTTTTCTGGACTCAATGAACTTATTGACGGTTTTACGGGGGCAACGACATTAGGTACGGTGATGGAAACAGGCAGCAGCATTGTAAATATTCAACTCTTACCACTACTCTTTGGAATCAGCCCAGGCAGTTTGGGCGAGTCGCCTATGCTGCTGTTTATCGGTGGAATCTGGATGATCTGGAAACAGGTTATTGATTGGCGCATTGCCGTCGGTTTAATAGCAGGTTGCTTACTCCCCGCTTTCATTGCTTGGGGCCTTTCACCAGAAACAATTTTACCCCCACTCACACAACTCGCAAGTGGTGGATTAATGTTAGCGGCGTTTTTTATTGCCACGGATCCGGTGACCAGCCCAACAACACCTAAAGGGCGCATTTATTATGGGCTAGGTTGTGGTTTATTAATCTTTTTAATTCGTATTTTTGGCGCTTATCCTGAAGGTGTTGCCTTTGCCATTTTACTAATGAACTCCGTTAGCCCATTAATTGAAAGTGTTACTAAGCAAAGAACCTATGGAGACAGCAAATGAGCATCATCAGCGAAAAAATAAAACAAACACATGCTTATCCTGCACTGCTTATGGGGGTAGTGTCATTAATCGTTTGTAGCCTACTACTGGTGACGCACTATTTAACGGCACAGCCCATTGCCGATAGACAACGGGAGGATCTCACCAAGCTACTTAATCAAGTGTTACCTAAGAATGCCTACGATAATCAACCTTTAGATAACCGCTATCAGCAATTTATTGAGGGACGTCCTCTCATTTTTTATCGAGCTCGCAGAGAGGGTAAAGTCAGTGCCATCATCCTATTTACGAGCACATCGGGCTATTCTGGCGCTATTTCCATGTTAGTGGCTATCAATGCTGATGGTTCGTTAAGTGGAGTACGCGTTCTTAGCCATACTGAAACGCCGGGGTTGGGCGATAAAATTGAACTCGCAAAGTCAGATTGGATATTAGGCTTTGCAGGTTTATCACTCACCAAACCTAATGTAACTGGCTGGGCTGTGAAAAAAGATGGCGGTGAATTTGATGCATTTACTGGTGCAACCATCACCCCAAGAGCGGTTGTTAAAGGTGTTTATGAAACATTGCAATTATTTGAAAACAACAAGCAACTCTTTCTTGAGAGAGAAGAGACAGAAAAACAGACGACAACACCTGCACAGACGACAACACCTGCAAAAATAGAACCGAGCAAACCTATTAGCGAAGTAAAGAGTGCAGCTTTAACCATTAACAAAACAGCGGGGAGTCATTATGCAGCGCTATAATTACAAAGAAATTTTTAACAATAACCTGTGGACAAATAATGTTGTTTTTGCACAGATGTTAGCCCTTTGCCCCCTGTTAGCTGTCACTAGCGGTGCAACTAATGGGTTAGGGTTAGGGTTAATTACCACCGCGGTCATGCTACTCTCTAGTTTGCTTATCTCATTGATTCGCCCTTTTTTAACAGCGCAAGTACGCATTCCTATCTTTATCCTTTTAATTGCTGCACTGGTAACGATTGCTGACTTAGCCATGAACGCTTGGTTACATGAACTGCATAAAGTGCTGGGGTTATTTATTCCATTGATCGTCACCAACTGTGCCATTTTAGGCCGGGCAGAATCCTACGCTTCAAAAAACCCTTGGGTTCCAGCTGTCTTTGATGGTCTCACAACGGGCCTTGGTTTTACGTTTGCGTTAGTGGTATTAGGCGGATTTCGAGAGGTAGTGGGCAGTGGCACCCTGTTTGCTAATGCTAGCCTATTACTCGGCGATAACTTTTCAGTGATTGAATTAACCCTTATACCAGAGTATCGCGGCATGTTATTAGTCGTACTTCCCTCCGGCGGATTTATCATGCTCGGCATGTTATTAGCAGGGAAACGTCTGCTCGACAATTTTTTAGATAAGCGCAGTGACCAAGTCAGCCATTGCCAAGTCAACCATTAATGTATTCAGATAAGGAGGTTAACAATGAGATTTAGTGTCGCCCACGCTGCTGGCAGTGCTAGTTTTTGGCAAGAGCTTGAATCAACGCAGGAGTTAACTGCCGAACAAGCTATTTTACAGTCAAGATTATTAAATGAATTTCCAACACTGGATATAAAAAAATTAAAAATAGGCATATTTGGCAAAGCCTGCAAGATATCGCAAACCGTACAGGATGGTGACCGGGTTGAAGTGTATTTACCCGCAATAGTACAAGATATTGACGACGATGATGATGACGATTAGCACGCTAATACCATTAACCCGCATAAGTATCTGATCAATCCTACTAACCTCAATTTTAATCAAGAAGATATCCGACTTGCAGGGCATTGCATCTATTTTCACCCAAAATAGATGTTCCCTGCTGCGCTGGGTTGGCAAAATTAGTCGATTCAGCAAACGGACAGACAAAAAGAAAAGTAACCATCAAGCAAATCACTATTAATAAACAAGGTATTGAGATTTAAAGTTAAACAGAATGCCAAGGCCTATGCTCGATTAGCGCACTATTTTGTTACAACCAACACAATGCACCTGTTTTGTCTTATTTAGAACAACAACAATAAAACCACATTAAAAACAAGGTTAAAAGATTCAATGAGTTACGTTTTTTCACTTTTTATCTATTCAGGCATATTTTCTGCAATATCTTATCTATCAACAAAATAGATAAAGTCCAATTAAGTTAATTATATAAGGAGTATCACCATGGCTAAAACAGGCATTATTTTCGGTACTGATACCGGTAAAACACGAAAAATCGCAAAACAAATTTATAAAATGCTAGGCAGTGATGAGGTTGCTAAACCAATCAATATTAACCGTTGCTCAATCGATGATCTGCTCGCCTTTGACAATCTAATTATCGGCACTCCGACACTCGGCGATGGACAACTTCCAGGTTTATCTGTTGATTGTGAAAGTGAAAGCTGGGAGGAGATCGCAGGCGATCTTGAAGCAGCTGATTTCAGCGGCAAAAAAATTGCGTTGTATGGTCTTGGAGATCAAGAGGGTTACCCAGATGAATTTGTTGATGCCCTTGGTGAGCTTTACGACATTTTCAGTGCAACAGGTGCAACATTGATTGGCCGTTGGCCAAATAGCGGTTATGAGTTTAATAGCTCGACAGCATTAGATGGCGATGAGTTTGTTGGATTGGTGCTTGATTTAGATAACCAATCAACGTTGACCGATGAGCGATTAACACAATGGCTAGAGATAATTAAGCCGGAATTAAGTTTGTGATCCTCTTCCCCATGATCAGCACTGATGATGGGGGTTTCCTTAGCTATTAAACAGGATTAAATATGAAAAAGTTGATGCTATTTATCATTATTACCTTATTACTTAGCAGTAGCTGGAGCTTTGCTGGTGAAGTTAATGTTGCGGTAGCGGGTAACTTTTTTAGACCATTGCAATTATTAGCAAGAGAGTTTGAACATCAAAGTGGCGACAGGGTTAATATTGCAGTTGGCTCTAGCGGTAAATTGTATGCACAGATATCTAACGGTGCCCCCTTTGACGTTTTTTTATCTGCAGACCAACAAAGAGCCTCCAAGTTGGTTGAAAATAAGCTAGCGGTTAATGGCAGTCAATATACCTATGCAAGAGGCAAACTGGTTCTCTGGTCAAGTGATCCAAACGTAATTGATAAACTAGGTAAACGCCTTATTTCACCCAATTTAAAACGGCTAGCAATAGCGAATCCCAAGGTTGCCCCCTATGGCGAGCAAGCGTTAACCGTGCTCAAAAATCTTGGGATATATGAACAGCTTGAAGAAAAATTAGTGCTCGGTCAGAGCATCGGCCAAACTTTTCAATATGTCAGTAGTAACAGTATAAAACAGGGCATTATTGCTCTGTCACAGGTGATGCGAGACGGTGAGATAAACGAAGGCTCCGCTTGGGTAATTCCTAGCGAACTTTACCAAGCGATTCAACAGGATGCTGTTCTACTTAACAAAGGCAAAAGCAATCCCGTTGCGATAGCATTCTTAGCATACTTAAAATCAGAAGATGCCTTAAAAATCATTCACTCATTTGGTTATCAGGAGGCTGTTTAATGGTTGATTTATCAGTGCTTTGGTTAACGCTCAAACTGGCGCTTATTGTGACAGCATTATTACTTGTCTGTGCAACGCCTCTAGCATGGTGGTTGTCGCAGACAAACTCGCGATTAAAACCGTTAGTTGGCAGTTTATGTACCCTGCCCATGGTACTTCCCCCGACTGTATTAGGTTTTTATCTACTACTTTTACTCAGTCCAAATGGCGCTATTAGCCAGTTTTGTACTGCGATTGGTATCGGTCATTTAGCATTCACCTTTTCAGGAATAGCAATTGCTTGTGCAATACATACCCTGCCCTTTGTCGTCCAGCCACTACAAAATGCGTTTGAAGCTATAGGAAAACGCCCATTAGAGGTGGCAGCAACGCTACGTGCCGGCCCTATTGCAACTTTCTGGCAAGTTGCATTCCCCCTAGCAAGGCCCGGATTTTTCACCGCGGCGATTATGGGTTTTTGCCATACTATCGGTGAATTTGGCGTGGTACTGATGATCGGCGGAAATATCCCCGGGCAAACACGGGTTTTATCGATTGAGATTTATAACCATGTTGAAGCGATGGAGTATCAGCAAGCGCATTGGTTAGCAGGCAGCATGATGCTCGTTTCATTCATCGGTTTATTCCTTATTTATGCCATTAATTATCAAGGTAGTCGGAAAAGAAAAACCATCAAAAATGATGCTAACAAAGCCCAGCCCTTAATAGAGCGCTACCTATGAGAGCAATAAACGCTCATTTTAATGCCGATCACGGCGATTTTACACTCGATATAACACTCTCTTTACCAGGAAAAGGTGTATCAGCACTATTTGGCCCCTCTGGCTCAGGTAAAACAACCTGCCTAAGGGCAATGGCTGGACTAGAAAAACTCCCTAATAGCTTTTTCGCTGTTGGCGATGAGGTTTGGCAGGATTCTGAAAAGGACATTTTTATCCCCCCCTATCAACGTGATATTGGTTATGTATTTCAAGAGGCTAGTCTCTTTGCACACCTTAATGTACGCGATAATCTCAATTTTGGACGGCGACGCTTAGCGGCTGATAAACAACAAGTTGATGTGACTCAGATTTGTAACATTTTATCCCTCACTACACTGTTAGATCGCCCCCCCGCTTCTTTATCTGGTGGAGAGCGTCAACGCGTCGCAATTGCACGAGCCCTGCTCACCTCCCCTAAGTTACTGCTCATGGATGAACCTCTTTGCGCGTTAGATCACGCCTTAAAAAACGAGATCCTGCCCTACTTGGAGAATCTACAACAGACACTTTCAATTCCAATCATCTATGTTAGTCACTCACCCGATGAGGTCGCTCGGCTGGTTGATCATATTGCGATTATCAACAATGGGCGGCTAATAAAAAGTGGCCCATTAGTTGAGGTGATGCTCGATACAGAAGTCGGCTCATGCTTCTATGATGGACTGAGCAGTATGCTTTTTGCAAAGGTAGCAGCCCATCAAGCGGATTATTTAACGCAATTAGCCATAGATAACTTAACACTCACGGTGCCGCAAATAGAGAAACCGGTGAACAGTGCGTTGAGATGCCGAATTAATGCCAGAGATGTCAGTGTATGCCTTGTACCACCTCAAGATAGCTCGATCGGTAATATTTTAGCGGGCACTGTCATAAAAATAGCACCCTGTGACGTTGCTGGTGAGCGCACCCTTTACATTAAAATATCAGCACATCAAACCATTTTAGCAACAATCACTTATGCATCCTGTAAACGATTAAATTTACAACTAGGCAGCCCTGTTTGGGCACAAATTAAATCGGTCGTTATTTTATAAATATCAGTATTAGAGAGGTTAAGTATGAGTAAAACGGAACAACAACCGACAAGTGACGTTTTTTTAGAAGATTTATCAATGAGCCTAAAACGCAAAAATCATTACGCTAGCATTAACCGTATTTACTACAAACAGATTATACGTGCACAGTTATCGGGCAATATTGTCTTACCCCACGGCTTAGGTCTCAACTCTCAGGAATATCAAGCGCTAAGAAAAGCGATGAACGATGCTGATTTGATGCATAAAGAGCTTGCTTGGTATCAAAAAGATTGGACATTTATTCGTGAGCGCGCACAGTTCTGTGCCGAACTATTTTCCATGCAAGAGCAGGAGCGTAGTGAGTTGATTTCACTGCTCAATGCATACCGTAATCAAAAAGATCCCTCTTCTGAACAGATGGCAGTGGTGATTGCAACGGCTTGCCTGACTAAGTTTCATCTCTGGGAGAGTCTTGGCCTAGCTGATAGACAGCAATTAGGTGAACTCATAGCATATAATTTCCCTAAATTATATGCCCTTAATGTTAACAATATGCGTTGGAAGCGTTTTTTCTACCGTCAACTTTGTGAACAGGGGGGCGACTACATCTGTAAATCACCTAGTTGTGGAGAGTGTCGATCTTATAATGAATGTTTTGCCTTATAAGCATAATGTTGGATAAGCAAATTAACCAAGGAGTAAGCAATGAATAACAGCAATCAAGGACAGATAAATCAAAGAAAAAATCGTTATATCAGCTTTTTAGGAATTGACTGTGATGTTAATGCGACTCACCTAATAGCAATACTTGATAAACATATCCAAGCGGGTCATGGCGAGGAACAATGGCGATACTACTTCACCCAAAAACGGCAACAACAGATACAGTTAAAGCATGATAATTTAAATTTTATTGGCCACCAAACCAATACTCTTTATGAGTATTTTAATTCCTGTAACGATCTACAAGCAAGCACACTACTTTATAAAATTGAGCAGCAATGCTGTTAACAATTAATTAACAAGGCGCGTTCAGTCTTAAAACGAAATAATATTCTCTATATTATGTAGACCTCCGACCACCTTTAGGTTTTAATTACATTAATTTCATGTTTATTAATGTAGGAGTTTTATCTAATGCCCTTAAATATTATCTCTGTAAGTTACCAAGAGTTATCCTCTAAGGGACTGATAAGTGAACTGAAACATGCGGCATCATGTGATATGAAAAACGTATGTCGCTTAGCTTGCAATCGTTGCCCTAATGTTTTTGATTCTATTGAATTAGAAGAAGTTGTGATACAAGGATTGAACCTTGATTATATTGTGATAAAAAAAAGTAGAGACAGTGAGGATTTTTATCTACATTTGAGTGCAAAAAACATAGTTGATTGGCTAAAAAAATATAATATCACTTACCAAAAACCTGTGTTAGATAAAACAGACTAATCTATTGATAAAATTTATCCCCTCCTGCGTTTAAGAACACCAAAAGCGCGTAGTCATTTTACCGTAAAAAAAACTTTAGGTTATAGTTATTATTACTTGTAATAACACTATCAAGCATACACTATACGCGCCACACTCCCTGAGATAGAACCTCACCAACAAACAAATATTTATCGCACAAAATACTACTTATAAAGTCAAAGGATCATGGTTTAGTGGTTATATGCGACCTAGAGAGGCAGCTTATGTTCGAAGTATTTTCAGCAATTTGGTCACAAGACTTTAACTTTTTAGCGCAGGCAGAGGTAAAAAGATACCTCATTATTGCCCTATGTTTAATTATATTTTTAGAATCTGCATTTGTATTTTTACCCTTACCGGGTGACTCTTTAATCATTTTTAGTATGTTACTGGCAACAAATGGTGTGATTGATACACCAATCCAACTGCTAGCGTTACCCCTCTTATCTGCATTAGGGACTTATTGTGCTTTTTTACAAGGGTGTTGGCTAAAAGATAGCGTTTTTAATCGGTGGTTAACCCGTGCAGTAAGTGAAAAGCACTTACAAAAAACAAACATATTATTGTCACGCTATGGTTTGTTAGCCCTATTAATTTCAAAATTTATTCCTTTTGTAAGAGTTTTAGTACCGATGTTTATGGGCATGAATAATTTTGATAAACGTAATGTAGCGATATTAAGTATCGTAAGCTCTTTTGCATGGGTATTAAGCTTATCGATAATTAGCCAGTTTTTATATACAAACATTGATTTAGGAGGGTTAGGTGATTACGTATTTAAAGGCTTTACTATTATAACTATCAGCCTGTTTATTTTAGCAAGTATGGTCGTGACCTATCGTTTAATCAGTAATAAAAAAGTCAGTAATAACGTAATAAAAGCAGAAAAAAGCTCATCTCACTCTTAATCAACGATTATTTATAGGGGATAAAGGAATATCCCAACTGAAATTTTTTATAAACAAAATTGTTATAAAGACCTCATTTTGTTAGTTTCCTAATGCGCTTTTTTGAGCATGGTGTTCACCTGGTTAAAAAACAGGAAAAACAGCCCCCCCAACAAAACTAGACCACTCAAAAACCACCATATAACATTGTTTTTAAAAGAAAATAAATATTCTTTTTAAATTGTTTTTTTATCCACCATATGGCGCATCAATTGCAATTAATCTAATACCCGTTTTAACTTTCCAATATAAAACTGGATTGGTTCAAATTGGTATTATTTATACTAAACGTAGCAAGGGTGAATGTAATAAAGCACACTTTATAAGCATACTTATCCTGCCACCTGTTTAGTATTCCCCCTAAAAAAAAGGATAGATTATATGGCTACAGTATATTTTTCATCGCCCATTATGCGTAAAAATAAAAAAATAACAGCCGTTGCAGGCAAACGTGATGCACTACTCGGGCTCGCAAAAGAGAACGACATCAAAATTCCTCATGAATGCGAAGATGGGCGTTGCGGATCTTGTTTAGTAGAGGTCACTCACCTTGATGGCGAGCGAATTAAAGCAGCAATGCTTACCGATAAAGAGCGTGAAGGGTTAAAAAACATAGGTAAATTAAGTAAAAAAGATGCACAACGAGCATCCGTTGCTGATATCCCCCCCAAGCATCGTTTGGCTTGCCAAATGATTGTTACGGATGAAGATCTGTTAGTGAAATTTACTGGTGAGCCAGGCGGTGCATAGCCTAACAAAGTGATTAATTTTATAATCGAATAAAGCAATAATTCCCTCACTATCATAATTAGTGAGGGAATTATTGAGTAACAACCGATGATGAAAGTAAGCTGTTAAGCCACTTTTTTTGACAATTTTTCTGGCGATGTAAGTTTAACTGTAAACGGATCTCTTTCAATGCCGCATGCTTTTCCATCTCCCCAGCAGGGAAAATATCATGGCAGAGTAACAAATGAAATCCAATCTCGGTTTCAATGACAGAACTAATACGGCCTGTTGTCATGTTAAACAGAACACTATCTAACTCAGGGTATAACTGACCTTGCACAACCTCGCCAATAAGGCCTTTATTAAGTGATGTTGGACACTCAGAATGCTGTAGTGCTAAATTCGCGAAGTCTTCAATATAACGCAGTAAACGATGGCGTAACTTTTCAATCTTAGCTAACGCTTGTTGGCGTTCATTTTCAGCGAACTGAGCATTGATTGTGACTAGAATATGGCTGACTTTACGACGCTCAGCCTTTACAAAACGTGATCTATTTTTCTGATAATATAACAATGCTTCCTCTGCGCTAACTTTAGGGTAATACTTACTTTGCGCCTCCAAGGTCTTTTCACATACTAGGTCTTGATAAATTGCTTCCTGCAAGCTGACTTGTGTTAATCCCTGCTGTTTAAGTGATAGTTCATAGCTTTCTTTGTTATCAAACTGTTGGTAAAGCTGTGCAATCAAAAACTGAACCTCTTGCTCTTTAACTCGCTCTTTTTTAGCCTCTTCACTCGATAATACTGCGTTCATTATCTTTTCGGCCGCTTTGGCTTGCTGCTCTAATTTAATGAGTTGCTCTGTTGACAGTGACTCAGGAGCACTCTGGTATTGACGCCAAGCGAGCTTAATTAATTGATACTGTAAATTGACAGCGATCTTATCTGGCACTTGCTTTGACATTAAATACTCCTTGTTAACATAGTAGTTTCATTGAGTGGATCGGGTAAACCAGCGTTAGCGGTCAATACGCTTTCAGGGATCACCCATGAGTGGGTTTGTGCGCTGCGGTTACATTTAAAGAGCACTTTATAATAAAAGGGCTTTTGTTCACTTTCTAGACCTAAAATAGTGCCGCTATCACCAGACTTAACAACTATCTCTCCAGCACTAGATAAGGATGTGTCAACAACAACATGATCACCACGCTCAAATTTTCGATCCACCCAAGGACTTTCTAAATCGCCTAGCTCGGATTCACGACAACCTACTGTGCAACCTTGATCAATAAAATGTACTTGGTAGATAACCTGATCCTGCAGAAATTTGCCAACCCCTTTAATAAATCCCTCACTGCCTCGGCGAATTAATAATGCCCCCCGATTACTACCCATAAACGTACCATCATTGCGTATATTTTTAATGACGCGTACTTTTTCACCATAATCAAATTTTGTATCCATTACATCCGCCTATATATCGTTAAATCGAGTTTAAAACCTGATGACTAATACTCACTAACTCTTTATCCGAAGGATTACGCTTACGATCAATCGCAAAGGCTTGCACCGCAGCGAGTAGTTGACTACTTTGTATTTGATCCAATGAGATACCAATACGAGCAAAGACAGCCTGTACGGCACCTAGCCCTGAATGTTTACCTAATACTAAGGTATGGGAGCGCCCTAGCAGTTGTGGGTCTACCCCCTGATAATTACGTATATCTTTAATTAAACCATCAACATGAATGCCAGACTCATGGGTAAAAGCATTCGCACCAACTAAACTTTTTTGTTTATCAACCGCTTTACCTGCTGCGTGGCAGACTGCTTGGCAAAGCGCAGGTAAAGCAAGTAAATTAATACCGATCTCTTGTTGATAACATTGATACAAAGCAGTTGCGACCTCCTCTAATGGCGCGTTACCGGCGCGCTCTCCTAATCCAACAACGGTAGTATTCGCATAGCAGGCTCCTGCTTTAATCGCCGCTAATGTATTAGCCGTTGCAAGCCCAAGATCATCATGGCAATGAATCTCAAGCGCCAAGGGCTGTGCGCTACAGAGGTATTCTATCTGATCATAAACCGTAAAAGGGTCAAGCAAACCTAACGTATCGGCATAACGTAACCGTTTCGCACCAGCGGCATGACCAACAATACCTATCTCGGATAAAAAGTTAAGATCCGCACGCGAAGCATCTTCACAACCAATGCACACCTCTAACCCAAGTGATACTGCATAAACGATAGATGCCTGCATCTTAGCCAATAAGGCTTTTTTACTCGATTTTAACTTGTGCTCAATCATCTGCTTTGAGCTAGGGATTGATATATCAACCCAATCTAGCTGCAACACTGCCGCACGTTTTATTTCATGATAGTTGGCACGACACCATGCCATTAAAGTGGCATAGGGTAATGCCTGACGAATGGCGGCAATAGTCAAACACTCCTCCTCTCCCATTGCAGGAATCCCCACTTCGAGATGGGTTACACCAGCACCAAACAACATTTTTGCTAGCACAACCTTCTCGTTGCGAGTAAAAGCAACACCGGCAGTTTGTTCACCATCTCTAAGGGTTGTATCGTTAATTATCACCATTCTCATCACCTTTATGCTGCGGGTTCAAATGCTTCGATATCAAGTGGTTTACCATCCTTCCAATAGGGAGAAAAGCTACGTAACTTATTAATAATCTCTGGTACAACACTGATGACATAATCGATGTCTTTCTCTGTGGTATATCGTGATAGCGAGAAACGAATAGTGCCATGTGCGGCGGTAAAAGGGATCTGCATCGCCTGCATCACATGAGATGGCTCAAGGGAGCCTGAAGTACACGCACTGCCACTCGATGCAGCAATACCAAATTGGTTTAACAGCATAAGAATGGCTTCCCCCTCAACATATTCAAAAGCGATGTTCGCTGTATTAGCAACACGATTATTAGAATCGCCAGTCACGAATGCATGCTCGACCTGAGATAATATGCCTAGCTCAAGTTTATTACGTAGTGCAGCTACTTTTCCTGCCATTGTTTCTAGATGCAATTCAGCTTGTTCTGCTGCGACACCAAATGCCACAATAGCTGCACTATTTTCAGTACCAGCACGGCGCCCACGCTCTTGATGCCCACCACGTAAGAGCGGACGATAACGCACCCCACGGCGAACATATAAGCCACCGATTCCCTTAGGTGCATGTAATTTATGACCAGAGAAAGAGAGCATATCTATCTCTGTATCTTGAATATCAAGCGGAATTTTACCAACTACCTGCACGGCATCAGTATGAAATAGGACCCCTTTCTCACTTGCCATCAATGCCATATCTTCAATAGGAAACAGCGTGCCCGTTTCATTATTAGCCCACATCACTGTCACTAACGCAGTATTTTCTGAAAGTAATGATGAATAGAGCTTTAAATCTAACTGGCCCTTTTTATTCACCTGCAAGCGATGGATAGTGTACCCCTCACGCTCCAGTTGCTCACAAACGTCTAGTGTCGCAGGGTGCTCAACCGTGGTCGTGATGATCTCTTTTTTATTTGCATTCACTCTCAGGGCAGAGTAGATAGCCGTAGTGGTTGATTCTGTCGCACAGGAAGTAAAGATAATTTCACTGTCATGCAATGCCCCAACTAAATCTGCCACCTGCCTACGTGCTACTTTTAGCAGTGCCCCGACTTGATCACCAAAACTATGAATTGAGGAGGGATTACCAAACTGTTTAGTAAATAGTGGTATCATTGCTTCAACGGCCATCGAGTCAACCTTAGTGGTTGCATTATTGTCTAAGTAGATATTTTTTTTCATTTTATCACTCCCACTTGGCATTACTTACCAAGCTAAATTATGGTACTTTTATTTCAAGTTTATGCGATAGCCTCTGGTATATGGTTCACAACAGGTATCGCAAACCCAAGCGCTTCACTAAATTGCTCCTGCAACCACCCCAGCGTCATATCTGTCATCATGCACCCCGTACACGCACCCGACAAACTGACTACAATCAAATTATCACTCGCTTTGACGAGACTTACATCACCACCATCTGCTTGTAAATAGGGCCTAAGATGACTTAATATTTCGAGCACTTTCTGTGTTAACGGATTGGTAGGTGGTAATGAAGAGATAGGTTTTATTTCAGGACTTTCACCCGTCATTATTGCTACGTCGCCATTTTTGGCCGCAACGACTTCATCAATCACCATCTCTATTTTTTCATGGCAGCTGGTGCAAGCCCCACCCGCTTTGGTATAGTTGATCACATCCTCAATAGTACTTAAGCCATGTTTTTGTACGGCACGGAATATTTTCCCCTCATCCACGGCAAAACACCGACAGATCAACTTGCCTTCTTCATGATCGTCATCAACGAGTTCAATACCTCGATAGTTAGCAATTGCCGCTTCAAGTGCTTCCTGGCCCATTACTGAACAATGCATTTTTTCAGCGGGCAAACCACCAAGATATTCAACAATTTCTTGATTACTTAGTTGCTCTGCTTGGGCGACAGTTTTACCAATAATAAGCTCAGTTAATGCGGAAGAAGATGCTATCGCACTCCCACAGCCAAAAGTTTGAAAACCAGCGTCTTCTATCACCTCCGTTTCTTCGTTCACTTTTAAAGTAAGGCGCAATGCATCACCACAGCTAATAGAGCCAACATCACCAACGGCATTCGCATCTTCCAACGCTTTGGCATTTCGAGGGTTGAAAAAATGATCTTTTACTGTTTCCGAATAGTTCCACATAAATACCTCACTTCCTGTTTATCTTGTTTAAACCTTGTATCTGAACCTATTGCAAAACTTAGACCAAACAAAAAAACATTTACTTTCAAGAAGATAAGTAATCATCATTAAGTGAAACCTACATATCTCACATAAAAATTGTGGGTTTTGTCGGTTCTAATACATAGAGAGGAAATACAAGACATTAAATAACAAAATAGACGGTGTGAATTTTGCGACAATTGTCTTCTATGCCACCAATAGCCACATACAACAAACCTGCAAAAAACATAACAATCATTAATTATCATGAACTTATAATTAACCCTTATTTTGGTACGGGGATTGCAATTCCAGATATAGTAAAGGTTCAATACGCCGCGTTTTTAGAGCATTTAGATAAGCCATTGAGGTAGGTAATTATGAATAATGAAAAAAATAATACAAAATCAGCAATAAAATCAGCAACCCGACCAAGCTGCAAATCAAAATGTGAAAGTGGAATATTAACCTCAGGCATCAGCTTAAAGGATCAGCAGCATGCTGAATCTCCGCCATTAGCGATAAAACAAAAAGTAGCGAACCACCCCTGCTACTCCAATGATGCACATCATAAATATGCACGTATGCATCTGCCCGTAGCGCCAGCCTGTAATATCCAATGTAATTACTGTAATCGAAAATATGATTGCGCAAATGAGTCTCGCCCGGGGGTAGTCTCTGAACTACTCTCGCCACAACAGGCTCTATTAAAAGCACTGGTTGTGGCAAAAGCAATTCCTCAACTCTCAGTGATCGGTATTGCAGGGCCTGGCGATCCTTTAGCAAATCCAGTACGTACAATGGAAACATTAACGTTAATTCGCGAGGCGATGCCCGACATAAAATTGTGTATTTCCACTAACGGATTAACCTTAGTTGATCATGTTGATGATCTGCTTCGCCTCGGTGTAGATCATGTGACCGTTACAATTAATACACTAGATGAGGTGATTGCAGCACAAATTTATAAATGGATCTATTTTGAAGGTAGGCGTTATGAAGGCGTTGAAGCGGGAAGAATATTAATTCAACGTCAGATGGAAGGTATTGCAGCACTCAGCAAAGCGGGCATATTAACTAAAGTAAACTCGGTTTTGATCCCAGGGATAAACGATGGTCACTTACCTTTAGTAAGCCAAGAATTAAGACGAAATAATGTATTTTTACATAACATTATGCCACTCATCAGCAAGCCTGAACATGGCACTTTTTTTGGGCTTGTCGGACAGCGCGAGCCATTAAACTCTGAGCTTGATGCCGTACGTGAACTAGCTGGCGGCAATGTCAGTCAAATGAAACATTGCCAGCAATGCCGCGCGGATGCGGTTGGCATGCTAGAGGAAGATCGCAGTACTGAATTTAAACTTGAAAACATTAGTCATGAACCTGAAGACTATTCACAAACAATGGCCGGACGCTGCCGTTTCCAGTCAGCAGTAATCAGTAAAGGAGCCTCAGAAACAGAGCCCTCTTTAGTAATCGCTGTCGCGACTAAAAGCAATGAACAGATAGATCTTCATTTTGGTCATGCCGATTGCTTTAAACTGTATCTAGTGACCAAAGATCAACAGCACTTTATTGGCGAGCGAAGAATCACACGTTACTGTACGGGTGATAATCACACACAAAATGAAGCAACAAATGAAGCTAATTTAACAACAACGATAAAAGCACTACATGGTGTTGATTTAGTACTCTGTTGTCGTATTGGCAACCCGCCAAATGCAGCGTTAGAGAAGGAAAACATTAAAGCTGTTGTTGATTATGCTTACCATGCAATTAATACAAGCTTAGCCGATAGTTATACTCGGTATTCGGCAATTGCTAAACATAACTGGCAACGTCGTCAACAACAAGCACTAAAAGAGGTAAACTAATCATGGCCTTAACAATCACTAAAGCGTGCTTTTCCTGTTATGCCTGCGAAACCATCTGCCCTTCAGGGGCAATCACAATAGTGAAAAATAACTTCGTTATTAATACGGCTTTATGCAGTGAATGTGACGATATTGATAACCCTAGGTGTATTGCCATTTGCCCAGAGCCTAAAGCGATTATGCATATTAAATAACAGGTATAAAAAAGGCGCTGATAAAGCGCCTTTTAATTTCGATAATATTATCAAGCAATCATACTTATAAAGGATATGTGTAAGAAGCTTGGATACCCAATGGAATACCTAAAGCCCAATAAGCTAATAGGAATAGTGTCCATGCAACTAACATCGCAATTGAGTAAGGCATCATCATCGACGCTAATGTACCAATCCCAGTGCTTTTCACATAACGTTGACAGTAAACGACAACTAACGGGAAAAATACCATTAAAGGAGAGATAATATTAGAGACAGAATCACCAACACGGTAAGCCGCTTGTGTCAGCTCAGGAGAGATATTCACTGCCATTAACATCGGTACTAAAATAGGGCCAATTAATGCCCATTTTGCCGATGCAGAGCCAATCAATAGATTGACAAATGCGGTTAATAGAATCATACCAACAATAGTAAGTTGTCCAGGTAACTCTAGGTATTGTAAGAACTGAGCACCATATAATGCTAAAACAACACCAAGGTTAGATTGGCTAAATGCAACTAAGAATTGTGCACAAAAGAATGCCATTACAATATAGCTACCCATCGTACCCATGGTATGCGACATCGATTTAATAACATCATCATTGGTCTTAAATTTACCAACCACACGCCCATAAACAACGCCTGGAATTACAAAGATAATAAAGATAAGTGGCACAATAGATTTCATTATTGGCGCATCAAACGCAGTCAGTTCACCAGTACTAGAGCGAAGAGGAGAAGTCTCAGGGATTAATAATACGATTAATAATCCAATACCAGCAAGCATCGTTAATAGAGCGCGTCTAAATGCACTGCTTTCACTCTCGCTTATTTCACCAAGATTTTGCATCTCTTCTGCATCATCATCAATCTTAATTTTACTTAAGCGAGGTTCGATTATTTTTTCAGTCACCCACCAACCAACAAGCACGATCAAAAGAGAAGATAGACCAGTAAAGTAAATATTAGACAGCGGATTAACAATGTAGTCAGGATCAAATATTTGTGCTGCAGATTGCGTGAAACCAGCAATCAGTGGATCAATACCCGATGGGATAAAGTTTGCAGAGAAACCACCCGATACACCCGCGAAAGCAGCCGCGATACCGACTAAAGGATGACGTCCCGCTGCGTGGAATATGATACCGCCTAATGGAATCACCAATACATAACCAGCATCTGCGGCAGTATGTGAAACAATCGCAACTAAAATTAACATTGGCGTTAATAATTTAGCAGGCGTAAAACGTAACATCTTTTTCAGTGCTGTATTAATAAAGCCTGAGGAATCAGCAACACCAACACCTAACATTGCAACTAGTACAATACCTAATGGTGCAAAGCTGGTGAATGTAGTTACCATATTAGCAAGGAAATTAGCTAATGCTGTTCCCGTTAATTGGTTATTAATCTCAATACTTTCTTGTGTAATTGGGTGCACTAAACCAAAAGAAAATTGCGATAACAACGCAGACAATCCCCAGATAATTAATAGCCCCCAGAAAAATAACAATGCGGGATCAGGGATTTTATTGCCTGATTTTTCGATAAAATTTAAAAAACGATCCATTCCTTTGGATGTGGTTTGTGCATTTCCCTCTGATGAAGTTTGCACATCTCCATTGATCGTTTGGTTATTCATTAAAACTCCTGTTTTTAGATAGAAAGTTGAATAGTTTAAATATTCCTCTATTAGGAAAATGTTATTACGACTTATAACTCAACTTATAAATATAAGTCGTGTTTACTCTCACATAATGGATGTGGTTACTATTTTTTAGGCGCGCACGAGTGCCCAAATTATCATTCTATGCTGTCTCCATTAAATCAGCGTTTCACATAATACTGAAAGTTAATGGAAGCGACACAAAAAGATATATCATCTGAAAGTCTCGTTATTATTAACAAAAAAGACTTAACATTAGTAACATGTCAACGACAAATGATATTTCCTGTTCTCAATTAACAGGCATAAAAAAAGGTATCCGAAGATACCTTTATAACGTTGATTTTTGCTTTCTTATTTAGAAGAAAGTGAACCGAAACGTTTTTTGAACTTGTCAATACGACCACCAGTATCAACAACACGTTGAGTACCTGTGTAGAATGGGTGACAAGCGCCACAGATATCTAGCGTGATATCTTTACAAACTGTTGAGCCAACTTGTACTACATTGCCACATGAACAAGTTGCAGTGATTTCTTTGTATTCTGGGTGAATTGCATTTTGCATTTTGGAAAACCTCTATTGGTCCGTATCGCTGCTCAGCTTGATGAACGATTTCATCAACCAAGTACCACACGTATTTATCATTAAAATTTAAGGCGCAAATTATAAACAAGCTGTTTAATAAATACAATCATTAAATACTATTCAGACCTGATACGCTGTAACGCTTCATCTAACAGTTGTTCGGGATGATATACTTTATCAGAGACCCCCAACAAACACGCAGGGCTTTGACCATTCTCTGATTCACAATAATTATAAAGGGCACGGTATATTTCAGAAATATTATCAATAACTTGCATACTATTTATATTTTTATTGATATGTTTATTTAAATACTGCGCATAATTTTCAATCATATCTCCTCGCGTTAACTGAAAACTCGATGCGTCTTTTAATTTGCAAGTAATTGGACAAAATGCCCCAACCTCATTACTAAACCAGATATCATTCCACCATCCAAGTGCCTTACCTAGCAACTTTTCTTTCTTTCCAGTAAGGGGTAGGAAGAAATAAACATCAGCACACTTATTTTTAATGGCGGAGTAGGAAGACATTAATGCTGCCGATCTTAGTGTGCTTTCATGCTCAATAAAGTGTTCATGGCGACCTATATTAAGTGTAAAAGCATTGAGTAGTTGAAAATGTATATAAGCGACTTTATCAGGATAGATAGCACTACATTTAGCGATAGGTTTAAGCTCACCAACAATTAACTGTTCAAAATGGTTTCTTTTTAAATTACTCTGATAACGTTCTAACAATACCGCTTCAATACTCACAGCATCGCTATTAGTCACAATCGTATTATCCGATTCATTGTAAAGAAATGCTTGTTCAACCGGTTTATGCGTTAAATTATTTGTTTGTAAAAGAATATAACCACTCTCTATTTCCGCAGTAAAAAGCGTATAGGTTCCACGTTGACGACTCAATGTCATTAAACGCCCTTCACTGTGCATGCCAAGATATTCGTTATTTAATATTTTTTGCTCATTTAAACGGCTAAAGTTAGAGAAGATAACAGCAAGTTTATTTAGGTAAAAGTAATATAACCTAGCCGATAACCCGCTCTCTTTAATTGCTAATTTAATCTCTTTTTTTGAAATTACCGAGCCTAGTACCTCTTTTAATGCACTGACATTTTTATACTCAGACAAAGTAAAGACACTACCACATTGAGTGCATTTTTTACGCTGCGTGCCTGCTGATGTAAACCCGTGTAACTTTGAAGCCGGGATAGGATCAATAAAAAAATAGGGGCTACATTTTTTACACCCCACCGCTTTATAACCTAATTGCTGTTCCAGTTTTTCAGCGAGTACCTCTTGTACAAGCTCATTATTTATCCAAGGAGGGTTACTGCCACACAACTTGCATTCAGTCGAAAGGTAACCTAAACGTTCACTTTTCTGGATATAGCTGTCACTTTCACTAATGCCAAAATTTGCACAGGAGACGGTTTTGCAACAGTTAAAGTTCTTTGTAAATCTCAGCATTCAATAATGGCACATCGTGTGAATAAATTTACATAAAGCATAGTCAAAAAACATTTTGTAATCTACGTGCAGGCGCTCAGTTAACAGATAAATAAAAACAAAATGATTGATTACCGTAATAGGTTACTGATGCGAATACCAAAGGAATTAATAAAATGATCATTTTTGGTGGTTAAAATTATCGTTCACTGTGTTGTAAGTTTTGAAGTGATAGCAACTATCTCCTGCAACTCTCGATTTTTTAGTAATGATATTCCCTAGCCAAACTCTGATCACCAAATAAATTCCATTGATATAAGAAATTGAGCTTTATATAAAAAAATAGCGCCACGCTGACCAACAACACATTTTGTAAGTATATTAAATTTAATTTTTTTAAATAATTATCTGTCGATCAATATCACTTATTCTATTTTGTTCAATAAATACACTGCACTCCGGTTAAAAACAGGAATGGAAACATTTATATAAAACTAAAATGGATAGGGATGAAATGAATAAATTAAATAAAGGTTTATTAACAACGGCTGTATTGCTTGCTTTGACTGGTTGTAATAACCAAACATTAACAACGCCACCCGCTGCAACAAGTTGCGCTGAAGCAGGAGATAGTTGCAAAACCTTCACTTTACTGCATACCAACGATAACCATGGTCGATTTTGGGAAAACAAGTATGGTGAGTATGGAATGGCCGCGCGTAAAACAGTCATTGATGCCATCAGAGCTGAAGTATCACAAAGCGGCGGGGAGGTGTTGTTATTATCAGGTGGTGATATCAACACCGGTGTTCCGGAATCTGATTTACAAGATGCAAAACCAGACTTTATCGGTATGAATGCCATTGGTTATGATGCGATGGCAGTGGGAAATCATGAATTTGATAACCCATTAAGTGTCGTCGATATGCAACGTGAACTCGCAAACTTCCCAATGCTGGCAGCAAATATTTATGACAAAACAACAGGTAAGCGCTACTTCGATGCATATAAAATATTTACTATTAACGGTGTCAACATTGCCGTTATAGGCTTAACAACTGAAGATACCGTTAAAATAGGTAACCCAGAGTTTATTAGTGGTTTAACATTTACTGATCCAACAACTGAAATAAAAAAAGTCATTGCTGAAATTAATGCAGCAGGTAGTGCTGATATTATTTTTGCAGCGACGCATATGGGCCATTACGAAGAAGCAAACTATGGCAGTAACGCACCTGGTGACGTAACAATGGCACGCGCTTTAGAAGCGGGAGATCTACAACTTGTTGTTGGTGGGCACTCACAAAATCCTGTTTGTATGGAACCAGACAGCGATAAATATGCACAGTTTAAAGCCGGTGAAGCATGCATACCCGACCAACAAAATGGTACTTATATAATGCAAGCTCATGAGTGGGGTAAATATGTAGGCCGTGCTGATTTTGAATATTTTAATGATAAATTACATTTAGTCAGCTACAAACTTATCCCGGTTAACCTAAAAGAAAAAAATGAAGCGGATGAACGTGTGCTTATCGGTACAGAGATCATTCCTGATAATGAGTTACTTGAGGTATTGCGTAGTTATCAAGAAGTGGGTCAAGAGCAACTAAATGAAGTCATTGCAACCACAGCTACGTTTTTAGATGGAGCACGTGACAATGTTCGCAGTCAGCAAACAAACTTAGGGCACCTATTAGCGACAGCACAAGCAACCAAAGTTAACGCCGATATTGGTGTAATGAATTCAGGTGGCGTTCGTGCTTCTATCGATATTGGTGATATCAGTTATAAAGATGTGCTTACCGTGCAACCATTTGGTAATAGCATTACAAAAAGTGTGATGACCGGTGCACAGATTACTCAATACCTTAATACCGTAGCAACATTTCAAGCTGGCTCAGGAGCCTACGCACAATTTATTGGTGTTTCAATGACAGTGGATTGCAGTGCAGGCAGTGTCTCAATCAGTGATATTAATGGTAAAGGTTACAGTGACACTGAAAGCTATAGTTTCACTGTACCAAGCTATAATGCAGCTGGTGGAGACGGTTACCCTGCGTTAGACCCAATAATGACAGGTTACGTTGACGCAGAGGTACTTTATAGTTTCTTAAAAGAGAAAAAGACAATTGCTGTTGATGAATTTTCTCCCACAAATAAAGTCAATTACATAAACTCATCAAGTGTTAATGGATGTCAGTTATAACTTTTAAAAAATAATGTAATAAAAACATGTAAAAAACAGTGTCGCTTCTACTCTTAGAGGCGACATTTCTTTATCTACCCTAAAAATCCTTAATCAAAGGAACTACCAATGCAATTTTTAACCACCCTTTCACTTCGTAATAAACTTTTAGTCGCGATGCTAATGGCTACAATTATTCCTGCTAGCATTGTTGGTTTTGTTGGAAACGCCAAAAACAAAGAACTATTAACTCAGCGACTCGAACAGTCTGATCTCCCAAATCTATTACAACGTGTGCGTAATGCAGTAGACGGTGAAATTTCAGAGATGAAAGTGCTCAGTAAATCTATTGCTACCAATCCATTTTTATTGCAATGGGTAGAGCAAGGTGCTCCGAGTGGAAGTGAACCACAAGTTATTAAAACACTATCACAAATTCGCCAAAACAATAATTTTAGTAATACCTCTTTTGCTGATCGAGAAAGTGCAAAGTTTTGGAATCAAGATGGTTTTTTGCGCACTTTAAAAAACGATAATGCGGATGGTTGGTTTTTTGCATTGCGGGACAGTGGACAGACAGAGTCTGCAAGCACTTATACTTATGAAAATGGTGATGTAGACGTATTTGTTAACTATCAACAAGTAAATGGCCGTGGTTTATCCGGCGTATCAAAATCTTTTAACGATATGGTTAATTACCTTAACAGTTTCAAGATTGAAGAGACCGGCTTTGTATACCTGGTCGACCAAACTGGATTAGTCAAAGTTCATCAAGATAAAAGCATTAGTGATAAAAAGAGTCTGTCGCAGCTTTATCAATTTACAGCCTCCGCTTTATTAGCAAAAAAAGATTTTGCATTCCAACACACTGACGAGCATATTGTAGCAAGTAGCTTTATCCCGAGTTTAGGTTGGTATGTGATTGCCGAAGTACCTAAAGCAGAGTTATATGGTGCATTAAATGAATCACAAAATTATATGATTTTATGGCTACTTATTACCGTTATTATTTGCATTATTATCAGCATAATATTTGCTAAAGGCTTAATAAAACCAATTAATAACCTTGCCGAGCTATTTAATAAGTTAGGTGCAACAGATGGGGATTTGACTTATCGATTGCCTACTAATGGTAGCCTTGAGATAAATAGTTTAGGCAAAGGGTTTAATAGCTTTATCAGTAAAATTCATTCGGTAGTTGGCGATGTCGCAAATACTTCTATTGAAGTACGTCAAGCCTCCGGGACAATCTATCAAGATGCCAATGAATCGAAAGTAAATGCCCAGGCTCAACGAGATGTTGCAACACAAGTTGCTACTGCGATTAATGAGATGGGCTCTACAATTTCTGAAATAGCAAGTAACGCAGCGCATGCAGCCCAAGTTACTAACGAATCAAGTGAGCAAGCCGAGCAAGCCCAAGTCATTGTAAAAGAATCGACACAAAGCATTCTTGATATGGCTGAGAACATGGATTCAGTTTCAACGAACATCAATTCATTAGCAGAAAAAAGCAATGCAATTAGTAGTGTGATAGATGTGATTAGAGGAATATCTGAACAGACTAACTTATTAGCTTTAAATGCAGCAATCGAAGCAGCGCGCGCAGGTGAACAAGGCAGAGGATTTGCGGTCGTTGCCGACGAAGTACGCGGCTTAGCAAAGCGTACTAGCGATTCCACCGATGAGATAAATCAGATGATCACGCAGCTACAGCATGAATCACAGTTGGCAGTTGAAAGTGTTATCAATACCCAAAAAAGTGCTGAAATTGGGGTCCAGTCAGCACAAAGAACAGACCAAGCATTAAGTGAGATAGTTGCAAATATTCAACAAATATCTGACTTAAATATACAAGTTGCTACTGCGACAGAGGAGCAATCCGTCGTTATTAACGAAATAAATACCCACGTTCATTCAATTAGTGATAGCAGTGAAAACAGCGCGAATAGCGCGGAGAACATTGCATCATCAAGTGAATCCCTTAGTTTGATGGCTAAGGATCTTGATAAATTGGTACAATCTTTCAAATTATAACATTTAAAAGATAAGCCTAAATAGAGAGGTGTGCTGCACTTATTGAGCACACCAAAAACAACACATTTTGTAAGCTGAAAGATTATTGTTAAAAGAACTTCAGTGCGCTCGATCTAGCTCACAATTTATCCACTGATAACTACCTAAAATCATTGCATCTAAAAAACAACGTTCACCGGAGAATGAATTACTCTTTTTACTTTAATTAGGAGAGCCCGCGTACTTAAAGGGGCTGTAGCATCTACCTTATTATAAAAGAGTCATTGATTAATCGATTTTATTTTATAAAAAGCGCGGCTTTATATAAAAGAAAAGGCAACAACACTAAGTCATAGAGGCGATATTCATGGAAAGTAAATTAGATCAATTACGTAAGGTCACAACAGTCGTTGCAGACACCGGTGACATTGAAGCAATTAAATTGTATCAACCGCAGGATGCAACCACTAATCCTTCATTGATTTTAAAAGCGGCACAAATTAGTGCCTATGAACCACTTATTGAAGATGCAATCAGGTATGCAAAAACACAAAGCAACGATCAAGCACAACAGATTGATGATACCTGCGATATGTTAGCGGTAAATATTGGTAAAGAGATTTTAAAAATCGTACCTGGACGTATTTCAACTGAGGTTGATGCAAAACTATCCTACGATACAGTGGCAAGTGTCGCTAAAGCTCACAAGCTAATTAAACTTTATAACGATGCCGGCATTAGCAACGATCGTATTTTAATTAAGCTAGCAGCTACATGGCAAGGTATTCGCGCAGCAGAGATTTTAGAGCAGCAAGGAATAAACTGTAATCTAACTTTATTGTTTTCTTTTGCCCAAGCTCAAGCCTGTGCAGAAGCTAAGGTTTATCTCATTTCTCCCTTCGTTGGACGAATCATGGATTGGCATAAAAAAAATGATGGAAAAAATTTCACACCTGAAAATGATCCTGGTGTAGAATCCGTCACTTTTATTTATAACCACTATAAAAAACATGGTTACCCAACAATTGTAATGGGTGCAAGTTTCCGAAATTCTGGTGAAATTTTGCAATTGGCAGGCTGTGATCGCCTTACCATTAGCCCACAGCTATTGCAGGAGCTAAGTGAAACCCAAGGGGAAGTCATTACACAATTAAAAACAACAACGGATATTCATGAAAAACCAGCGCCGTTAACAGAGTCACAATTCTTGTGGGAACATAATCAAGATGCGATGGCGGTGGAAAAACTAGCAGAGGGCATTCGTAATTTTGCGATTGACCAAAACACTTTAGAAGAGATGATCAAAAGTCGTCTTTAACAACAATTCAAACACAACAATTGACTAAAACGGAGAATTAAAATGCATATTGTAATGGGCCTAGTGGGAATCATTTCCCTTATATTAATTGCGGTTATTTTTTCAAGTAATCGTAAAGCGATAAATCTAAGAACAGTAGTAGGAGCCTTTATTATTCAGGCGGCTATTGCTGCATTTGTAATATTGACGCCATTTGGCTCAACTATTTTACAAACTGTTTCTTCAGGCGTTCAAGCCGTAATGGACAGCGCGAATGATGGTATTGGTTTCTTATTTGGTGGTTTAGTATCAGGTAAAATGTTCGAAGTATTTGGCGGTGGCGGTTTTGTCTTCGCATTCAAAGTGCTACCTGTAATAATCTTTTTTGCAGCGTTCATGGGTGTATTATACCACGTAGGTATCATGCAGTTCATCATCAAAATTTTTGGTGGTGCATTACAAAAATTGTTAGGCACAAGCCGTACCGAGTCTATGTCTGCTGCAGCAAATGTATTTGTTGGTCAAACAGAAGCACCTTTGTTAGTTAAACCATACATTAAAAACATGACGCAATCAGAGCTATTTGCGGTAATGTGTGGCGGTTTAGCGTCTGTTGCTGGCGCAGTATTAGTAGGTTATGCATCGCTAGGTGTTAGTCTTGATTATCTAATCGCAGCATCATTCATGGCGGCACCTGGTGGTCTATTGATGGCTAAACTTTTACACCCAGAAACAGATGAAGTAAACAACGAAATTCTAGAAGAAACAGGTGAAAATGCTGAAGCTAAACCCGTAAATGTAATTGACGCGGCAGCTTCTGGCGCATCATCAGGTCTACAGTTAGCATTAAACGTTGGTGCAATGTTAATTGCATTCATCGCATTAATTTCACTAATTAATATCATACTTGGCGCATTTGGTGGTCTATTTGGTTTAGAAGCACTATCACTTCAACAAATCCTTGGTTACCTATTCGCACCTATCGCGTTCTTAATCGGTATTCCATGGTCTGAAGCAACTGCAGTTGGTAGCCTATTAGGTCAAAAATTAGTAGTTAATGAGTTTGTTGCTTACATCGATTTTGTTGGCATGAAAGACACACTAAGCGCACATTCACAAGTAATCGTAACTGTTGCACTATGTGGTTTTGCAAACTTATCTTCAATGGCTATTTTATTGGGTGGGTTAGGTGTTCTTGCACCATCACGTCGCCCTGATATCGCACGTTTAGGTCTTAAAGCTGTACTTGCTGGTACGCTTTCTAACTTTATGAGTGCTGCTTTAGTAGGTATTTTCTTCGCACTTAGCGGTGCAGCTATTGTTTAATAGAAATACCTTTTAACAATAAATAGCGCTTAATAACTCAGCCACCACTTTTTTGTGGTGGCTATTAAAGAAACAGGTATAACACAATGAATGAACTACAAAAAGTATCAAAAGAAGCAATTTCATTAATGGATTTAACCACATTAAATGAAAATGATACGGACGCAAAAGTTATTCAGTTATGCAAGGATGCGCAAACACAAGGTGGTGATACAGCAGCAGTTTGTATCTACCCACGCTTTATACCAATTGCACGTAAAACGTTAGCGTTGCAAAACAGTGCAACCATTAAAATTGCAACTGTAACTAATTTCCCACATGGCAATGACGATCTTAATATCGCCTTTGCAGAAACACGTGCAGCGGTCGCTTATGGCACCGATGAAGTTGATGTCGTGTTTCCATATAAAGCCCTTATTGCTGGTAATAGTGAAGTCGGTGCTCAGATGATTGCAGGTTGTCGTGCAATTTGTGGCGCAAACGTAGCATTAAAAGTGATCATTGAATCAGGTGAATTAAAAACTGATACGCTCATTAAACAAGCAAGTGACATTTGTATCGCAGCCGGTGCTGATTTTATTAAAACATCTACCGGTAAAGTAGCAATAAACGCAACACTTGAAGCGACCAAAGTGATGCTAGAGTCCATTAAAGCATCAGGCAAAGATGTTGGTTTCAAAGCAGCTGGCGGTGTGAAAGATGCAGAGACTGCGGGTCAATACTTACAAATGGCACGTGATGTAATGGGTGATACTTGGGTAAACCGAAATCACTTCCGTTTTGGCGCATCAAGCCTACTGATCAGCTTGCTTAATGAACTAAACTATACTGATGCAGTAGCGGATAAAGGAGCTTACTAATGAAACGCAGCATAATTTTACTTCTCGATTCCTTCGGAATTGGTGGCGCAGAAGACGCCCATACCTTCAAAGGCACAAACGCAGATGGTAGTACATTTGACGATACGGGTTCAAATACACTAGCTCATATTGCTAAAGCGTGTTTTGAAGGAAAAGCAGAAAATGGCCGTACTGGGCCACTTAATATTCCTAACCTGAATAAAATAGGGTTTGGTCAGGCGTGCTTTGAAAGCTCAGGTCTATACCCAGCAGGCTTAGATCAAACAGTCGAACCAACGGGTGCTTTTGGTTATGCAAAAGAGCTATCAACGGGTAAAGACACCTCTAGTGGTCACTGGGAAATAGCAGGCGTACCTGTATTATTTGATTGGGGTTACTTCTCTGATAAACAAAATAGTTTCCCACAATCCCTACTTGATGAATTAGTGAAACGAGCTGATTTACCAGGGTATTTAGGTAACTGTCACGCATCGGGTACAGAGGTTCTTAAAGAGCTTGGTGAAGAGCATCTTAAAACAGGAAAACCGATTTTTTATACTTCGGCAGACAGTGTTTTCCAAATTGCTTGTCATGAAGAAAGTTTTGGTCTTGAACGTCTTTATAAGCTTTGTGAATTAGCACGTGAACTGGTTGACGAATACAATATTGGCCGTGTTATTGCACGCCCTTTTCTTGGCACTGAAGCAGCTAATTTTGCACGTTCAGTTAATCGCCACGATTACTCTGTCACGCCACCATCAGCAACGCTGCTTGATAAGATGAAAAGCAGTGGTGGCGAAGTCGTTAGTATTGGTAAAATCGCCGATATTTTCGCAGAGCAAGGTATCACTAAATCGACCAAAGCTTTTGGCGTTGATGGCTTATTTGACGCGAGTTTAGATGAACTAAAACAAGCAAAAGATCAAACGATCATTTTCACTAACTTTGTGAATTTTGATGC
>Ga0316197_10000214_pt1 | contig 43456 bp, 44 predicted proteins | sample OudBiesiAoxic_MG_FD_204939 | JGI IMG/M metagenome (GOLD analysis project Ga0316197, IMG submission 204939) | Coastal sediment microbial communities from Oude Bieten Haven, Netherlands - site A oxic | ecosystem: Environmental > Aquatic > Marine > Coastal > Sediment | place: Netherlands... | reverse complement strand
GTCAGGTCGACGACCATCGCGTAGCCGTCGTCGGTCAGCGCCTTGAGGACATCGAGGTACTGGTCGCGACCGGGGTGCAGCACGGTCTGGCCGTGCGAGTCGGTGAGCGGGCAGCCGTGCAGTTCCGCGAGCGGCTCGTCCGGGTGTTCGTCGACGTGATCGGTCATGCGGGCTTCGCCCCCAAGAGCACCGGCGTTCCCGTGGGCTCGACGAACTCGACGTGCACGTTCGCTCCAGCGCCGGACTCGTCACGGCGCTTGAGGATCTCATTCGATTCGATCAGTCCGTGGAGCGTCTCGATCGCGTGGATGAGCGTCTCCGGAGTCGGTGGACAACCGGGTGCGTAGACATCGACGGGAACGACCTGGTCGACGCCCTGCACGATGGCGTAGTTGTTGAACATGCCGCCCGAGCTGGCGCACACGCCCATCGAGATGACCCACTTGGGCTCCATCATCTGGTCGTAGACCTGGCGCAGTACCGGGGCCATCTTCTGGCTCACGCGCCCGGCGACGATCATGATGTCGGCCTGCCGGGGGGACGCACGGAAGACCTCCATCCCGAACCGGGAGATGTCGTAGTGGGCTGCTCCGGTGGCCATCATCTCGATCGCGCAGCACGCAAGGCCGAACGACGCCGGCCACGACGAACGCGAACGCGACCAGTTGACCAGGTCCTCGAGCTTGCCGGTGATGACGTTGTGCGACATCCCGCCCAGTCCGTCGTCGAGCACATCGTTGACGATGCCCATACTGCTGACTCCTTACGCGATCTCGTGTGCGATCAGGTGCACGTGTCGGTGCGCGATCTACGCTACGCGGCTTCTTCGCCACCGGCGACCGGCAGGCGGCCCTCGGTGCCGACGCGGCGGACGGTCGAGCTCATCGTGCGCTCGGGAGACACCATGGCGGCGTCGACCGTGAGGCTTCGCTCGCGCTGGATCGGGCCCCAGTCGAGCCCCCCTCGGGCGACTTCGTACACGAAGGTGGCGAAGAACACGACCGAAAAGGCGAGCACAGCCCAGAACCCGTAGTAGCCGAGTGTGGAATGCGACACGGCGTAGGGGTACAGGAAGATGATCTCGATGTCGAACATGATGAACAACATCGCCACGATGTAGAAGCTGACCGGGAACCGCTCGGGCGGTTCGCGGCTGGGCACGATGCCGCACTCGTACGGCGCTTCCTTTGCCGTCGATGGCCGGCGCGGCGCCAACAGGCGCGACGCAGCGAAGCTGAGCACGCCGAACACGATGGCGAGGAGCATCAGGACCACGACGGGCAGGTACTGGGCCATGGTCAGACGCCGGCCTCGACCTTCTCGCGCTGGTCCTCGGTGTCGGCCGCGGCGGTCGCCTCGACCGTGACGGGCGGCAGCGGTTGCTCGAGGTTGTGCTTGAGGATGCGATCGCGACGGTTCAGCAGGTAGCAGAGCGACAGGAAGATGATGCCGGCACCGATCGTGAGCACGACCGCCGGCTGACGGCGAGCTCCGAGATCGCGGATCATGTAGACGTACTGACGCTGCTGGGTGTCGTCGATGACGGGACGCGCCGGGGCACGGCCTGGCTCGGTGCGCACGGGCTCGTACGGCGCCGCCTCCGCAACCACGTAGTGGGGGGTGTGGAAGAAGGCGAAGAAGTCGAGGCTCTCGTTGATCTTCGGGTAGCGCTCGCCACCGGTGTCGAACACTTCGACGATCTCGAACTGGCCTGCGGCGAACGCACCCTCCTCCTCGAGCAGTTCGCTCGCCGACGACTGCGCCTGACCGAAGGCCGGCGCGGCCTTGTCGAGAACGATCCAGCCCTCGTCGAGGAACTGATCACGCACGATCTCGGCGGATTCGACGGGGGTGGCATCGTCGGGGATCGGCGGGAACGTCTCGAGCACCCCGACCGCGCGCAGCGCGTCGGTGTCCTGGATGACGGCGGCGCCGGGTACGGGCTGCCACGTCGGGTCGGGGCCACGGAGGCCGATGCCGTAGATCCACCACACCGAACCCATCAGCATCATCCAGCCGGCGAGTGCGGCCGCGGCGACGAGGAACGCAAGGCGCGAACCGAGGTTGGTGGCCATGATCCCGTACACGCTGCCGCACAGGATCACCACACCGATCACGACGGTGAGGAGACCTCGGAGCTCGGGCTCCCATCCGATTGCCAACAACGACATCTGTCACAAGCTCCGTACGTACTCGATGATCGATTCGATCTGCTCGTCGGTGAGCAACGACCCGAATCCGGGCATCCGGCCACTGCCCTGGCCGTTGCGACCGTACAGCTTGCCGAACTCGGAGCCGTTCTTGATGAAGCTCACCACATCGTCCTGGCTGGCGAAGTGCGCATTCACCGAACCTCCGGTGAGGTTCCACCCGAACGCACCCTGACCCGCCACGCCGGGCTGGCCATAGCTCCAACCGAGGGTGTGGCAGCGGGCACAACTGTAGGCGCCGCTTCCGAGCTCGAGGTTGTACAGGGCCTCTCCGAGGGTCTCGGCCTCGCCGTCGGCGACCGCCTTCTCGGCGGCGGCCTGGATGTCCTGCTGCAGTTCGGCCGGCAGGTTGCCGGTGCTGCAGTCGATCGGGTCCTCTCCCTCGGCACAGTTCTCGCGAGGGATCTGGATGCTCTTCATGTAGGCGATCAGGTTGTCGATCTGCTGGGTGTTCATCGGGCCACCGCCGACGAGGCCCCACGGAGACATCGGCGAGAACGGGCGCCCGTAGTTGAGGATGAATCGAACTTCGCTCTCGTCGAACTTGTAGAACACCGTGTTGACCGCCGGCGCTTTCCAGTTGACCTGCTGGACTTCCTGCGTGACCGGGTCGGTGACGGTGAACGGAGCTTCGCCGCCGACACCGGCCATACCGCCGTGACAGCCGGCGCAGTTGAACCCGCCCTCCGCGGTGGGGGCGAACAGCTGCGATCCCCAGCTCGCGAAACGGTTGTCCCAGCCCTCCTGGGCGCCGGCCTGACGGTCGGGCTCGAACACCCAGTACAGCGGCAGCGCGACGACGATGATCATCAGCAAGATGACGCCCCACAACTGCACGCGCTCGAGGCGCGGCCCCTCGAGCGTTTCGTCGTCGTAGTACGGCTTGCGGTTGGCGGCCAGCTCGATCTCGGAACCGACCTCGCGGCGGCCGGCCCGGATGTTGAACAGGCCGTAGATGATCCAGCCGCCGGCGACGATCAGCAGCCCGATGACACCGATCGTGGTCGTCGTCAGGCCGACGAGGGCACTCGACATCAGTGTTCCCCGCCGCTCGTGCAGTGCGGACCCTCGGCCTCCTGGCCGGTGGTGTTGACGCCGATCGCCGGGCCCGGCACGACGCTGCCGGTGTCGATGACGACGTCACCCGAGGCGGAGATGGTGGCGGGGAATCGATCCATGCCGCGAGGTGCGGGACCGGCCTTCTTCTCGCCGACACGGTTGTACTGCGAGCCGTGGCACTGGCACTCGAACCACTGGCTGGTCGCACACTCGGGCACTCGGCATCCGAGGTGCGGGCACTTCTGGCTGATCACGGCGATGCCCTGACGCATCGCGACGAGCAGGTTCTCGGGGTAGATCGTCTCCGCGACTGGAAGGGCCTCGGCGGGATACTCCGTGATCCACGAGCGGGCCTCGGGGACGTAGAAGAAGCCGCCACCCTGCTTGATGCCGTCCTTGATGTTGCCGAGCTTGCCGGCGGTGACGCTGCCACCGAAGCCACCGGTGCCGCTCGGCCACAGGAACGCCACGAACGCTGCAGCGGCGAAGGCGCCGAGACCGGCGCTCATCAGGGTGACGGTGGCGCGGTTGAAGAACTGGCGACGGGTGACCGCCACCACCTCCGGATCGGGCGGTGTCCACTGCACGATCTGTGGTGCCGCGGCGGGAACGATGTCGCTGCTCCGCGACGCGAGGCCGGCGGCCTCGACCTCGGATGCCGTGGGCGCGTCGACGACGGGCTCGTGCTGCTTTCGCCCGGCCTTGTCGCGCTGGACGGTCTCGCCGGAGAGTGCTCCTGCACCGCGCACGTCTGACCGACGGGCGAGGGTGAGGAACGCGACGGCGGCCAGCACGACGACGATGCCGACGGCGATGGCGATGACTGCTGCAGTACTCATGATGTGGGGGTCTCCTTTTGCAGTCTCAGAGTTCGAAGAACAGACCTTCGACCCAGGGGAGGACGAAGTTGAAGCCGGGGCCTCGGAAGAACGAGCCGATCAGGACGAGCACGGCCCAGAACATCAAGTGCACGGTCTGGAGGCCGTACATGAACTTGCGATCTTCGGGCTTGTTGGACGGGTTGCGATCGAGGTACGGGAGAAGCACCAGGGCGATGAGGCCCACGCCGGGCAGGGTCACTCCAGCCACCATCGGGTGGAAGTAGACCAGCAGTTCCTGCAGGCCGAGGAAGTACCAGGGGGCCTTCGACGGGTTCGGGGTCTGGTTCGTGTTGGCCAACTGCAGCAACGGTGCGTGGACGAAGATCGAGAAGATGAACGTGAATGCGGTGATCGCGAGCGCCGCCACGAATTCGGCCGCCAGCAGGTGCGGCCAGGTGTGGACCTTGTCGACGGGGGTGGCCTTGACGTCTTGGATCGAGCCCGACTTGACGACGGTGAGCAGCCGCTGTGTGTGGCCACCGGGACCGGCACCGACCGGAACCCCGCCACCGGCTGGAGCGGCGGCGACGACGGCGCCGACCTTGTCGGCAACCGCGACCGCACCGCCTCCGGCGGGTGCCTCGGCCTCGTCGGTGGACCCGCCCGACTTCGCCGCCTTGGCCGCCTTGCTGCGCTGGAGGAGGTGCTCGGGGATACGCGAGTCGGCGGGGGCTGCGGCTGCGTCCGATGCGGCTGCCGGTTCGGACGCGGCAGGTTGCTCGGGTGCGGACTTCTCTCGAGCGGCCTGTGCCCGCTTGAGGAGATGTTCGGGGATCTCAGTCATGGGACTACCTCGTCATCCAGTGAACAGGACGAATCACAACGGACCGGAAATTCCGCCGTCCTTGCGGACACGCCAGAAATGGATCGCCATGAAGATCACGATCACGAACGGCAGGAACAACACGTGCAACACATACCATCGAAGCAGCGTCTCCGCGCCGATCTCGGCGCCGCCCAACAAGACGAATCTGACCTCCTGCCCGAACACCGGGGTGTACCCCATCATGTTGGTGCCGACGGTGACCGCCCAGAGCGCCAATTGGTCCCATGGCAGCAGGTACCCGGTGAACGACAGCAACAAAGTGAGGGTGAGCAGGATCACCCCGATCACCCAGTTGAACTCCCGAGGCGGCTTGTAGGCGCCGTGGTAGAACACGCGCGCCATGTGCAGGAACACGGCGAGCACCATCAGGTGGGCACCCCATCGGTGCATGTTCCTGACCAGCAATCCGAACGTGACCGAGGTCTGCAGGTTCTGGATGTCGTTCCAGGCTGCGGTGGTCTCGGGGCGGTAGAAGAACATCAAGAAGATGCCCGTGACGGTGAGCAGGATGAAGAGGAAGAAGCTGAGGCCACCGAGACAGAGCGTGTAGCTCACCTTGACCGCGTGACGCTTCACCTTCACTGGATGCAGGTGGTACAGCACCGAGTTCATGATGACGTAGCTGCGGTTGCGAGGGCTGTCGGTGTAGCCCTTGCGGAAGATCGAGCCGGGCCGGAAGATCGAGCTCCACGCCTGACTGCCCTGCACATCGGAGACAGCGGTGTTCACACGGTCCTTGATGGTGGGGCGGGGTTTGTCGTCGATGATCTTTGCCATGGGGGGTTCTCTCAGAGCCTCATGCCATAGCCGTAGCCATGGTTGTTCGTACGGACGTGGGAGTTGCCGGCGGCGGTGGCCGTGCCGGCCTTGCCGAGGATGATGACGCCGGTCGGGCAGCGGTCGACACAGAGCGCACACCGTGTGCAGATGTCGTCGTCGATCGTGAACATGAACGCATCGGACGGGTCGGTGCCCGGTCGCTCGGTGCCATCGGCCTCGACGACCGCCGAGGTCGAGACCATGTGGATGCACTTCCACGGGCAGATGTCGACGCAGCCCTCACAGGCGATGCACTCGGACTGGTCGATGTGGATGAACTGCTTCGGCTTGACGGCCTTGGTGAGGTAGTCGGCGTCGACCTCCACCAACGTGTACTCGTCGGTGAACGGCATCATCGGGGGATTCGCGTCGGTCTTGGCCATGAAGCTATGCCTTCTTCACCAGCGGACGGCCGTACGTGGACGTGGGCAGTTCCTTCGGCTTCACGTCGCCGCGCTTCTGCCACCAGACGGCGATGAAGATCAGCAGCGCGAAGAACACGACGTGCAGGAGCACGACGACGATGTCGCGGACCGCTTCGTATTGCAGCGTGATCGGATTCCACCCGCCGGCGGACTCGGGTTTGAGGATGCCACCCGGACCGTAGATGATGTTGTCGCGCGACCAGCCGAGGTCCTTGTCGGCATGGTCGATGAACTGGTGCGGCACGATGCCGAACTGCAGGAACAGCATCCCGAAGATGTAGGTGGAAGCGAGCAGTGCGTCGCCCCAGGTGAGTGGCGCCCCGACCGGCCGGCGCTTGCCGTACGGGATGATTGCGAGCGCCATCACGATGCCCGCGATGAACGACACGATGAAGGCCTGATTCATGAACGGCCACTCGAGGACGTCGATCGCGATCATGGTGTGTGGTATTCGTTCCTGTTTCGGTCAGCGGATGTAGGACGGTTCTTCGGCGACGACTGTAGTCGGCACCTGCGCATGTACGAAGTCTGGCACGCAAGTGTGTGTGCTCCGCCAGGTTGTGCGTAAGTGCATCTGCCCTCGCGCCCCGACGAATTCAGCGATCCGGGCGAGCGGCATCTATCATCACCACGGTGACCGAGATTCCCGAACATCTCCTGAAGCGGTCGCGCGAGCGGCGCTCCGCGATCGGCAAGGGCGACGACGACGCTGCAGCGACCCCGGCGTCGGACAGCACACCGGCGAAGCCGGCAGCCTCGACGCCGGCGGCCACTGCCGCCGCTGCTCCGGCCACGACCGGCCCTGCTCCGCGAACACCGGCCCCGGCGCCGGCTGCCCCGGCCCCCCCGAAGCCCGAACCGGTCTACGTCCAAGCAGCGAAGAAGCGGCGCCGCATCCCGTTCTGGGCGATGGCCACCCTCAGCCTGATGCCGGTGTGGGCGTTCATGTACGTCCGGTCGGTCACCGAAGGCACCGAGGTCGCAGAGGGTCCGCTCGGCCTGGGCGAGGAGATCTACAGCAGCTGCGCCAGCTGTCACGGCGCCGCAGGGGGCGGCGGTGTCGGCTACGCGTTCTCCGGCGAAGAGGTGCTCAAGACCTTCCCGCACATCGAAGACCAGATCCGATACGTCTACTACGGCACCGAGGGCTACAACGCCGCCGATGTCGAGATCTACGGCAACCCCGACCGCGAGGGCGGCCCGCACGTCACCGGCAACCTCGGCGTGATGCCGGCATTCGGTGGTCAGCTCACGCAGTACGAGATCATCGCGGTGGTCTGCCACGAGCGGTACACCCTCGGCGGGGCCGATCCCACCAGCGAGGAATGGGAAGCCGAGTACGAGACGTGGTGCTCGGAAGAGGCGCCTGCGTTCGCGGCGGTACAGGGCGGCGTGTACGACTACACCGACGACGCGCCGCTGGAGATGGTTGACGGGCAGGACATCCAACCGGTCGGCCCCGAAGCGGTGCCGGGCTCGCCGGGCGACGCCGGCTGACCGGCGGAGATCGTCTGGACACCGACGTTCTCGTCGTCGGCGGTGGGCCCGCCGGAGCGTCGGTCGCCACCTGGCTCGCCCGGGCAGGGCATGACGTCGTTCTCGTCGAGAAGCGCGCCACCCCTCGGCACAAGGCCTGCGGCGACGTCCTGACGCCGCGTGCGTTGGGTGAACTCTCCCGCCTCGGCCTCGAGCGTGCCGAACTCGACAGCCTCGGGGCGCACCTGCTCGCCGGCGTCAAGATGCGCCACGGGCGACACGAGGTGACCACGAGCTGGCCCGCGCATCCCGAGCACCCCGACACTGCCGCCGCGCTGCGTCGTGACGTGCTCGACGAGACGCTGCGTCGACGAGCCGCCGACGCCGGCGCTCGCGTCCTGATGGGCCATGAGGCCGTGGCCCCGATCGTCGAGCGAGGTTTCGTACGCGGCGCGACCACTGCCGTGGCGACGGGCGACGTCGCGACGGGACCTTCGGGGACTCCGGCATCCGGAACGCCCCGGCCGATCAGTTCCCGGTTCGTCGTCGTCGCCGACGGCGCGAACTCCTCGTTCGGTCGGGCACTCGGCACCACCCGCGACCACAACTGGCCGTATGGCATCGCCACCCGGAGCTACTGGGAGAGCCCGCGGGCCGACGAATCGTGGATCGAGTCGACCCTCGGGATCCCCGACGCCGACGGCCACCCGATCGCCGGGTACGGCTGGGTGATTCCGATCGGTGACGGCACCATCAACGCAGGCGTCGCGCTGTTGTCGACCTACCGCGACGTCAAGGGCGTCAATGCGCTCAAGTTGCTCGACTCGTTCGCCGGATCGCTGAGCGAGCGTTGGTCGATCGACCCGGCGGCCCGGCTGAAGTCACCGACACGGTTCCGCGTCCCGCTCGGCGGGTCGGTGGGCCCGAAGATGGGGCCGACGTTCCTGGTGGTTGGCGACGCCGCCGGCGCCGCCAGCCCGTTCAACGGCGACGGGGTGGACGCGGCGCTGATGAGTGGCCGTCTCGCGGCGACCGTGCTCGGCGAAGCCCTCACCACGGGCAACTCGACCACCCTGCAGCGATACCCCACCCTGCTCGACGAGGAATTGGGCCGGCACGACAAGGTCGGACGGCTCACGGCACGTTTCCTCGGCCGGCCTTCGATCCTGCGCCCCGCGCTCGGGCTCGGACTGCGCAGCGAACGCGTGATGGGCGCTGCGCTGCGCATCGCCACCAACGAACTGCGATCCGGGCCATCGGCGGGTGGTGCCGAGCGCGCCTACGCGGTGGCCAACACCGTCGCCCGCTTCGCCCCGTCCTGGTAGCACCTCCATCCGCCCGGCGGTGAGCGGTGAGCGGGTGAGGGCCGCTCACCGCTCACAGCCACAGGTGGGCTGGGCCCGGCCTGCGTCGGTGATGCCTCAGTCGGAGGATCGGCGGGGGTGCAGCGCAGCGGGGATGCGCAGTGTGATCACCGACAGCGCCAGGATCACCGGGTAGATCTCCAGACGGCCGAGCAACATCTGCACCATCGCGATCCAGCGTCCGGCGTGCGGGATCGAGAGGAAGTCGTTCGCGTGATCCAGTGCACCGAGGCCCGGCCCGACGTTGCCGAACGCGGTCGCCGACGAGGAGAACGAGGTGATCATGTCGGGCCCGGTCGCCGAGATCATCAGGGCCCCGCCACCGAAGATCGCAAGCGCGAGCATCATGAACCCGACCACCCGGCCCGCCACCTCGTCGGGAAGGATGCCGTTTCCGACGCGTACCGGTCGCACGAGTCGCGGGTGCAGGTGCCGGAGCGCCTCGCGGTGGGCGAAGCTGGCAACCGCCATCACACGGATCATCTTGACGCCACCTGCCGTCGAGCCGGCCATGGCACCCAGCGGCATCGCGATCAGCAGCATCAGCTGGGCGGTCTGGCTCCACAAGCCGTACTCGGTGGTGACGTACCCGGTGGTGGTCACCGTGGATGTGGCCGTGAACAGCGACTCCCGGAAGCCCGCCGCCTGGCCGCCGTCATTGCCCGACATGACGAAGGCCCACAGCGTGATCGCCGCCACCACGCCGAGGTAGACGTGGAACTCGGTGGAACGCAGCAGCGGCTTGGGGTCGCGCTTGAGCGCCCGGTAGTAGAGCGTGAAACTCCCGCCGGCGAGCAGCATGCCGACGATGCAGATCCACTCGATCGTTGCCGAGTCGAATGCCCCGATCGACGCCTGGTATGGCGAGAACCCACCGGTCGACACGGTCGTGAACGCGTGCGACACGGCGTCGTAGACGCTCATCCCGGCCACGAAGTACGCCACGGTCAATGCGATCGTCAGGCCGACGTAGACCCCCCAGAGCCGACGTGCGGTCTCACGAACCCGCGGCGTCAGCCGTTCACCGGTCGGGCCCGGTGCCTCGGCGGCGAGCAGGCTCATCCCGCCGGAACCGACGGTTGGCAACACGGCGACGACCAACACGATCACCCCCATGCCTCCCATCCACTGCGTCGTCGAACGCCAGAACAGCAGCCCACTCGAGGTGGCCTCGATGTCGGGCGTCACGGTGGCACCGGTGGTGGTGAACCCTGAGATCGACTCGAACAACGCATCGTCGACCCGGTCGAAGTGTCCGGTCAACAGATAGGGAATCGCTCCCGCCAGGGCCATCGCCACCCATGCGAGCGTCACGGTGGTGAACACGTCGAGCGTGCGGATCTGCTTCGGCACGATCGTCGTTCGCCACATCACCGACCCCACGCCCCAGACCGCCAGCCCGGTCAGTGCGAGCACGAGCACATCCGGCCCACCATCGACGAGGTCGACGACCGCGGCGACGGCGATGCCCGCACCGACGACCGCGAGCGTCAATCCGATCACATTGGCGACGAGCGACGAATACCGTCCCGGCGACAGCAGCCGCTCGCCCCGAGCACCGAACCACGGCACCCGACCCGCCGAATGGGCCGCGAGCGTCACGCCGAGAAGGCCTTGCGCGTCGCCGGCAACGCGTCGGGGCGCGAGAACACGACCACGTTGTCGCCCGCCGCGAGCTTCGTGCGACCGCGAACGATCTCGGCGGTCCCGTCGGGTCGAGTCACCGCGCCGAGCAGCACCGAGTGCGGCAGATGGAGTTCGGCAACCTCGTGACCGTCGGCCGCGCTGCCGACCTCGATCTCGAACTCGTTGACCTCGACGTCGCTCTCGAGGAACGTCGCCACCGAGGCGGTCCCGCCGCGGATGTGGCGCAGCACGGCATTGGCGGATGCCGTTCGTGGGCTGAGGGCCGCATCGATGCCGAACTGACGGACCAGCGGGAGGAGTGCCAGACGGTGGAGCACCGCGACGGTGAACGAATCGCCCTCGGCCGCTGCGTACGCACACGCCAACACGTTCGACGCATCGTCCCCGGTCGCGGCGATCACGAGATCCATCCTCGACACCGACTCCTCCAACAGCAGCTCGGTGTCGGTGATGTCGCCCTGCACGACGGTGACCCGCGGCAGCCGCTCGCTGAGCGCTTTCGCTCGTTGCGCGTCGTGTTCGACGAGCACAACCGTTGCGCCCTCGGCCTGGAGCTGCTCGGCGACGCGCGTGCCCACTGCGCCGCCACCGAGCACCATCACGCGCCGAGCCTGCCGCGTGGTGACACCCAACAGCTCCATGATCTCCCGACGCGCCGATCGCGTCGTGAGCACACGAACATGGTCGCCGACCTCGATCAGCTGGTCGCCCCTCGGGATGACCGTCTCACCGTCTCGCGTCAGCGCACCGAAGAGGAACTGCCAGTTCGGCTCGAACGACCGCCCGATGTCGGCGAGATCGCGTCCGACGAACGGCGATGTCTCTCCGACCACCGCACCGAGCACGAGGAGCTCGCCGCCCGACATCGGGTACACCTCATCGGCACCCGATACGTGGGCGAGCTCCATGATTTCGTCGGCGGTGTCGGCATCCGGATCGATGACCACGTCCGCGCGCATCACCGACAGGAGACGGGCTCCCAGCGGGCCCCGGAGTTCTTCGGTCTGGATCCGGACGACGGTCTGGTCGACCCCGAACTCCTTGGCGAGCAGCGAGGCCAAGAGGTTGACCTCGTCGTTCTGGGTGACGCCGGCCAGGAGGTCGCACTTCTCGATGCCCGCCGCCTTCAGCGTGGACGGCACGGTGGCACTGCCCACCACCACCTGGACGTCGAGCTCAGCCCCGATCGCTCCGGCGACCGCCTCGTTCTGTTCGACCACGACCACGTCGTTGCCCTCGGCTCCGAGCCGTTGCGCCAGATACCAACCGACCTCGCCGGCGCCGACGATGATGACGTGCATCCCCTCAGCCTGCCCGATCACGAGGTGTCGAGCGAAGACTTCTCCGAAATCCGAGGCGGGAGTCGCCGTTCCGGGCCCGCCGTCCACACGTTGCGGTGTGGACATCCGGGGTCGCCGACCGGCGACGGCTTCGTGTCAGGCTGCGACGGACACCGACGCGAGCAGCGCCCGAGGTGCTGCACGCAGCGCCTCGGTGGCCGGCGAGTCGGGGAAGTCGTCACACGCGGTCTCGGCCCGCACGACGTATTCCTGTGCAGTCGCGATGGCGGACGCCAGGCCGTCGTTCGACCGAACGATTGCGAGCGCTTTGTCCTGCCCCACCGAATCGAGTGGGGCGCCGAGCAGGTCGGCGAGCTCGCCCCCGGCAGCGGTGTCGAGCGCCAACGTGCGAAGGACCGGAAGGGTGTACACGCCCTCGACGATGTCGTGCCCGGCGGGCTTGCCGAGCTGCTCGTCGGTGGCGGTGATGTCCAAGATGTCGTCGACGATCTGGAACACCATGCCGTAGCCGTTGCCGTACTCGGTGAGCGCGTCGACGACCGGACGGTCGTGGCCCGCGGCGATACCACCGATGCGAGCAGCCGTTCCGTAGAGCGACGCCGTCTTGCCATGGATCGACGCCAGGTAGCTCGCCTCGGTACGCGACGTGTCGTACGTGTGACGCAACTCCTCGATCTGCCCTTCGCACAGCCAACCGATCGTGCGTGCAAGCAGTCCGGCGACCTCGGTGCCGAGGGAGGCGGCGATCTCGGACGCTCGAGACAGGAGGAAGTCGCCGGCGAGGATCGCCTGCAGGTTGCCCCACTTGGCGTTGACGGTCTCGACGCCCCGACGGGTGTCGGCTTCGTCCATCACGTCGTCGTGATAGAGCGAGCCGAGATGCACGAGCTCACAGGACACACCGCCACGAATCACGTCATGTGAGGCCGGAGCACCGAGTACCTGCGATCCGGCAACCGCGAGCACCGGGCGCAGCCGCTTGCCACCGGCGACGATCAGGTGTGACGCGATCTCGTTGAGATAGGCGTCGGGCGTGACGACCGCGTCGTGCATGGCCGCTTCGATGCGCTCTCGATCGACATCCATCGACGGCAAGGCCAGGAGTGGCGACGTCATGTTCGGAGCCAGCACCTCTTCCTGGGACACGCCGCACAGGCTAGGCGCGCTCGACGAAGGACGCACGAACGTGCGTCGACGACGTCTCGGCGGCCTCGACCAGCGTGGCCTCCGCTCTGCCACCGACCCGGATCACCCCTATCCTGCCGACATGACCGCGACGGTGACCGCTCCCGCCACGCTGCCGAACGCCAACGAGCCCTGCTGGTGCGGCAGCGGCCGCAAGTACAAGAGGTGTCACAAGAAGCTCGAGGGGCGGGTGCTTCCCGGGGTGGTCACACCCATGCGCGAGGTTCCCGCCACCATCGCCCGCCCGCCGTATGCCGACACCGGATCCTTCGAGCAGTGGGACGAGCCCCGCATCAAGTCGCCGGACATCATCGAGAAGATGCGCCACGCCGGTGCCGTGGCGGCCGAGGTCCTGCGTCTCGCCGGCGACATGGTCGCACCCGGCGTGACCACCGAGGAGATCGACGTCGCGGTCCACGAGATGTTCATCGAGCGTGGCGCCTACCCCTCGACGATCAACTACCACGGGTACCCCAAAGCGTCGTGCACGTCGGTGAACGAGGTGATCTGCCACGGCATCCCCGACTCCCGGGCATTGGTCGAGGGTGACATCTGCAACATCGACGTCACCGGCTACATCGGGGGGGTTCACGGCGACACGAATGCCACCTTCTTCGTCGGCGACGTCGACCCGGAGAGTCGGCAGCTCGTGCAGGTCACCGAGGAGGCCACCTGGTACGGCATCGAGGCGGTCAAGCCCGGTCGGCCGCTGAGCGACATCGGCAAGGCAATCGAAGACCACGCCAAGCGCTACAAGTACGGCGTGGTCCGCGCATTCGTGGGCCACGGCATCGGTGAGCAGTTCCACACCGACATCCAGGTGTTGCACTACTACGACTCACGCGCGAGCACGATCATGCGCCCCGGCATGACGTTCACGATCGAGCCGATGATCACACTCGGCACCGTCAACTACCGGATCTGGGACGACGACTGGACCGCCGTCACCGCCGACGGCAAGCGCACGGCGCAGTTCGAGCACACGATTCTGGTCACCGATGACGGTGCCGATGTGCTGACGGGTGGCCCGGGAGCGGTCAGCCCGTCGGCGCCGTGGAATCGCTGATCGACCCGGTCACCGCCGCCTCGGTCGACGCTTCCGACCGGCGACGTTCGCGGGCCGGCGCCACGAACAGCGACCACAGCGCAACCAGCACGAACCCGACACCGCCGACGAACGCACCGGCCGTGGCGAACCGATCGAGCCAGCCCGGCGCATCGGTCGGCACGATCGCCGCCGTCAGGCCGTCACGCTTCACGACACCCCAGACCGCCAGTTCGAAACCGATCAGGACCAGCGCCGCGTCAGCCGTGAACCGCTGCCCCCGGATCTCTGCCACCATGCCGCCCATCGCACAGATGACGGCGATGGCCGGCAGTGCCCACCACAGTGGACGAGGACCGGTCTCCGCCGGCAGCGAGACGAACTGCCACATGCCGACCACGAGCGCCATCACGGCGAGTGGTACTGCTGCTGCGACCGCCGGGAGCTTGCGCCGCCGCAGCCCGTAGGCGGCTCCTGCCAGCAACGCTCCGACCGCAGCGCCGAGCCATGCAGGGATCGGGCTGGGCGCCGGCATCCAGGTGCTGATCACGGTGACGTCGACATCGGCGCCGTCGACGCGCAGCGGCACCACCGCCTCCAGGATCTGGTCGCCCTCGGACTGACCGAACGGCCGGACCTCCTGCATCCAATGCGCTCGATGATCGTGCCACGACCAGCGCCCGCCCCCGCCGACCTCGACCCAGTCGGGATCGGCGTCGGGAGCGGCGTTCGATGGGATGACGCCGCCGCCGAACCGATCGTCGTTGACGTACTTGCTCGGCGAGTTCTGGTTCTCCCAGACCGATCCGTCCGACCGGAACCAGAGGTACTCCTCGCCGCGGTAGCCGATGACGACCACCTCGGTGCCGGCCTCGACGCGCAGCTGGAGGAATGAGTCGCCACCGAGGATCGACGCCTCGATCGTCGACGTCGGCGGCTCGACTGCCGTGATCTCGGAGAGGTAGTCGGTGGGACCCGCCGGGTCCGCGAACGCCGGCGATGCCAGCACGAACGAGAGGACGACGCCGACGCCGACGGCCAGAAGCGCTCGCCCGAGGGTGACCATCGACGTCAGGCGCTGACGGTGAGGACGATCTCACCGCTGGGATGGACGGTGCAGACGCCGACCAACTCGCCGGGCGACGAGAACCGATAGGTGAGGGTCTCGTTGGCCCCGATGAAGAAGGGGCCGACGGTGTGCCCGCGATCGTCGTCGTTCACGATGCGGATCGACTCGCCGACCCGAACATCGAGTTCGGCGGGAAGGATCTCGAGCGGCTCCCCAGCGTCGAGCGCCTCACCGGCGCCGACCGGGATCAGGTACTCGTACTCGGCTGCTGCTGACTCGTCGCCCGTCTCGACACCGGGCGCCGCCGACTCGTCGTCACCACCGCAGGCGGCGAGCGGAAGTACGAGTGCGACCGCGAGGCCGGCCAGGCATCGGCGGAGCGTCATGTGCTTCCTCCGCGCTCGAGCAACTGGAACATGTCGGCTGCCATCTCCTCCGAGGGCGTGCCGAACGGCCACGCCACCACCAGTTCTCCTCGGTCGTTCACGGCGTACAGGAAACCACTGTGGGAGACCTCGATCTCGCCCGCCGGCCCCTCGACGATCTCGTAGGTGGCGCCGAACGGTTCCGCGGCAGCCGCGAGTCGGTCGGGGTCGGCCGTCCCCGCCCCTTCGGCGTCGGGCACGAAGCTGCGGACGTAGTCGGTGAGGATCTCCTCGTCACGTTCGGGGTCGACGGTGACCATCACCGTCTCCACACGTTCGGACATCTCATCGGGGAGGCGACGCAGAGCGACGGTGTGGTCGAACATCGTCGTCGGACACACATCCGGGCAGTTGGTGTACCCGAAGTAGACCACCTGGAGCTCGCCGGGTTCGGCCCGGAACTCGAGCTCGGCGTCGTCGTAGGTGTACGACGTCAACGTCGTCGCCGACACGTCCGGCGCCGGTTCTCGCACGACTCCGGCGAGCACCCGATCGCTCGGGACCTCGGTGATCACCTGGGTGGGCGGCCCCGAATCGGGCTCGTCGGACCCGCATGCGGCAAGCGCGAGCGTGGCGGCGACGGCGAGCGCCGCAACTCGGCGACGATCACCCATCGGAACTGAGCGACGTGATGAATGCCACGACGTCGGCGATCTCGGCATCGGACAGGTTGTTGGCGGGCATTCGCAGCGAGTATCCGTCGAGCAGATCGGCTGACGGGTCGGCGATCGACCGCGTGAGGTACGCCTCGTCGGCGACGAGGGTCGACCCGTCGGCGAGCACGACCTCCGAGCCGGCGAGACCCACCCAGCCGGGGCCGGCACCGCCCTCGAAGTCCGAACCGTGGCAGCCGGCACAGCCCTTGCTGCGCGCGAGTTGCTCGCCGTTCACGATCGACGCAGCCACCGGATCCCCGGCAGGCGCCGACGCCGGAGTGGACGCTTCGTCCGAACCGCAGGCGACGCCCACGACGGCGAGCACCGCCGTGACGCCGATCGACGCTCCGAGTCGTATGAGTGATGTTCTGTGCACGTGCTTCCTGTCGCAGATCGTGAACGGTTGGTTCCCGCCGCCGCTGCGGGTCAGCCGGTTCCGGCGAAGCCGTCACCGATGCCGCCACGACCGTCGGTGTCATTCGACGGCTCGGCCAACATGTCGACGAGGTCGGCCCGAGCACGGGCCACTCGTGACCGAATCGTACCGACCGGGCAGCCGATGATGTCCGCGGCCTCGTCGTAGTGGAGCCCCAGCACCTGGGTGAGCACGAACGCGGCACGGCGATCGTCGTCGAGGTCACCGAGGACATCGTCGAGGTCGACGCGGCCGGAGTGGTCGGGCGCCACGACAGAACCGGTGAGCGACCCTGCCGTGGAGTCGTGATGGACCGCCCGGTCGGTGCGACGACGCCGAACGGATCGACGGGTGGCATCCGCGCACGTGCGTCGCACGATCGTGAGGAGCCAGCTGCGGGCGGGCCCGTCACCGCGGTAGCGATGCACCGACGCGATGGCGCGTTCGTACGACTCCTGGGCGAGGTCGTCGGCCTGCTGGGCGTCACCCAGATACCGGCAGAGCCGCCAGACGTCGGCCTGCGTCTCGGCGATGAAGCGCTCGAGTGCCGGACGGTCACCATCGCGCGCCGCGAGCAGCAGGCGTGTCAGGTGGTCGGTCGGCCCTTCCATGCCCACAGTCTCTCAGCTCGGGAACCAAACCAGGCCGATGAGCGACTGACTGATCTGTGACACCTGACGCCTGCAGCACTACCCGTGAGACCCTGTCAGCCGAGATCGACGGCGAAGCCACTCGCGAGGAACGGCGGCTCGCCGACGATCATGTCGACAGCTGTACGGCATGCGCCGAGTACGCGGGCGGCCTCGAGGCCGTGACCCGTCAGTTCCGAGTGCGGTCTGCCGAACCGGTGCCCGACCTCGTCGCGTCGGTGACCGCCCGCGTGCGACCCGCACGCCTCGGTCGGGGCGGCTGGCTGCGGCCGGCGCTCGCCTGGGTTGCGGTGGTCATGCTGGTGCAGAGCCTGCCGCCGCTCCTGCTGGGCGACGCCGGCGGTGCCGACACCCACCAGGCGCGCCACCTGGGAGCGTTCGGTGTCGCCCTCGCGATCGGTTTCGCCTACGCGGCGTGGAGACCGCACCGGGCCTTCGGTCTGTTGCCGTTCACCGCGGCGCTGGTCGCCACCATGGTGGTGGCCCTCGTGGCCGACGTCGCCGCCAACGGCCGGAGTGCCGTGGCCGAGATGGTGCACATCAGCGAATTGGTCGGCCTGATGCTCCTCTGGATGATCGCCGGCTCGCCGGGGTGGCCGCTGCACGCTCGCCGAGGCGGGTCCCGACACGTCGCCGACGGCATCACACGAACGACCTGACGGCTACGACACGACGGTTCCGGGCTGGCGCGCCTCGATCCGCGCGAGTGCGGTCTCCCACCACTCGGTGAGCGGGTCACGCCATGGGTCGTCGATGCCGGCGGCCTCCAGCACGGCCCGACCACACGAACGGACATCTCCGGCACGGAGGGCTGCCACCGCGGCCGTCAGATCGCCGGCGGGCCACGGAAGGTCGCCGAGCAGTACCGGGCCGAGCCGGACGGTGTCGGCGGACATCCCGGTTCCGGCGCTGCGATGCCAGACCCAGGCCGACGCGTACGGCGACGTGAGCACGGCCGCGATGTCCCAGGACGACGTCGACCTCGCGACGCGATCGTGCGGATAGACGGCGATCACGGGGACCGCGGGCAGCCAGTCGCCGTCAGGGTCGCAGACGGCCTCGATGATGCGCGTCTGGTTCGCCACGAGGACCTTCGGGACGAGACGGCCGTCGGCCCACCGGCGCATCTTGTCGTCGAGCCGGTCGAGGTCGAGGCGTGGCCGGTCGTACCGAGTGCGTGCGAACGTGATCGGACGCACTCCCCACCACGAGCATCCCGGATCGATCAGCCCACTGGTGATCAGCGCTGGTCCGGCGAGGTGATCGCCCACCGCCGGCACCATGCCGTAGTACTCGTCCCGGAAGTTCGCATTCAGCCGAGCGCGATCACCGAGCGTGCCCAGGGTCACCGGCGCCGGCGGCAGCTCCGGCACGCCGGTTCGCTCGGCGATCACGTGCGACCAGGTCGTCGGCTCGTCACGGCCATCGGTGGTTCCCTCGACCGGCGGATGGAAGTCGAACGCCACCGCGCAGGTGTGGACCTGCGCGTCGAACAGCTGCTCACCGGTCCACCACGACCACCGCATCGAGGCTCGGTGGTCGATCGCAGCTCGCACCGGTCCTGCATCACGCGTGGAGAGCACCGATTGGGGCAGCACGAGAGCGATGCGCCCCCCGTCGCCGTCGACCAGGCGGGCGGACAGCGCGAGGAACTCCACCGCTGCGTCGGCGTACGGCCCGCCGCCATGCCTGCTGGTCCCTCCCCGCGTCGTCCCGGTGGCGAGCTGCGACAGGAACGGCGGATTGCCGATCACGAGATCGAACGCCGCGCCGCACCAGCGGTGATCGAGCGCGTCACCGCAGACGACCTCCGCGTCGGGAAGCGCAGCCGACGTGATCGCCGCCGCGTCGGGATCGATGTCGATCCCGACGAGCTCCAGACGATCTGTCGGAACGATCTCGGCGAGTCGTTCGGCGACCGCCCGGAGGAACCGGCCGTCACCGCACGCAGGATCGAGCACCCGGAAACAGCGCGCTGTTGCGAGCCGGCGCTGGACGAACTCCTCGTCGACAACGGCATCGACGACCAGGTCGACCAAGTCGGGTGGCGTGTACCAGGCACCGAGTTGCTTGCGCGTCCGACCGGCCACCGCCCGAGCGTACGCGGCGCGGGTGGGCCCGACGGTGAGCCGGGTCGGTAGGGTCAGCCGCCGTGACGGGCCGCTACCTCGAGTTCGACCGCTCCGCCTGGGCCGACCTTCGTGCGGCCACGCCGATGACGCTCCGCGAACCCGAACTCGAACGGCTGCGCGGCATCAACGAACACATCGACATGAACGAGGTGGCGACCATCTACCTGCCGCTCAGTCGACTGCTCAACCTGTACGTGAGTGCGACGCAGGACCTGCAGCGGGTGTCGTCGACGTTCCTCGGCACGATCGCCCCGAAGGTGCCGTACGTGATCGGAATCGCCGGGTCGGTCGCGGTCGGCAAGAGCACGTTCGCCAGGATCCTGCAGGCACTGCTCGCCCAGTGGCCCGATCACCCCAAGGTCGATCTGATCACCACGGACGGCTTCCTGCACCCGAACCGTGTGCTCGAAGAGCGCGGCATCATGACTCGCAAGGGATTTCCCGAGTCGTACGACACCCGCGAACTGCTCCGCGTGCTCCGGTCGATCAAGAGCGGCGAGGAGTTCGTCGAAGCACCGGTGTACAGCCACGTGGTGTACGACATCGTGCCCGACGAACGGGTCGTGGTGAACCGACCCGACATCGTCATCCTCGAAGGACTGAACGTGCTGCAGACCGGCAACGACTCGACCGAGTTCGTGAGCGACTACTTCGATTTCTCGATCTACGTCGACGCCGAAGAGCGCGACATCGAACAGTGGTACGTCGAGCGCTTCATCGCGCTCCGCGAATCGGTGTTCCAGGACCCGAACTCGTTCTTCCGGTACTACGCCGACCTGTCCGACGCGGAAGCGGTCGAGACCGCACGAACGATCTGGCGCGAGATCAACGGTCGGAACCTCCGGGAGAACATCGAGCCGACACGCGAGCGTGCCTCGCTCGTCGTTCACAAGACCGCCGATCACCGCGTCGACCGGGTCGAGCTCCGCCGGCTCTGAACCGGCAGATGGGGTCAGTCGGCCCGGGCTGGCCGAGCCGCGCCGTCGAGGGAGGTGATGCCGAGCCACATCGGCACGTCGGCGATCGACGCCAGTTCCACGACCTCTTCGTCGTGGTGATCGACGCGTTCGTGTTCCCACGTGACGTGGTAGGGGACGTGCACGGCATGCCCGCCGATGGCCAGCACCGGCAACACGTCGCTGCGCACCGAGTTTCCGATCATGCAGAACCGCTCCGGCGCGACGTCGAGCCGTTCGACGATCTTCGCGTAGGCCTGGGGGTCCTTCTCGAGCACGATCTCGATGTCGCTGAAATGGTGGTCGATACCCGACGTGGTGACCTTGCGCGTCTGGTGGACGAGGTCACCCTTGGTGATCAACACGATCCGCGTCTCGCCCGCCACCGTCTCCAACACCTCCGGCACGTCGGGCAGCAGGTGAACGGGCTCGGTCAGCATCGACCTGCCGAGATCGACGAGTTGCCCGACGACCGCGCTGGGGATCGCGCCATCGGTGACCGTGATCGCCGCCCGCACCATCGACAGGGTGAACGCCTTGACGCCGTATCCGGTCAACGACAGGTCGGCCCGCTCGGTTGCTCGCAGCGCCGCGTCGACATCGACACCTCTCGGCGCGTGCGGTCCGACCAACTCTGCGAATCGGTGCTCGGCATGAGCGAACGAGTCCTCGCTCCGCCAGAGTGTGTCGTCGGCGTCGAATGCCACCACGTCGAAACGGTCGACGCGCCGATCGAGCCCGCTCATCGGTGGATCGCGTTGAGGTAGTTGTAGACCGTGATGCGACTGACCCCCATCGCGTCGGCCACGTCTTCGACCGCGCGACGAAGGATGAACGCCCCCCGTTCGTCGAGCAGCCGCACGGCACGTTGTTTGTCCTCGCGCGACATCGCCGGGAGGCGGCCACCAAGTTCGGTCTCGACGGCGTCGATCAGTCGATCGAGTGCTCCGTGCAGCGGCGGCATGCGAACCGCCGCGATCGGTACCCCCTCCCACACGAGGGGCACGTCGCTCGCTTCGGCATCGTCGGGCGCCACGAGCGAGGCGCCGACGGCGTCGACGACCGGCTTGATCGCACGGATCAACGGATGCATCGCTGCGTTCGGTCGCGGCGCCCCGGGTCGTCCTGCCCCCGACGTCACGAGTCGTCTCCATGGGGGATCGGGAAGGCGGGCGGTGAGGTGGGGGACTCACGGGCGACGTGGATGGTCACGTGACTCGCTCCGTTGGCGAACGCTGCGTCGGTGACGGCATCGACGAGCCCGCCGACGCGATCGAGCCCCACCGTGCACGATGAACCGAACGGACCGATCTCGACGTCTGCGTCGTGAGCGCGTGCAGCATCGATCGCTGCGTTCACGTGAGGGCCGGGCCGGCCCTCGACGAACGGCTCGATCGTGAATTCGACGTGTGCCACCCTCGTCAGCGTAGGGCCCCGGATCCGCTGCCCGGTCAGCCGCCGGCTCCCATGATCCGCCGCAGTTCGTCCGACCGTGCCACACAGTCTCGCCCGGCGAGGCCGAACGCCTCGTTGAGGGCGTTGAGCGACTGCTTGAAGCTTCCGTTCCAGTCCTCGACGAACCGCTCGCGAGCCGGGCCCTGCCACGTGGTTCCGTTCACAGCCCCGTCGACCGTCGTCATCACCTGGGTGATCGCATCGATCTGCCGCGTGAGCGTCGTGCCGAGTGAAGTGAGCTGTTCGGGATTCGCGCCGTACATCGTCATCGTGTCGCTCCTGTTCTCATCGGTCGTCCCGGTCGACGACATCGCAGCGGTGGGCGGGATGCCGTCGTCGGCGGAACGCATACGATGACGCCATGAGCGACGACGCCGGCCGGACCGACCCCGATCCCCAGATCGAATCGGTACGAGAGCAGGCCCGGGATCTGCTCGACGACACGGTGACGCTCCGCAGGGCCCTGCACGAATGGCCCGAACTCGGCAACGACCTCCCGATCACCCGCGACCGCGTGCTCGAATCGCTCGAGGGTCTTCCGCTCGACGTGACCAGCCACGAGACGACCAGTGGCATCGTGGCGATCCTCGAGGGGTCGAGGCCGGGCCCCACGATGCTGCTGCGAGGGGACATGGACGCCCTGCCGATGCCGGAGGACACCGGGCTCGACTACGCCTCGCGCGTCGACAACTGCATGCATGCCTGTGGTCACGACACGCACACGGCGATGCTGGCGAGTGCCGCTCGGGTGCTCAGCTCACGGCGCGATGACATCGCCGGACGGGTGCTGTTCATGTTCCAGCCCGGCGAGGAAGGGCACCACGGCGCGCGCTTCATGCTCGAGGAGGGGTTGCTCGACGTCCCGGCGCGTTCGGACGGCTCGCCCTCGCCCGTCGACGCAGCGTTCGCCCTGCACATCACGTCGTCGCTGCCGACCGGCTGGGTGAGCACCCGCGGCGGTCCGGTGATGGCGTCGGCCGACACGATCTCGATTCGGGTGATCGGTCGGGGAGGTCATGCGAGCGAACCGCATCGTGCAGTCGACCCGGTCCCCGTCGCCTGCGAGATCGTGACCGCGCTGCAGACGATGGTGACGCGATCGATCGACGTGTTCGATCCCGCTGTGGTCACGATCGGTCGGATCACCGCCGGAACGACCAACAACGTGATCCCCGAGATCGCGGAGATCGAGGGGACGATCCGGACCACCAGCGAACGCACGCGGGCCAAGGTGCACGATGGCATCAGGCGCGTCGCCGAGGGCGTGGCCGCCGCCCACGACTGCGACTGCGACGTCGAGGTCGTGCTCGGCTACCCGGTGACGAGCAACGACGACCGCATGGCCGAATTCGCCCTCGGTCTCGCCGCCGACGTTGCTGGGCACGACAGCGTGGTGCGTCTCCCGAATCCGGTGATGGGAGCCGAGGACTTCAGCTATGTCCTCCAGAACGTGCCCGGCGCCATGGCGTTCCTCGGCGGCACGCCGCTCGACCGCAACCCGGCGACGGCAGCGCCGAACCACTCCAACCGCGTCACGTTCGACGAGGATGCCATGGTGACCGGAACCGCGCTCTACGCGACCGCCGCACTTCGCCACCTCGCCCCGTCATAGGCGCCCGTCGACCGGAGACGATGTCTCAGTCGGCGAGCGTTCGTCCGTCGGACCGGTCGACCGCGAGCCGCAGACGCAACGTGAGCAGCTGGAACGGACGCAACGTGAGGGCCACGATTCCATCGCCGACCTCTTCCCCGGACGGCCCGAGGTCGGGCTCCTCGAGCAGGTTGCAGCGCCATGCGGCCGCAACCCGATCACGGGCGATGATCGAAACACGCGTCCGATTGCCGAGGTGTTCGTGGAGACGGACGATCAGGTCGCCACTGCCGTCGTCGGCGACCTTGACGGCATCCACACCGACGCCTCCGGCGGCACGGCCGTCGTCGCCGACCACTCGAACGATCGGCACCATGCCGGCTGCTGGCGGGGCCTGGGATCCCGGCTCTCCCATCACGTAGCGCAGCGGCGCATTGAGGCGGCTCGCCTCGGCGCGGACATCCGCGAGGCCAGGGCCGTGGCACCGGAGGCCCAGGGTCACCCGATGGCGACCGTGGTCCGCATTCGGATCGGGATACTTGGCGGCACGGGCGAGGCTGACCCGTATCGCACCGTCGAACACCGAATGGCCGTAGCGGCCCGTGTTGAGCACGGCGACGCCGAAGTCGGGTTCGGACACGTCCACGAATCGGTGGGCACACACCTCGAATTTGGCAGCATCCCACGGACTGGACGGGTGCGTCGGCCGTCCGACGACACCGAACTGGACATCGCAGCTCGCGGTGTCGGTTCGTACGTCGAGCGGGAACGCCATCGACAGCAGGTGCTCGTCGTGCTGCCAGTCGAGGTCGACGTGAACGAGCAGCGACGGGCAGTCGGCCAGCAACTCATAGGTGAGCACAGCGGTCGAGGGCCCGAAGCTGCGGGTGACACGAACCCGTCCCGCCAGTGGGCCGTGGTCGACGATGGACACCTCCACCGAACCGTCGGACGGTGACGTCGAGGTCAACGGTGTGGCAGCGGCCCGAGTCCACGACTCGAGGTCCCAAGCGTCGTATTCGACCGGCTGGTCGACGGCGAGTTCGAGTGTCGCAGCGAGTGCACCTGATGGCACGACCTCGCGGGCGCGCGCCACGTCGATGATCGAGGTGATGTTCCCCGCTGCATCCCACCGGACAGCGAGGTGCCGGTTGGCCATCGACGAGTCGGACATCACGACGCGGTCGTCGACCGGCAGCGCGACGACCGGTCCCAGTCCGAGCGCGGGCACCGCAGCCCGCACGGCAACTCGACCGTCGGCGAGCACCTGCACGACCGCCGGATCGTCGAGTCGTCGGTCGGCCGCAGCGCTCGCGGGCAGCACGACCACACCGTCGACCTCGGCGTCTGCGGGATTGGCGAACGCCCCACCGGGCGCGAGCTCGCCGAGCACGTCGGCGAGCCGCTGATCGAGCGCTGTACCGACGCGTTCGAAGACCGCCTCGGCGTCATCGTGCGCCCAGGCGATCGACGAGCCGGGGAGGATGTCGTGGAACTGTTGGGTGAGCACCTCACGCCAGAGATCGTCGACATCGGCTGCCCGACCGAGCGAGGCCGCCCACAACTCGGCTTCGACGAGCAACCGCTCGCAGCGACGATTGCCGACCTTGGTACGCAGCTGGCTGGTCAGCGTGCCGCGATGTGTCTCGAAGTAGAGCTCGCCGCGCCACACCGGCACGGGAGCGCCGCGATCGGCGTCGCGTTCGATGCGTTCGAACATCTCGGCGGGCGTACCGACCTCCAACGTCGCACGCGGGTCGAGGTCGGCGAGACGTCGCGCCCGTTCGAGCATCTCGCGGGTCGGCCCGCCGCCACCGTCACCGTGCCCGAACGGCATCAGCGAGTCGGTGCTCCAGCCATGGTCCTGGAAGTTCTCGGTGGCGAAGGCGAACTCGTCCGGCGTGATCTCGGCGTTGTACGTGTCGACCGGCGGGAAGTGCGTGAGGACCCGCGTGCCATCGAGGCCCTCCCACCAGAACGTGCTGTGCGGGAAACGATTCTGCTTGTTCCAGCTGAGCTTCTGCGTCACGAATCGGTGCATGCCACCAGCGGCGAACACCTGCGGCAAGCCGGCGGGGTAACCGAACACGTCCGGAATCCACACCTCGGTGCAACGGCGCCCGAAGTGCTCGTCGAAAGAGCGCTGGCCGAACACGATCTGGCGCACGAGGCTCTCCCCCGACGGCAGGTTCATGTCGGCTTCGACCCACATGCCACCGACCGGAATCCACTGGCCACGGTCGACTCGCTCGCGTATCCGATCGAACAACACCGGGTGTCGCTCCTCGATCCAGGCGTAGTGCTGCGCCGACGAACACACGAAGCGATACTCGGGGAAGTCGTCCATCAGCGACGTGGCCGACGCGAACGTGCGCGTGCACTTGCGGATCGCCTCGCTGGTCGGCCAGAGCCAGGCGGTGTCGATGTGCGCATGCCCGACCGCGACGCTCCGGTGGCGCATCGCCCCGTCGAACCGCTCGGCGAGGTGTGGTGCGAGCACTCGACGAGCTGCGGCCACGTCGGGGACCAGGTCGAGCGCTCGCTCGACGGTGCGGAGCAGCCGCGCGCGACGTGGATCGTCGACCGGCAGCGCTCGCATCACGCCGTCGAGGACCTCGATGTCGTACGCGAGCGCCTCGGCCTCGGGGTCGATCACGACGAGTGCGGCGTCGCGAAACCGGTACAACGGCCTGTCACCGGCTGTCGCCGGGTCGCCGAGTGGCGAGGGCACGAACTGCGGAAACATCGGGTTCGACGCCGCCTCCACGTGCAGGGTCACCCGGCCACCGCCATCTGCGGATGCGAGGCGGTAGTTGGTGCGTCGAGGGTGAACACCCTGCAGCGGCGTGATCGTGCCGTCCTCGGCGACGTCGACCACCAGGCCCTCGCACTGGAATCCGGCGGCCCGCCGGTGGAACCCGAGGTCGATGACCGCCTCGATCCGCTGGCCGGCCCAAGGTTCGGGGACGGCGCCCGTCAGGCGGAACCAGGTGGTTCCCCATGGCGCACCCCAGGACGTACCCGCCTCGAACGGAGCGAGGTGGTCGAGGTCGGAGCCGGACTCGATCGTGAGCGGTCGGCGGTCGGCGTGCACGAGCGGCAGAACACGCTGCCAGAGCTCGCGCTGGATGCGCTTCTCGACGAGCTCGCGATCGTTGAACACGCCGCGACCCTAGTTTCGGACCCCTCGGCCCGCCGCCGGTCAGCCGACGGTGGTGACGTCGAAGGCTTCCTGGCCGTTGCGGCCCTCACGGATGCCGTAGGCCACGCGTGCACCCTGATCGAGCGTCTTGAAGCCCTCGGTAGCGATCGCCGAGAAGTGCACGAACAGGTCCTTGCCGCCACCGTCGGGGGTGATGAATCCGTAGCCGCGGCTCGAGTTGAAGAACTTCACCGAGCCCTGTGCCCCGTCGTTGGTGTCGACCGGACGCTTCGCGGGCTGAGCCGTGCGGTCGTCGCCGGCTCGCTCGCGGCGTGACGACTTCGCCACCTTGGTCACCCGGTGCTCGGGATCGACCTGTTCGGTGCGGGCCGCATGCGTCACCTCCGGGGCAGCGTGCACGACGAGATCGTGGACACGAGCTTCGGTGAAGGGCTCGTCGATACCGATGCCCTTCTGGAGCTTGCGAGCATCCTTCTTCTGGCCGACGTCGAGCAACGACACCACCGTGCCGGTGGCTCCGGCGCGTGCGGTACGGCCCGAACGGTGCAGGTACGTGGCGTCCTCCGCCGGTGGGTCGTAGTGGACCACCGCCGACACCCCGTTGACGTGGATGCCGCGTGCGGCGACGTCGGTCGCGATCAGGGCGCTGGCGCGACCCTGCTTGAACGCGGCGAGCGCGCGGTCACGTTGACCCTGGCTGCGACCGCCGTGGATCGGTTCGGCGGTCACGCCCTGCTTGCCGAGCTGCTTGGCGAGGCGGTCGGCGCCGTGGCGTGTGCGAGTGAACACGATCGTCGAACCGAGACGGCCGATCACTTGAGCGGTCGTTCCGACGCGCTCTTCACGAGCGACGACCCAGAAGTGGTGCTTGGCGGCATGCACGTCCGGACCCTTCGGACCGACCTCGTGACGCACCGGATCGTGCTGGAAGTCGTCGACCAGCTTGGCGACCGGGCCGTCGAGCGTTGCGGAGAACAGCAGCACCTGACGGTTGCTGCGGGTCTGCTCGACGATGCGACGCACCGCCGGCAGAAAGCCCATGTCGGCCATCTGGTCGGCCTCGTCGATCACGACGGTGTCGACGTCGCGCAGATCGATCGCCCGCATCTGTATCAGGTCTTCGAGGCGTCCGGGACAGGCAACGACCAGTTCGACACCCCGATCGAGCGCCTTGCGCTGATGGCCGTAGCCGACACCGCCGTAGATCGACGCCGCGTCGTGCCCTGCGGCCTTCGCGAACGGTGCCAGTTCGGCCATGATCTGCTCGGCGAGCTCACGGGTGGGTGCGAGCACGAGCGCGACCGGTCGCTTCGGGCGGGCGTCGGTGAGACGAGCGACGAGCGGCAGGCCGAACCCGAGGGTCTTGCCGGAGCCGGTGGGCGCACGGCCGGCGACATCGCGGCCGGCGAGCGCGTCAGGGATGACTGCGGCCTGGATGGCGAACGCCGTGCGCTTGCCCTGGCTCTCGAGGCGCCGGACGAGGTTGTCCGGCAGGCCCAGGTCGCGGAACGCGACGGAGGCGTCGTCGGTGGATTCGGTGACGCGAGGCGCGTCGTCGATGATGGTCATGGGGGAACTCCTGAAAATCTCTATGTTGCTCAACAGCGCAAGACCGGAGCAGAGAGAAATCCGAGTGCGCTCACCGGCCGAGATTTCGACCAGCGCACGGATCAACCTATCGGCGCATCAGCGCGTCGAGGTGTGACGTGTGCCGACCGTCGACCGATTGCGGCGCGCGACGTTGCCGCCGCGATTCGACCAACCGACGGACGTGGCGCAACGATGACCCGATGCCCTCCGACCGACCGCTCACCGGTGTCCGCGTGCTCGACCTGAGTCGCGTCCTGTCGGGCCCGCACTGCACACGCATGCTCGCCGACCTCGGGGCCGACGTGATCAAGATCGAACCGCCGTCGGGTGACCTGACGCGATTCGCCACACCCCGCCGACACGGGCTCTCCAGCTACTTCGTCCAACAGAACGTCGGCAAGCGCAACCTCAGCATCGACCTCGGCACGCCCGACGGAGCGGCGATCCTGTTGGAGCTGGCCGACCACGCGGACGTGCTGGTCGAGAACTACCGGCCCGGCGTGATGGACCGCCTCGGCCTGGGCGCCGACACGGTCTGCGCTCGCAACCGCCGGCTGATCTACGCGTCGATCTCGGGCTACGGCCAGACCGGGCCGTGGGTGCACCGTCGAGCCTACGCACCGGTGGTCGAGGCCGAGTCGGGCATCGTCGCCTCGCAGGGCAATGCCCGCGGCGGCGAACTCGCCAAGGACCCACACAGCCACGCCGACGTCTACACGTCGCTCGAGACGGCGTCGGCAATCCTCGCGGCGCTGTATCAGCGTGAGCACACCGGCGAGGGCCAGTGGATCGACGTGTCGATGGCAGAGACGATGCTCTACGTGAACGAGCACCTGCACGACGCGCTGTGGGATGGCCACGACGACCCGAACTGGATCCGCAGTTTCCGACCGGGTGACTACCTGGTGCTCACGGTGGCGAACGGCGAGTCGCTCGTGGTCAGCGGTCATCCGGCCGAGCGCGGCACGTTCGACTTCTTCATCGCCGCGATGGGCATGCCCGAGCTGGCCGACGACCCGCGGTTCGTCGACGTCGCCACGCGGCTCGATCACTTCGAGGAGCTGCGCGAGATCATCCGCTCCTTCGCCGCGACCATTCCCGACGCGGCAGCATTCGAGGAACGGTTCGCCGAGCACCAACTGGCCGTCGGCCGGGTCCGCCAGCCGGGCGAACTCGTCGACACCGACTGGGCTCGCGAGCGCCACGCCGTCGTCGACGTCGACGACCGCGGCGGTTCGACGGTGCGAGTGCCCAATGCCCCGTGGCGCTTCAGCGCTGCACCGGGTGTCGGGGTGTCAGGTGTGCCCAAGTACCGCGGCGAGGACAACCGGGCACTGCTCGCCGACCTTCTCGGCTACGACGATGCCCGGCTCGACGGGCTGGAGGCCGACGGGGTGTTGTCGAGCCGGCTCCCCGACACCTGACAGGATCACCCCGGTGACGCTTCGCTTTCCCGTCGCGCCGATGAAGGCGACGATGGGGTCCCTGCCCGAGGGCGTCGGTTGGGCCTACGAGATCAAATGGGACGGCTACCGCACGATCGCCCATGTCGGCGACCGACCCGACCGCGCGCTCAGGCTGCAGAGCACCGGCGGCAAGGACGTCACCGAGCGCTGGCCGGAGCTGCACGCGCTGGCCGGCGCGGTGCACGCCACGTCGGCGATCCTCGACGGGGAGCTGGTGGTGCTCGACGACGACGGGTGGCCGAACTTCGAACTGGTCCAGCAGAGCGGTGCGGGCGCGGCGCGGCAGGCGACGCTCCACCTCTTCGACGTGCTGCGGATCGATGACACCGACACCGTCGACCTGCCCTACGAGGCGCGTCGCCACCTGCTGGAACAACTGGTCGATCCCGGCCCGAACTGGGCGGTGCCCACCCACCGAGTCGGTGACGGCGATGCATTGCTCGCAGCCACAGCGACGCAAGGGCTCGAGGGGGTGATCGCGAAGCGGCTGGGGTCGACGTACCGGCCGGGCACGCGCACCAAGGACTGGGTCAAGGTCAAGAACCGGATCCGAGTCGAGCTGCCGATCGGCGGGTTCACCGCCGGCACGGGACGCCGGTCGGCGACGTTCGGCGCCCTGCTCGTCGGTCGACACATCGCAGATGACTCCGGCCGCCGGCTCGCATTCGCAGGTGGGGTCGGCACGGGATTCGACGAGAGGACGCTGGCGGATCTTGCTACCGCCCTGCGCTCGATCGAGACCGTCGACTGCCCGTTCGATCCTCCCCCTCCCGCCGGCGTCGCTCGAACCGCCACGTGGGTCGAACCGGCGCTGACCGCACAGGTCGAGATCGCCGAGTTCACCAACGACGGCCTCGTCCGCCACGCCAGCTTCGTGCGCCTGGTGACAGAGTGACGCCGATGACCGACCGAGCGACGGCTGAAGAACTGGATGGGTCGGACCCGCTCGCCTCGTGGCGCGACGAATTCGTGATCCCCGACCCCGATCTCGTCTACCTCGACGGCAACTCGCTCGGCCGAACACCCAGACGGGCGGTCGAAGCGTTGCAGCAGGTGGTCGAGCAGTGGTCGTCGGACCTGATCGAGTCATGGTGGCAGCACGACTGGCTGAACCTGGCGCTCGCCGTCGGCGACGAGCTCGCCCCGCTGATCGGCGCGTCAGCCGGCGACGTCGCCGTGCACGAGTCGACGACCGTCGGCATCTTCCAGCAGGTGAACGTGGCGCTCGACCTGCACGATCGCCCACCGACCGGTCGCAGACCCGTGATCGCCGTGGATGCCGCCGACTTCCCGACCGACCGGTACGTCTCCGAGGGCATCGCCCGTCTGCGCGACGCCGACGTACGCCCGGGCCTCGACGACCTCGACGGCGTCGACGTCGTGCTGCGCTCGCTCGTCGACTACCGCACCGCTGAAGTGGCCGATCTCGCCGGCGAGACCCGACGCGCCCGCGAAGCCGGTGCGATCACCGTGTGGGACCTGTCACACGCGGCTGGTGTCCTCGAACTCGACCTGCCCGCGTCGGGCGTCGACCTGGCGGTCGGCTGCACCTACAAGTTCCTCAACGGCGGGCCCGGCGCGCCGGCGTTCGTCTACGTCGCCGAGCGCCTTCAGGCCCGCGTCACCCAACCGATCTGGGGGTGGTTCGCGCAGTCCGATCAGTTCGCGATGGAGCGTCCGTTCGAGCCACGGACCGGCATCGGCCGGATGCTCAACGGCACGCCGCCGGTGCTCGGTCTGACCGCCGCACGCGCCGGCATCGGGGTCACCGCCGACGCCGGGATGGGCGCAATCGCCTCGAAGGCCCGACGGCTGACCGCCTTCGGTCTCGACCTGGTCGACCGGTTCGGCCTCGAGAGCGTCACGCCACGCGATCCTCGGCGGCGGGGTGGTCACGTCGCGATTCGTCACCCCGATGCCCGCCGGCTGCACGAACAGCTCACCGACCGCCGTGTGATCGTCGACCGCCGCGACCCCGACATCCTCCGGCTCGGCATGTCCCCGCTCACCACGCGCTTCACCGACGTGTACGACGCCGTCACCGTCCTCGCCGGTCTGGTGAACGCTCCCCCGTCGTGAGCACTGGTGAACCACGACCCCGCACGGCATCCTGGGGGCATGAGTGTCGTCAAGATCAATGCCATCACGATCCCCCCGGGCATGGGCCCGCAGCTGGAAGGACGTTTCGCCGGCCGGGCGAAGATGGTCGAACAGTTCGACGGCTTCGAGGACTTCCAGCTGCTGCGACCCGTCGAAGGCGAAGATCGCTACTTCGTGTACACCCGCTGGGCCTCCGAGGAGCACTTCCAGGCGTGGATGAACAGCCAGGACTTCCAGCACGGCCACGCCAGCGGCCAGGCCGACGGCAACCAGCCGGCCGACGGCGACGCCCCGCGCAAGCCGGTCGCACAGGGCGCCGACCTGATGAGCTTCGAGGTCGTCGAACACGTCGTCAAGGGCGCCTGAGCACCCGATCTCCTGAACGGGTTCCGCACAGGGTTCACCAGAACGAGATGTAACCTCCCTCACCCGTGGCACTGATCGTCCAGAAGTACGGCGGCACCTCGGTGGCCGACCCGGACCGCATCCGCGCGGTCGCCGACAACGTCGCGTTCACGAAGAAGCGTGGCAACGACGTGATCGTCGTGGTGTCGGCGATGGGCAAGGCCACCGACAACCTGATCGCGCTCGCCGATTCGGTGTCGAAGATCCAGCCGGGCCGCGAGATGGACATGCTGCTCACCACCGGTGAGCGACAGACGGCCGCTCTCATGACGATGGCGCTCGCCGATCGCGGAATCGACGCGGTGAGCTACACCGGCAGTCAGGTCGGCATCATCACCGACACCGCCCACCGCAAGGCGAAGATCATCGAGGTCAAGGGCGACCGTGTCCGCCAGTCGATGGCCGACGGCAAGGTGTGCGTCATCGCCGGTTTCCAGGGCGTGAGCACCGACAGGGAGATCACGACGATGGGGCGCGGTGCCTCCGATCTCACCGCGTCGGCACTCGCCAAGGCGATGGGCGCCGACGCGTGCGAGATCTACACCGACGTCACCGGCGTGTTCACCGCCGACCCGCGCATCGTGCCGCAGGCCCGGAAGCTGCAGAAGGTCCACTTCGACGAAATGCTCGAGATGGCCGGCGCCGGCTCCAAGGTGCTCGCGCTGCGCTCGGTCGAGTTCGCCCGCAACCACGACGTTCCACTCCACGTCCGTTCCGCGTTCACCTGGGAACCTGGCACGTGGGTCACCAACGAGGAGGCCTCGATGGAAGATCCGATCATCTCCGGTGTCGTCACCGACATGACCGAAGCGAAGGTCACCGTGTTCGGCGTGCCCGACCGGCCCGGCATCTCCGCCGCCCTGTTCGAACCGCTCGCCGACGCCAACGTGAACGTCGACATGATCGTGCAGAACACGTCCACCCAGGGCACGACCGACATCAGCTTCACGATGCCGATGGCCGACATGAGCGAGGCAGAGGACATCGTGTCTCGCGTGGCCTCCGAGGTCGGCGCCACCGGCGTGTCGCACGACAACGACATCGCCAAGGTCTCGCTCGTCGGAGCGGGCATGAAGTCGTCGCCCGGCATCGCCGCGAAGATGTTCCGCGTCCTCGCCGACGAGGGCGTCAACATCCACATGATCTCCACCTCGACGATCCGGGTCTCGGTCGTCTGCGCAGCCGGCGACATGGAGTTGGCCGCGAGGTCGCTGCACACCGCGTTCGGGCTCGACTCGGGCGCCGACTACGCCGCGCCGCTCCCCGAACGCCGGTAGGCCCGTCAGCGAACGGTGGCGATGAGCCAGTAGTGGTGAGGGTTGATGCCCTCGAACTCCTCGACCCGGGCACCGCGCCCGGTGATCTTGCTCTTCGGGTTGCGCCAGATCGCCACATCGCTCAACAACGGCGACAGCGGGCCGATGATCTCGTTCGGGTGGAGCCGATTCGCCTGCCAGCCGATGCGGGCGGCCCAGCGGCGCTGCGACAGCCACGGCCCGAACTTCGGGATCCGGAACAATCCCCGCATCACGCTGCCGAGCGGGAGCAGGATCACGTCGTATCCGCTGCGCGCCCGGTAGTTGAGCACGACCTTGCCACCGGGCCGAGTGATCCGAACGGCCTCCGCCGTCAACTCCTGGGCGTCATCGGGGTCGCAGTGCTGCAGCGTGATGTAGCTGAACGCGATGTCGGCCGAGTTCGGCGGCAGATCGAGTGTGTGGCCGTCGGCCACGTGGCTCGTGCGGAGCCGGTCGACCTTGCCGAATCGAGCGACGGTCTCGTGGCATCGGTGGAGGAATCCGGCGTCGAGGTCGCAGGCCACCACCGAACCGAACTCTCGGGTGAACGCACATGTCATTCGACCGATGCCGCAGCCGATCTCCACCAGCGTCTGTCGTTCGTTGTCGGGTGACCGCAGCCCGAACACCGTGAGGTACGCCGGCACCTCGGAGTCGCCGGTCGCGACGAACTCTTCCAGCGTCAGGCTGCTGCCGGTCTCGTTGTTGAAGACCCAACCGGTCGAGCGCACGACCTCGTCGCCGCTCGACTGCTGCTCACTCTTCTGGCCGGCAGCCTTCCACGGCACGAGTTGGGGGCGGCGGCGCATGACGACCGATTGTGCCAGAGGCCGCGCCCCTTGACCCAGCGCGACGGCGAGCCACCGACCGGAAACCGCCGATCCTCCGTGGGCACGATGCCGTTATCGTCTCGGTCATGTCAGCAACACGGAACAACGCGGGTCTGCGGGTTGGGGTGGTCGGCGCCACGGGCCAGGTGGGCGGTGTGATGCGGCGGCTGCTGGCCGAACGCAACTTCCCGGTCGCCGAGATGCGCTACTTCGCCTCCGCCCGCTCGGCGGGTACGACGCTCCCCTGGAACGGTGTCGACATCACGGTCGAGGACGCGGCGACCGCCGATCCGAGCGGGCTCGACATCGCGTTGTTCTCCGCCGGTGCCACATCGTCCCGTGCCGTTGCAGCTCGGTTCACCGATGCCGGTGCGGTCGTGATCGACAATTCGTCGGCATTCCGCATGGACCCCGACGTGCCGCTGATCGTGGCCGAGGTCAACGGCGAGCTGGCCCACGACCTCCCCAAGGGCATCATCGCCAACCCGAACTGCACGACCATGGCGGCGATGCCGGTGCTCAAGCCGCTGCACGACGAAGCCGGGCTGGTCCGCCTCGTGGCGTCCACCTACCAGGCCGTGTCGGGCGCAGGGTTGGCCGGGGTGGACGAACTCGACAAGCAGGTCCGAGACGTCGTCGACGGTGCGGCTGGGCTCACCCATGACGGTGACGCAGTGTCGTTCCCGGCACCGGAGAAGTTCGCCCGGCCGATCGCATTCAACGCCCTGCCCTTCGCCGGGGCGCTCGTGGATGACGGCTCGTTCGAGACCGACGAAGAACAGAAGCTCCGCAAGGAGTCGCGTCGCATTCTCGACATTCCGGACCTGCTCGTCTCGGGCACGTGCGTCCGGGTGCCCGTGTTCACGGGACACTCACTGTCGATCAACGCCGAGTTCGCCCGACCGATCTCCGTCGAACGAGCGACCGAGCTGCTCGCCGCCGCGCCCGGCGTCGTCCTGTCCGACATCCCGACGCCGCTGGAGGCCGCCGGCAAGGACCCGAGCTACGTCGGGCGTCTGCGCAGCGACGAAGGCGTACCCGATGGTCGCGGCCTCGCGCTGTTCCTCAGCAACGACAACCTGCGCAAGGGCGCGGCGCTCAACGCGATCCAGATCGCCGAACTGCTGGTCTGACCACTCCTCGGCAGCGACCGCCTCAGCAACGGCAGGGAATCGCGCCGCACCTGGGGCAGCCGTCGGCGAACCGGGCGACCGCCTCGTCGAGGTCCACACCCTGCTGATTGGCGAGCGTCGCCACCCACGCCACCACGTCGCCGAACTCGTGGATCTGCTGTTCGTGGGTGCCCTTGCGGACAGATTGCGCGAGTTCGCCGACCTCTTCGGCGAGCCAGGCGACCGTCGCCGACACACCACGGGCGCGATCGCGATCACCGTACGTGCGCTCGATGACGTCCTGCAGTTCGGCGAAGTCCATGCCGACCGACGGTAGTGCGAATCGTCAACCAGACCGCGGGAGCGTGGCGCCGGTCTCGAACGTCGGTCGGAAGTCGGCGAGACGCGGATCGGCGTTCACCACGACGAGATAGGAGAACTCGCTGCCGCTCGTCGACGACACGCGCGTCATCGATGCGTACGCCAATCGTCGGGATCGTTGCTCCATCCCGATGCCCAGTACGACCGCTGGGGATTCCCACCCCTTGAAGCTGTGCACGGTGCATCCCTTGACGCCGTCGGCGTCGGGTGAGAAGTCACGCCTGCGTTGGTGGCGTTCGTCCGGATCACGGCTGTAGACGTGGTGCACGGGAAACCCCGCTGCCTCGATCGCCGCGGCAGCGGCGATTCCGTCGTGGTGGTACTCGCAGAGGAAGACGATGTCTCGGGGTGACAGGTCGGGTCGCTCGGAGAGCAGCCTCACCACCTCGTCACCGATCACGATGCCGAGGTCGGCCACCCGCTCGACGTTTCTCCAGCGGCGGACCGCCCGGGAGACGTGCCCGACGACAGCAACCTGGTCGTCGGGAACCTCGGGCACCGGGCCGGCATCGGCGAGACAGCTCTCGGCGAACAGATTGGTCGACTCGACGATCTCCGGCGCCATCCGATATGCCGCAGACATCTCGACCCACGGCTCGTCGAAGCCGGCGGCATCCAGCTGCTGCGCGTCGTTCCAGGTCTGTTTGCCGTACAGATCAGCGGTTGGGTCGAACGACAACAACATCTCACCGTCGGGCTTCACCACGTTGTGTCTGAGCAGGTTCCACCATTCGATCGTGAAGTCCTGGCCCTCGTCGACGAACACTGCGTCGAACGATCGGTGGTACCCGGCGTCGAATGCGGCGACCGTCCTCTGCACGATCTTCACCGGCCATGTTCCGCGGGCCGGCTCGGGGACGTCGAATCCCGAGGCCACGGCATCGTCGACCACGGTCGCACAGAAGGTGTGGAAGTTCGTGCATGTCACGAAGCTCGGATCGGCGCTCGATTCGGCACAGCGTTGCTCGACGAGGTCGCGGAGACGGTGTGCCAGCGTCTGATTGAAGCTCAGGAGCAACACCCGTTTCCCGACAGCCGCGAGACGCGCCGCGCGGGCCGTCAGCGCGAACGACTTGCCGCAGCCGGCCGGTCCACGAAGCCCACGGATGTGGGCCTGCTGGGCGTTCTGCGCGACGAGGCCCGCCGTGCGGCTGAGCCGAACCGGGGACGTCGGCGTCGACGTGACGAAACCGTTCCTCGAGCGGTCGACGGCGGTGTTCGGTTGAAGTATCGGGTCGACGGTCGTCACAAAACCCCCTGGAGAAGACGGATATCGCCTTCATCGGCACCGAGCTGCAGGAACTTGAGCAGAAATTTCGACGTCGATGACGTCGGCCGAGCGTCCGCTCCCCCGGACGCGACGAAGCCCCGGCCAGATGTTCTCTGACCAGGGCTCCTGGTCGGGGTGAGAGGATTTGAACCTCCGGCCTCCACGTCCCGAACGTGGCGCGCTAACCAAGCTGCGCTACACCCCGTAGCGGCTCGCCATGCTATCCGGCGGTGACGGCTTCTTCCTCGGCCGGATCGCCGGTGGCGCCCACCGAATCGTCGGCCGCCGACTCGTCGTCCTCGTCGGCGGCGACGGGGATCATCGGGTCGACCGGCGCAGCGCCGTCGGGCAGACCTTCGGTGTAGCCGCCGCCGGCGACGATGGCGTCGGCGGCACGCCGCAACCGAAGCGAGTCGAGGGGCTTGACCAGCCAGCCCTCGGCCGCGCTGCGCCGTGCGAGATGGAGGTCGGCGGCGCGGTCGAGCAGCATCAGCACCGGAACATGGGGAAGCGCTCCCGCCGATTCGTCGAGGCGCAGCGCCATCGTCACGGCCATGCCACCCATCGACCCGATCTGGAGATCGAAGATCGCGAGGTCGGGCAGCTGGCGCTCGACCTGGGCGGCCACGACCCGGCCCTCCCGGCAGATCGTGAAGTGGACGTCGTCGCCGCCCAGGGCAGCGGTGACCTCGTCGACGATCCAGTCGGCATCGGTGGCAAGCAGGATGTGCACCCGGCAGACGCTACCCGCCGACGGGCCCGTGGTCGAAGAGATGCCGGGCGATCCCGCGGAGTCCGTCGAGGTCGTGCACGTCCCGCTCGAGCAGCGGCAGCACCGCGAGGCGATCGGCGCCGGCGATCACCTCGAGCGGGGCCATCACCGCCTGTTCACGTTCGTGCAGCGTTCGCAGGCCGGCAACGTTGTCCCACAGGGCCGCGAGATCGCCATCGCCCGCAACGCGAGCGGCGCGCGCCGCAACGCTCGCCTCCTCCGACGACCCGGTACCGAACGTGGGGTGGGCTCGGTTGACGACCGCCGCGGTCACCCCGACTCCCTGGTCGACCAGCTGCTCGGCGAACCACACCGCCTCGTCGATCGTGTCGTGACGCGGCGACGCGACGACGACGAACGATGTCTCGTCGGCGCGGATCAACGCGATCACCTCATCAGCGCGCTCACGGAAGCCGGTCTCCATCCCGGCGAACGCCTGGAAGAACGCCACCGCATCGGCGAGCACGTCGGATCCGACCACCTTGCCGATCGCGCGCAACAACGGTTGCGCGGCGGTGCCGATGACCTTCAGACCGCCCTTCGTCGGCAGCATCAGGAGCCTGAAGAGGCGATGGTCGAGGAAGCGCGCCAGCACACCGGGCGCCTCCAGGAAGTCGAGGGCGTTGCGGCTCGGCGGCGTATCGACCACGACCAGGTCGAACCGATCGTCGGCGTGCAGGGCGTGGAGCGTCTCGGCCGCCATGTACTCCTGTGTACCGCTGAGCGCCCCGGCGATGTTGCGGTAGAAGGGGTTCTCGAGAATCCGCTGCACCTGGAGCTCGTCGTCCGCATAGCGCTGGACCAGACCATCGAACGTGGCGGCCGTGTCGAGCATCATCGCCCACAGTTCGCCGTCGACCGGAGTCCCGCTTCCGTCCAGGTCGATGCGCTGCGGCTCGGCAGCCAGGCCCCCGGCGAGCCCGAGCGCATCGGCGAGTCGGCGGGCCGGATCGATGGTGACGACGACCGCGCGGCGGCCGCGTCGCGCGGCTTCGAGTCCCAACACTGCGGCGGTGGTGGTCTTGCCGACGCCGCCCGACCCGCAGCACACGATCACGGTCGACGCGTCGATCACGTCGGGCGCACCCGCGTCGACCGGCGGCTCGTCACCGGCGGTCACGATGCCGCGGTCCGGTGGAGGAGGCCGGCCGCCAGCGTCTCGACGTCGTCCGGGGACAACCCGGCGACCGGAAGCGCAGCGAGACGGATCTGCGGCAAGGGAAGTTCGCGGTCGAGCCGGGTGAGTTCCTCGGTCTCCATCGCCCGACGCGACCGGCGAAACGCTGCCGCCTCGAGCAGCACGTCAGCGGTGTCGGGGGGCAGATCGGCGACCGCTTCCGACGTGTCGGCGTCACTGGGCAGCGGAGCGCCGATGTCGACGCCGTTCACCACGATCGGGCCGAGTTGCACGCCCACGACGTCCTCCAGCGCGAACGCGGTCTCGACCACTTCGTTGACCGGTGTGGTCTCGGGGAGCGTGACCAGCACCACCTGACAGCGGTCGCTGTCGTGCAACAGCTCGAGCACCTCGTCGGCCTGGGCGCGGACCGGCCCGCCCCGAACCGCATCAGCCAGCCCCGCCGCGGCGGTGAGGAACGTGATCGCATGCCCGGCCGCGGGTCCGTCGACGACGATCAGGTCCCACTCCCCCGACCGCTCGAGCTGTTTGATCTTGCCGAGGACCACGATGTCGTCGATTCCGGGGGCCGCGGTGCCGACCATGTCGATCACCCCGGTCCGGTTCAGGCGCTTGGCAATGCGAGCGAAGCCGTGTTCGCGCAGGTACTCGTCGAGTGCCTCCGGAGCACTGATCGCCAGTACCTCCACGTCGGGGAGAAGCGCCGAGAGCGTCGGTTTGCCGTCGAGCTCCACGGCGAGGACCCGCTCGCCCGCGCTCGATGCGGCATGGGCGATCACAGCCGTTACCGTGGTCTTCCCTACACCCCCCTTGCCCGCCACCACGACGACTCGGGCGGCGGTCAACGATTGCAGCGGATACTCGCTCTCCGGAGGCACCTGTGCGCAGACTATCGACCGGCCTGGTCACGTTCATGATCTGCCTGTTCGCCGGTCTCGGTCTGGTCGCTCCAGCGGTGCAGGCGCAGAGCGACGACGACGGCTCGAACGTGGAGGCCGACGGCCCGCTGGCCGACGAGATCGGCCGGATCGACGTGCTCCAGGTCAGCGGCTTCATCGATCCGATCCTCGTGCAGGAGATCGGCGATGCGATCGACCGTGCCGATCGTGAGGGGTCGCAGGCGCTGATCCTCCAGGTGAACAGCGACGGCACCGTGGTGGGCGACGACGTGGTCAGCGACCTGCTCGTCGAGGTGGCGAACGCACCGATCCCCGTCGCCATCTGGATCGGGCCGTCGGGTGCGCGCTTCTACGGCACGGCGGCCCAGCTCCTGGCGGTCGCCGACGTCACCGGCATGTCGCCGGGATCGCGCGTCGGGTACATCGGCGTGCCGCTCGACCCACCCGGCCTGCCCGAGGGTGTCGAGGTCGACTTCGGCATCGCCGAGGAGCGACTCCGCAACGGTTCGGTCGGGCTGTCCGACGCGCGTTCGCTCGACATCTTCAAGCAACGCATCGACGACGAGGGCATCCCGACCATCTCGAACATGGTGCAGGCGATGGACGGGTTCGAAGAGGACGGCGTGGTGCTCGTCACCACCGAGCTCGTCGTGCTCGACGACGGCTCGACCCGGTTCGACACCGTCTCGGTCGTGCGGTTCTCGAAGCTCTCGATCATCGATCAGCTGTTCCACACCGTGGCGAGTCCATCGGTGGCCTATCTCCTGCTCCTGACCGGCCTCGCCTTGTTGGTGTTCGAGTTCTTCACCGCCGGGGTGGGCGTTGCAGGCGCCGTGGGCGCGGTCTGCACCGTCCTGGCGTTCACGGGTCTCGCTGTCCTGCCGACCAGGGTCTGGGCGGTGGTTGCCATCGGCCTGGCGATGCTGGCCTTCTCGGTCGACGTCCAGGTCGGGATCCCCAGATTCTGGACCGGGGTCGGCATCGTGCTCACGATCGTCGGCAGCTGGTTCCTCTTCGAACCGGTACCGGGGTCGTCGATGCGCCCGTCGTGGTTGGCGCTGCTCGCCGGCATCAGCGGCATCATGCTCACGTTCATCGTGGGGATGCCCTCGATGGTGCGGACCCGGTTCGCAACGCCCACGATCGGTCGCGAATGGATGATCGGCGAACAAGGTGTGGCCGTCGACGCGATCGACCCCGAGGGCACGGTCGAGGTCGGTACCGCACGCTGGCGCGCACGCACCAATCGAGCGACGCCGGTCGCTGCCGGTGAGCCGATCCGCGTGGCCGCGATCGACGGCGTCACGCTCGACGTCGAGCCGCTCGAGGGCGCCGCACGCGACTATCGCGAGATGCGCGGCAAGCGTGGTGCGGACGCGAATCCTGACACGTCAGCCGACGCGGCGCCGTCGAACAGCGACGCCGAGCCCACGGCCTCCGACGCCTGAATCAAGCCGGCTCGGGGAGGCGCGGGCCGGCGATCCTCATGTCGTCGCGGCGGCGTGTGATGCCGCGAGCGTCGAGTTCGGCGACCAGGGGCAGCGCGTACTTGCGGCTCGCGCCGGTGGCATCGCGGAAGTCGGCGACGGTGAATCCGGCGGGCTGGTCGGCAAGCAACCGGGCGGCCGTTCTCGCCGCCGCATCGATCGCATCGGCATGGAAGTGGATGCCGTCGCGCTCGATGACGTGGCCACGACGGACCAACTCACGCAGCTCACCGCGATCGATACCGGCGATCGACGGCGGTCGCAGCAGGTCTCCCCGGAGCTCGTCGAGGACCGGATGGTTCTCGAACGGGTCGATTGCATCGGCGGGACGTACTCGTCCGGCGTCGACCACCACCGTCTCGACCCGGTCGAGGACGGCACGGTCGCGGTCGTCGAACGCCGCCAGGTCCAGACCTGCGGCGCCCGCCTCGGCCACGCGTTGCTCGATCGACGCGACGAGATCGGCCACCGCGTCCGCGGTGGTCACCCACGAACCGAGCGTCGGTTCGACCGTCTCTCCGGTCAGCCGTTCGAGTTCGTCGACGCTCACCCAGCCCCGCTCTCGAACCACGCGTTCGATCGAGCGGTCCGGGGCGGCTCGTGCCGCTCGTAGCACGGGTGCGATGTCGAGCACCTCGCCGCCGCCCACGGTCTCGTCGCGACCGGACTCGCGCAGCACGTAACGGTCGCCTGGCAGCAGCGGCAACCCGACCGGGAGGTGGAGCCGCACCGCTCCGTCGCTGCCGGGCGCCAGTGTCTCCGAGCCGAGCACGCGCATGCGGACCGGATACTCCCCGGAGCCGATGTAGGCCACGAATGCCCCCCGACGCGACACGTCGTGATCGAGGCTGTCCAACACCCGCAGGCTCGCGTCGACGCGATCGGTGATGATCCAGCGATCGGGTTCGACGACGGCGTGACCGCGGGCGAGATCGCGATGCTCGACGCTTGCCAGGTTGACCGCGACACGATGACCGGGCCCGATCCCCTCCACGCTGGCGCCCGCCGTCTGGATCGACCGGATGCGCGCCGGGATCGAGCCCGGTTCGATCGCCACCTGCTGATCGTGGACGAGGCGACCGCCGACCAACGTGCCGGTGCCCACGGTGCCGCTCCCCTTCGCCGCGAAGACCCGGTCGAGCCACAGACGCGGTCGCCCGACGTCTTCGACGGATCCCGCGTGCGCGACCAGGTCGTCGAGGGCGCATCGCAGGTCGTTGAGCCCTGTTCCCGTCGTCGCCGACACCGGCTGCATCGGCGCCCCCTCGAGAAAGGTGCCGACGACGTGGTCGGCGACGTCCATCGCGGCGAGTTCGAGCAACTCGTCATCGACGAGGTCGGCCTTCGTCAGAGCGATCACACCGTGGCGAACACCCAGCAGTTCGAGGATCCTGAGGTGCTCCTCCGACTGCGGCTTCCAGCCCTCGGTGGCGGCGACCACGAACACACAACCACTGACCCCACCGACCCCGGCGAGCATGTTGCGCAAGAACCGGACATGGCCGGGCACGTCGATGAAGCTGAGCGCGGCACCGGATGGCAGCTCGGTATGGGCGAACCCGAGATCGATCGTGAGCCCGCGACGCTTCTCCTCCTCGAATCGGTCGGGGTCCGTACCGGTGAGCGCCAGCACCAACGACGACTTGCCGTGGTCGACGTGACCGGCGGTGGCGACGACCGTCACGTCGGGTCACTGGCTCGCAGCGCTGCGATGACCACGTCGTCGTCACCCGGCGACACCGAACGGAGATCGAGCAGCGTGTGGTCGTCTCGCGAGCGTGCGATCACCGGGGGGTCGTGGCGCCGCAGGTCGCCGAGCAGGTCACCGGTGATCCGGACACCGACCGACGGCATGGTGATCCCGGGTGCGGAACCCGCACCGGGCAGGGCCTCGGTCTCGACGACGATGATCGACGGGTGGACGTCGGCGACCGCCGACGCCACCGCCGCCGCACGGT
>Ga0316197_10000213_pt1 | contig 43520 bp, 41 predicted proteins | sample OudBiesiAoxic_MG_FD_204939 | JGI IMG/M metagenome (GOLD analysis project Ga0316197, IMG submission 204939) | Coastal sediment microbial communities from Oude Bieten Haven, Netherlands - site A oxic | ecosystem: Environmental > Aquatic > Marine > Coastal > Sediment | place: Netherlands... | reverse complement strand
TAGATAATTGAATTGATGTACGACTAACTAAGCACTGCTTAGCAATAATTAGTTTTAGCTCACGACTATATTTGGACATAAAAAAGACCCTCAGTAATTGGTTGTCCAATTATTGGGGGTCAGTTCACAAACGTGAGGCTAGATTAGATATAGTTTAAGAAAGATACACAGTGTTATACACGTGAGTTTAACGGAATAATTGTCACCTTCTGGCCAATATCTACTGATTCAACCTCCGGCTGCACTTCAATTAAGCAGTTTGCTTCGCTCATTGAACGTAAAATACCTGAGCCTTGCTTACCTGTGGTGACCACTTCCATTTGACCATTTTGGTTAATCGAGTAAATGCCACGGCTGTATTCAGTTCGGCCTGTACGAGAGCGGATAAACTCTTTTGCAATTGCGGTAAAGGTTTCAGGTTGCCAATTATCTTCGCCTTGAAGCTTACGTAATGCAGGCTCAACAAATTGTAAAAACGCCACCATTACAGCGACAGGGTTACCCGGTAAACCGAAGAACGGGGTATCACCAATATGACCAAAGGCAAGAGGGCGACCAGGACGCATATTAATACGCCAGAAATTGATATTACCTAGCTTATCTAAAATCGTTTTAATGTAATCTGCATCACCAACCGATACACCACCAGAAGATAAAATCATATCCGCTTGTTGTGATGCTTGAGAAAGCGTTGATTCTAAAGCCGCTTCACTGTCTTCAATGATCCCAAAATCAATCACTTCACAACCGATCTTCTGTAATAACGCCGTCAATGTGAAACGATTAGAATCATAAATTGAATTGGCTTTTTGTGTTTCACCTGGAGCTTGAACTTCATCGCCTGTAGAGAATATAGCGACTTTAATTTTATTAAACACAGGAATAGAAGCAATACCTAAAGAAGCAAGCATACCGACTTCAGGAGTTGTAATACGTGAACCTTTAGTCACACAGGTTTGGTCGATAGCAAGATCTTCACCGGCTAGACGAACGTTTTGTCCTTTACGAATGCCTGATTTTCCTGCATCAAAGCGTACCTGATTGTCTTTTTGAGTCGCTTGCTCTCGCATGATCACGGTATTGCCATTTTTAGGCACTGGTGCGCCTGTCATGATCTTGGCGGCTTCGCCGTGTTGAAGCGGAAGATCGTAACTGTGTCCCGCCATGATTTCGGCAACGACTGTATAGCTATCACGTTCTAAATCGTCACCACAAATCACATAGCCATCCATTGCTGAATTATTATGTTGAGGTACGTTAATTGGAGAAAGAATATCTTGTGCTGCTAAGGCATTAATTGATTCAACTAAAGAGACATTACTTTGTGAATTTAGTGGTGTTATTGCTTCTAAAATCTTAGCTCTGCCTTGGCTAACGGATAAGAAAGCAGGAGATAATTCATCGCAATTAGCAGATAGGTCACTTTGTTGTTTATGCTGATGCTGTTTTACGTATTCAACAATGAATGCGGTAATAACATCTGTATCATTGATGTCCATTTGAGGTAGATCTGACTCTGCTTTTGAGTCTGACGCAATCGCAATAATGTTGTTATCTTCAGGGAAGATCCAAGGTTTACCCACCTCATCACGGTGTAATTCAATCTTGGTATATGGCAGTTGCTTAAAGCCTTCAATAAGAATTAAATCAAGTTCAGTTTGATCCAACTTATTAATTAGCTGCTGACAGGTGGTTTCTTCATCTGGCGTTTCCGTGATTAAGGCATTACGAAAACGAGAGCTGATCAGCATTTGGCTAGCACCGGCTTTACGCAAACGGTAGCTGTCTTTACCTTCTTGGTCGATATCAAAATTGTGATGAGCGTGTTTGATGACTGCGACTTTTAGTCCCATTTCATTCAGCTTTGGTAATAGCTTTTCTAGTAATGTCGTTTTACCTGTGCCGCTATAAGCAGCAAAACCCAATAAAGGGATAGACGCAGTCGTTAAGCTCATAATAAAGATCCAAATTGTTCGAGTTCTTGGGGGCTATTCAAATTGATAAAAGCATTTGGGTAAGCAGAAAAATCAGCAAAGACGGTATTACACTCTTTGTATAATAGGATGATTTTTCTGTCACCGCGCGCTAAGAAAGCATCAATTTTAGGAATAATTCGTTTATGCATTAGCGTGACAACCGGTTGCATGTACTCACCATCATGAGCGACCACAATATCAGTGTCTTCCTGTACCGCATCACACAATAAAGAGACAAGGTTGTCAGGTAGGTTAGGGGAGTCACAAGGAATAAAACCAACCCAATCTGAATTCATATTAATCAGACCAGAATGCATTCCTGCCAGTGGGCCTGGGTAATCGCTAAATTGATCAGGGAACGTGACGCCGTAACTTGTGTATTGTTCGATACTGCGATTAGCATTGATAGCAATCTGATCGGTTTGAGGCGTTAATATGTCTATTGCATGTTCGATGAGCGGCTTATTTTTAAAAGCGACAAAACCTTTATCTTGACCACCCATACGACGGGCTTGTCCACCCGCTAAAATTACCCAACTAGTTTGCTTTGGCTGGAGCATACTTATCCTTGCTAACAATCACTTTTAATGGGGTTGATTCTATCAGCTTTGCATCTGAAATAGTCCATTGACGGTGACAAATTTCAGTTAAGGCATTTGTTTGGTGGCTGGTTACTATAATACTAGAACCACGATCGAGAAGATCTTTAGCCATAATTACTAATAACTGAATCGACTCTTGATCAACACTAGCACTTGGTTCATCCATTAATAAAATAGACGGTTTTAGCACCCAAGCTCTTGCCATAGCCACACGCTGTTTTTCTCCGCCAGATAAAACAGAAATATGTTCATCAGCTAAGGTTTCTAATCCAACCATGCGTAGAGCATTAATCACCATATTACGTTTTTCAAGTTTATTCATGGTGGTGTATTTCATGCCATAAATAACATTATCGAAAACCGTGCCATCAAATAAAAATGGATTCTGATGTAAATATACGATTTGATTGTTTCCAGATCGCCCAAATAAACGAGCAGTCCAGTGAGGTTGATTCAGGTTTAACTTTCCCGTTGTTGCGGTTTGTAAACCAGATAAAATCTTGAGTAGCGTAGTTTTACCTACACCATTAGCGCCGCGCAAGTATACGGATTCTTTTGGCCCTAATGATAAGTGCGGAATATGAAAAAGCACACGATCATTAAATCGCATAGATAGATTATCGGCAGTGATTCTTATTGTCATTTTTTATGCCTACTAAGTACGTAAGTACCCTTTACCACGAGTGATAGAGAGTAAAAAATTTAAAACCAGAGCTAAAATCAATAGCACCATTCCAAGGGCCACCCCTTGAGCAAACGCACCTTTTTGGCTTTCCATAGCGATTGCGGTTGGAATATTTCGTGTTGCATTGAAGATGTTGCCACCGACCATCATTGAGCAACCGACTTCTGTGATTATTCGAGAAAACCCAGCGATTACTGCTGCTAGGATAGGAAAGCGTGTTTCCCAAATTAAGCTACCAAAGGCTCGTGGTAACGAAGCACCTAAAGTAAATGCGGTTTCCCATACCCGTCGATCGCTGTGCTGAAATGCACCGTGCATCATAGCAACCATGATAGGAAAGCAGATAAACATTTGGCCAATGATCATCGCCTCTTGGGTAAACAATAATTGCCAATCACCGAGAGGACCAGAGCGAGAGAGCATCATATACAACAATAAACCGATAACTACGGTAGGTACTGATTGTAATGTATTAATAATAGAGAGCAGTAGCCACCGCCCAGGAAACGAGCCATATGCAAGCGCAAAAGCCAGCAATAATGCAGGGAGTAATACAACCGCCATTGCAAACAATGACACTGAGAACGAAACACCTACGATGCTCCATAATGCAGTATCACCACTAAACAGTAATTGAATGGCTTCGTGAGAGGTGGCTAAGATAGTCATGAATTATTTAGCGTCCGCAGTGAACAGTTGTTTACCGCTTAGTTTGAAGCTATTAATCAATGCTTGACCTTTATCGCTTACTAACCAATCACTAAATGCCTGAGCACCTTTCGTGTTTAAGTTGTTGTAACGCTCAGGGTTAATTAGAATTACTTGGTATGGGTTAAATAGACGTTTGTCGCCTTCAACCATGATCTCAAGATCCAGTTTATTTTGGTAAGCCAACCAAGTACCACGGTCTGTCAATGTATAAGCTTGCAGTTCAGACGTCATGTTTAGTGTTGGTCCCATGCCTTGGCCAACAGCTTTGTAGCCACCAAAGTTTGGTTCAATTTTCGCTTGAGACCATAGGATTAATTCTTTCTTGTTTGTGCCTGAATCATCACCACGAGAAACGAATGTTACGTCAGTTTCAGCCATTTTCTCAAATGCAGCAGTCACATCTTTCATGCCGTGAATATGCGCAGGATCGGCTTTAGGGCCAACAAGCACGAAATCGTTATACATTAGAGCTTTTGGTTCAATACCGTAGCCTTTTTCAACAAAATCAGCTTCTGCTTTAGGGGCATGAGTCATAACCAAATCAACGTCGCCATTTTCACCCATTTTTAAAGCTTTACCCGTACCAGCAGCTAAAACTTGAACTTCATAACCTGAATCTTTTTTAAACACAGGTAAAATATAATCTAGTAGACCCGAGTGGTAAGTACTTGTTGTTGTAGCTAGGCGTACAACGCTTGCGTCATCCGCGTATACATTTGCTGCTGAAAAAGAACCCAGAGCCACAACAGCCATTGCTGAAAACGTACTGATTTTATTGTTCATGTTATATCCATGTAATGAAGTAAAATATCACTGCAAATGCAATGAGTGAATAGACTTATTGGCTATAAAGCAATCCTTATGCCAAAAATGTTGATGATATTTTTATCTATAACGTAATGATATATAAGCAATTGAGAGGCATTTTGGCATAAAAACCCTACAAAAAATGTGACTAGGACAAAATGTCTCATTAGAAAGGATACATTTTGTGGAATACAGGTTAGAATAATTAGGACATTTTGACCCACATCTTCGTTTAAGCACACAAATTAGGAAACACTATGGTCTCGAAATCAGATTGGAATGCATTTTCAGTTCTTGTTGTTGATGATGAAGTAGGTATGCAAACCATACTTAAAAAAGCATTAAGCAAACAATTTGGACAGGTTCATACCGTTGGAACCATTGAGGATGCGGAAATTATCCGTCAATCTCACCATCTTGATCTTATTATTCTTGATATTAATTTACCGGGTCAAACCGGTTTAGAGTGGCAGGAAAGTATTGCCTGTGATTCCCGAAACTACGACGTTATATTTATGACTGGATATGCAGAGTTAGATACTGCAATTCAAGCGTTGCGTTTAGGTGCTGCTGATTTCATCTTAAAACCGTTTAATCTTGAAAATATGTTGCAAGCGGTGAAACGCTGTATGGATCGTCGTTTGGTTGAGAGAACCAATTTTGCATTACAGCGAGAAGTGGAAAAAAATAACCCAATTGAAATGATCGGCAACGCTGAAAAAACCATAGAGTTAAAACAAATGGTTGCCCAACTTGCGCCATCAAATGCCGCCGTATTAATTGAAGGTGAATCGGGTACGGGTAAAGAGCTAGTGGCTCGTGGTTTACACCAATTAAGTCATCGTAACGGTCCATTTGTTCCTCTTAACTGTGGTGCGATTGCACCGGATCTGCTTGAAAGTGAACTGTTTGGTCATACATCAGGGGCATTTACTGGCGCAAAGAAAGGGCGTGAAGGCTTATTTAGAGTCGCCAATAACGGCACACTATTTTTAGATGAAATAGGTGAAATGCCAATTGGGATGCAATCGTCTCTTTTACGTGCTCTAGAGCAAAAAGCTATTCGTCCTGTAGGCTCTGAAAAAGAGATCCCAGTTGATGTACGTATTGTTGCTGCAACCAATCGAAACTTGCTTAAAGAAGTTGAAAAAGGCAATTTCAGGAAAGATCTTTTTTACCGTTTAAACGTATTAACAGTTTCTTTACCTGCATTGCGTGAACGTAAAGCGGATTTGGCTTGTTTGACTGAGCATTTCTCACACATGATCGCTAAAGAAATGGGACTAAAACCAATTCACTGGGCACACGAAGATATAGCAGCTATGGCTCAATATGATTGGCCGGGGAATATTCGTGAACTTAAAAACATGATTGAGCGTTGTATTTTACTCGGTAAACCACCCGTAGATCACTGGTCTAGTTTACAAGGTGATACGCCACTGCATCAATCATGTAATCAAGAACAGATTATAAATCAAGAACCAACGGAATGTACTTGTATGCCAGAGATGGATGAATACCCTGATCAGTGGACATTAAAAGAAGTTGAAAAGAAGCACATAATTACGGTTGTCGATCTGCATGATGGCAATAAGTCAGCGGCAGCAAGGCAGTTAGGTGTTGCTCGTAAAACGTTAGAGAGAAAATTTAAAGAGTGGAGTGAAGAGATCGCATGATGTTATCTCCACTTTTATGGAAACGTAGAATCAAAACCATGGTGAGATACCGCTTATTGTGGTTAAACTCCGTTCCTTTGTTTCTCACATTACTTGCCTTAGTCATTATCACCGCGTTTTGGTCGGTGCATTATACGTGGCAAAACGCACTTAATGATGTTGGAAGCAAATTATCAGTAGCAAACAACAGCATTAATTTTTTACAGCAAGAACAAGGCGCTGAACTCCACAGTTTTGTGGAGTCGTATCAATTCCAAATAAGATTAAAAAATAATGATCCAGAGTTTCAATACTGGGCAGAGAATCAAGCTGATAATTATAATTCTGATTTTATTGTTGTTCATCCGGTTAGCTATATTGAACATTTACCAAAATCATCAGTTAAAGCATTATCATTAGGGATATCTCGTACCTTTTTTCAAGTGATGAGTAATGCTGATTTATATAACATTAGCCCTAAATTGAGTACCCAAGTTCAAGTTATTAATAAGAGTGATGGCAGCATAGAAAAACGTGGATTAGTTAGTAGAACGTTAATTCCTATTTTTAATGACAACGGCAACTTAGTGTGGATAGTTGATAGTGGGATCATTCTAAATAACAGTACATTACTCGTTGATCGTATTCGAGATCTTATCTATCCAGAGGGTGATTTAGCATCAGATAACTACGGAACGGTAACCCTATTTCTAGACGATTTACGTATTAGCACCAATGTCCCGTTGCATAATGATTTTGCGAATAAATCACTTAATCAGGGCCGAGCAATAGGCACAAGTGTTTCAACTGTCGTAAAAGAGAGAGTGATTGAAAAGGGTGAACGCTGGGTTAATAGAGCTTATGTATACAACGATTGGTACATCTCTGCTTACCAACCGATAAAGGACATGAACAATAATGTGATCGGAATGCTATATACCGGTTATTTAGAATGGCCGTTACTTAAGCAATACTTTCAGAATTTAGTGGAAGCTGGGGTAACAATATTTATCACCCTATTGTTATCGACTATTTTTGTGCATCGTGGAGCAAGGGATCTATTTCAGCCGATTGAAAAAATTCACTATGTAGTGAAGTCAGTACAAATGGGTAAAGATGTTCGTATTGGTGAATTGGGGTTAGATAATAGCCATGAATTGGCGAGTCTGGCACAGCAGTTTGATAATATGCTCGATCAGCTACAACAACGAAATATAGAGATCCAACGAGCATCAAAAAACTTAGAATCTAAAGTTGAATCTCGTACCGCCAGTTTGCATGAAAAAACTATTGAGCTAGAGCAATACATTAAGTTATTAAAACAAGCACAAGATAAACTCATTATGAGCGAAAAACTGGCTTCTCTTGGTGAGTTGACCGCAGGTATTGCCCATGAAATAAATAATCCAACCGCGGTAATTCTAGGTAATGCGGAGTTGATTAAATATGAATTGGGAGAGGGCGCTGAGGTTATTTCAGAAGAGCTTGATGCGATAATGGAACAGATAGATCGAATTCGTAATATCACGCGCAGTTTGTTGCAATATAGCAGACAAGGTGGAATTCAAGATCAAGTCACTTGGCAGTATATTAATCCAATTATCGAAGAGAGTGTGACACTCGTTAGAACTGGCGCGCATAAACGAGATATTGAGGTAAAGTTTGATTTTGAGCAACCACCGCGAGTTGAGGTTAATCGACATCATTTGTTGCAGATCTTAGTTAACCTGCAAATGAACGGTATTCATGCGATGAACAGTAAAGGGAAATTGATTATTCGTAGTCGTACGTGGTGTGAAGAAGATAAAAAACTAGGTGCTATTATTGAAGTTGAAGATTTTGGTTGTGGCATGTCATCAGAACAATTAAATCGGATCTTTGACCCATTTTATACAACAAAACGTGATGGTACAGGTCTTGGTCTTTCTGTTTCTCAGAGTTTATTAAGCCAAACCGATGGAGAAATAAAAGTGCGATCACAGCTTGGTGAAGGATCGACGTTTGTTATTTATTTACCAATAAAATCAGAGCACCATCAATTCGATAATTTAGTCGGATAAAAAAGAAACAATAAAAATGTTATCCTTCTCACAAATTTGTAGAATAGCTTAATAATTGTGTTTTTTTTAACCGCAACGTTATCGAAAAATGTTGATATTTAGACTGTGTTATTAGATAGTTAGCACGTCCGGTTATGACCCCGAACAGTACTAAATTAAGCCACATTCTGAGACGTGTGGCTTTCCTTTCTCTCTTCATTTTCCTATTTTTCCTTAAGCAATATTTTTTTTCAGGATTCATACCCTGTGTTTGTCATGTGTGATTCATTAGTTTGATTTTGCTAAATCATTCAATGAACTGAAAATGAATAATACCCTCATAACTCATTAATAATGCTATAGGTATTATTAGTCCCAAGTTAATCATTTACCTACTTGGAGATACATATGAGTCCATTAAGCATCGTAATTATTACCTTAAATGAAGAGAAGAAAATTGCTCGTTTACTTGAGGGTTTAAGTACACAAACAAATCAAAACTTTGAAGTCATTATTGTTGATTCAAACAGCGAAGATGCGACATGTGAAGTTGCTAAGGCCTTTGAAGCGAGCATTCCTGATTTAACTATCCACAAAATGGATAAGCGCGGTGTTAGCTTAGGCCGTAATACAGGCGCATCACTTGCTAGGCATGAACGCTTACTATTTTTAGATGCCGATGTAAGCCTAAAAGCAGATTTTCTTGAAAAAGCAGTAACAAAATTAGATGAGAATAAATTAGAAGTCGCTGGTGTGTATATGGGTTCTAAAGGGCTTCCTATTGCTCATCGAGTAGGCTATGGCTTATTTAACTTAGGTTTATTTGCTACTCAATTCACTTTTCCAACCGCCGTCGGTGCCTGTATTTTCTCAACAAAGCGTGCGCACAATGAATTGCAAGGTTTTGATGAAAACATCACTTTATGTGAAGACTGTGATTATGTGAAACGTGCAAGTCAAACCTGGCGTTTTCGATTTTTGCCAATGACGTTTGAGTTTGATCCACGTAGATTAGATCAAGATGGCTTGTTTACGATGGGAGCTACGTATTTAAAAGCTAATGTTCGCCGTTTTTTCCTTGGTGAGATGAGAAATAACGAGATGGAATATAAATTCGGTCATTATTCTGAGCAAAAGTAACCAGCATAGGTAAGAATGCTTATGTATGATTCTATAGCATTATTTACGGGCGCATTATTGGATGCGCTTATAGGGCCAAATTTATTTGTTCCGGGTGAGCCGTTCTTAATTGCAGCAGGTTTTCAGCTGCACCAAGGAATTTGGACTGGCGTTATTGCGGTATTGCTCGGTGGTCTTATTGGTGATCAACTCAGTTATTGGATTGGACGTCGCTTTGGCCGAAAGGGTCAGGCACGATTAATGAATTGGCAGCCAAAAACTCGCCGACCCATTGCACGATGTCGCTTATTACTTCAGAGAAAAGGTAATTCGGTCTTACTATTTGCTCGTTTATTAGGGCCAGTAGCTTGGATCGTTCCCTTTATCGCAGGGGTAAATAATATCGAGTGGCGACGATTCTCATTGTTTGCATCTATTGGGTTATTACTTGGCGTGGGTCAATTTGTCTTATGGGGATATTTACTCTCTTATGGGATTGATGCCTTTCCATGGGTGAGTGAGATAGCTCTATTTGCCTCGGAGCATAAGCAGTCAATCATCAGCCTCTCACTGGTTGTTGTTTTTTTAGTGATTTTTTCTCGTTCTAAGGGCCGCCAAAGCGCGTATTAGTCGAAAATAGGGGTCGTTATTGACCCTAATTTAGATTGTCAGAATAAGATTTTTAATAAAGCAGAAAAACGATTATTCTTTTACTAGTGGGAAGGTTAGGGTGGCTTTTAGTCCTCCCATTACACTCTTTGATAACTCAAGCGAGCCGCGATAACTGTGTGCCATTTCACTCACTATATTTAGCCCAAGACCTGTTCCTGGAGTCGTTTCATCCAAACGGATACCGCGCTTAACGACTTGATCGAATTGATCTTGAGGGATCCCTAAACCATCATCTTCAATGATAATCTGAATTTGTTCATTAGGTATTTCAATAGAATGAACTCGGATCATCGAGTGCGCCCACTTATACCCATTCTCAAGTATATTACCAAGCATCTCATCGAGATCTGTCTTCTCAACGGCTATTTTATCTTCGCTATCAAGTTCGTTAATTAATATCACTTCTCGCTCGGCATAAACTTTATCAAATGCCATTGAGATTGCATCTACTCGTTCAGAAGGAGAGGTGGCCACTGAGAGGATATTCATAGAACCAGCCATGCGAGCACGACTAAGGTGATAATCAATATGTGCTTGCAGTTGAGCAATAGGGGCAGATAGACGATTTTTATCTTCAACGCTCAAATATTCTAATTCATTTTTAAGTACCGATAGAGGCGTCTTTAATGAATGAGATAAATTACCAGCATGATGACGAGCACGTTCAAGTAACTCTTGGTAGTGAAATAATAGTGCGTTGAGATCAGAAACCAGCGGTGCGATTTCTTGAGGATAATGTTGACTTAACGTTTGTTGCTCACCTTTACGTAGCATGACTAACTCAGATTGCATTTTAGCTAAAGGACGAAGTGACCAACTGACTTGAATACCAATAAGAAATAATACTCCACTGAATAATAAGCCAAGAATTATCCAGAGTTGGCCTGTCAGCTGATGTAAGGTTTTTTCTAATGGGTCTTCATCAAGACCAATAGTGATGGTTATTGGTTGTTTAATTTCAGGAAGGTAAATATGTTTTTGTATATAAATAAGTTCCTCGTTATTCGCGCCTTTCACTTTTTGGTTAATAGATAAGCTATCTTCTTTGAATATGAGCTTTTTATCCCATAATGAACGCGAACGTAGCTCATTTCCCTTGGTTGATGCCGTCCAATAAAGACCACTGTAAGGCTGACTAAAGCGAGGATCAGATAAGCGTGATGACATGATAAGGTTACCTTTGCTATTCACCTCGACATTAGCGGTGATCTCATCCATTGAAAGTAATAGCTGACTTTTTACATCTTGGACTAGATAATCATTTACTAATTTAGGGATACCAATTCCCGCAGCAAATATCATGGCAGATAGCCAAAAAGCCGCAGCAAGAAGCAAGCGGCTTTTTAAGCTTAATTTTTTAAAGGTATGTTTTAATTGTCTCGGTGATGTATTCACAGTAGACCTTTATATTTAAGGGTTTAATTGATAACCAAGACCACGAACAGTTTTAATAATTTGTGGTGCAATTTTTTTACGAATACGGCCGATAAATACTTCCACCGTGTTTGAGTCACGATCAAAATCTTGCTTATAAATATGCTCTACAAGCGTGGTTCTTGAAATGACCTTATCGGGATTATGCATAAAGTAGGCAACAACTTTGTACTCTAATGCCGTTAAGTTAACTGCTTGTTCTTGCCATAATACTTTTGAGCTGCGCGTGTCTAAACTTAATTCTCCAATTTTTAAAATAGGAGAAGCGTTTCCAGAAGCTCGACGTAATTGAGCTCGAATACGAGCAATCAGTTCAACCATTTCAAAAGGTTTGGTTAAGTAATCATCAGCACCTGCATTAAGTCCCTCAACACGTTGAGATAGAGTATCGCGAGCACTTAAAATAATAACGGGTGTATTGATGTTCTCATCACGAATACTTTTTAAGACAGTTAACCCATTTAACTTTGGTAAGCCAAGATCGAGAACGATCGCATCCCATTCTTCAGTGGTTGCACGATATAAGGCATCAATACCGTCTTGGGATAATTCAGGAACCCAATCAGCACTTTCTAAGGTTTCAATAACTTGTTCGCCTAAACGCGGATCATCTTCTACGACTAAAATTTTCATGATTACTCTCTTAGTAATTATTTTTGTTGTTGTTATTTAAGAGCTGCGCGAATATCACGGCCTTTGATCTCTGTGATAGCCAAGGTTGCTGCATTATATTCAACTTTGATTATATTATTATCGTGAACCAGTTTTAGCTCATAGGTCCACTCATTGTCATCTTCATCCAGTTCAACTTTGATAATTCGACCATGAAAGTCTTTTTCAACGGTGGAGTAAAGATCTGAAAATGGTTTAACTAAACCGGCTTGAACCGCGTCATAAACTTCATCTTGATCCTCATCTATATCTATTTTAGCCCCATTTTTCTGAACATCTTGAATGAGTTGATGTCCATCGGGATGATCATTCGCAAAAGCCCCTTGTGATAATGGCAATAAAGCGAATAGGGCAGCAAGATATATGGCTGGTTTTTTAAGCATAATGCTTCCTAGTTGAGTCAATACTGGGGAAGTATAAGGCAGCGAAGATGAATAGAACATGAATTTTCGTTTAAAAAAGCTCTACTCATAATGAGTTATTCTGAAAAAGGTGTAAATTTTTTTGGGTGATTGTATGAATTGATGGCAATTTTGATAAGTAATTGATTTTACATTTTTATTTCACCGTTAATGTGATCTGATTCATAAATATATCACTATGATTTTGCATTTTTGAGAAAATTTTCACTGGTTTTACGTTTTTCAAGCTGCTAGAGTCCCATCCCTCACGCATCTAGTGGGATACCCATGTTTAAAAATAGCAATGAAAATAGCGATAAACTAGTTCCAACACTTACTATAGGATTTATCCTTTTATTTCTTCTCTTTGCTCTTGTTGATCTCTCAACATTTACTGCAACGATTCAAACCATGTTTATGTCGGCATCGACAATGTTTGGTTTATGGTGGCAGTGGTTAATGATCATCACGTTTGTTTTAGCTCTTATCATTGCGATGAGCAGTTATGGTAAAATCAAAATGGGTGGCGAAGAGAAACCAACGTTCGGTACGTTCAAATGGGTCGCAATGATCATGTGTACCTTACTTGCAGGCGGAGGCGTTTTCTGGTCAGCCGCTGAACCAATCTTTCACTTCATTACTCCTTCTCCAACTTTTTCTGATGTTAAAACAGGCACGCTTGCAGCAGTAACACCTGCACTAAGCCAAAGCTTTTTACATTGGGGTTTCCTAGCATGGGCTGTATTGGGCACGTTAAGTACTATTGTACTAATGTACGCACATTATAACTGTGGTGTTAAATTGCGTCCTCGCGCGCTGCTATACCCGATTTTAGGTAACAAACTTGAAAACCATTGGTTAGGTTCACTGATTGATGCTTGTTCAATTATTGCGGTTGCCGCAGGTACGATTGGACCAATTGGCTTCTTAGCAACACAGCTTAGCTATAGTCTAACTGTACTCACAGGCCTTGAAAGCTCTCTGATGAGCCAAATCGGTCTTTTATCGATGATTGTTGCTATTTATTCAGTTTCAGCCTTCACAGGGATGGACAAAGGCTTACAGTGGTTAAGCCGAATGAATGTTATTGGCGCTGTTACTCTATTAGTCGCGATTTTGGTGCTAGGCCCAACAAGCTTTATCTTTACTGAGTTTGGTCTTGCATTTGGTAACTATATTCAACACCTTCCGGAAATGAGCTTAAGCACTGCAGATCCTGCATGGAACTCGTGGTGGACATGGTTCTTCTGGGGTTGGTTTATTGGTTTTGCTCCAATGATGGCTATCTTTATTGCTCGTATCTCTAAAGGTCGTAGTATTCGTGAGCTTGTGATTACAGTAGCAATTATTGCTCCTATCGCAACAAACTTCTGGTTCTCTGCGCTTGGTGGTACAGGTATTTTCCTTGAGTTACAAACTCCTGGTAGTATTTCGATTCCATTGCAAGAAGCTGGATTACCTGCAGTACTATTAGCATCACTAGAGCAGTTACCGTTAAGTTGGTTGTTAATCCCTGCATTCTTAGTACTGACTACAACGTTTGTTGCTACTACGGGTGATTCAATGGCGTATTCAATTGCAATGGCAGTTGAGGGTACTGATACTCCATCACGTTACCAACGTCTGTTTTGGGCAATAATGATGGGTGTGGTTGCTGGCGTACTATTGATTGCCGGAGATGGTGGACTAAACGCTCTGCAATCTTTCATCGTGATCACCGCGGTTCCTGTATCAATCTTACTTGGCTTTACGTTTATTTCAGCACCTATTGCTGTATTACGAATGAAAAGTGTCGAGCAAGAGAATCAATCTGAAGCAGTTAATCAAGAAACAGCGGCTGTGTAAGATAGAAACATAGAACGAATGAGAGGCTTATCGCAGAATCTGTGGTAGGCCTTTTTTATTGCCTGTTATTTGAGTGTAATTGAAGTCTCAATGTTAACGAGGACAGAGTTATTATGGATGTAATTATTCTAAATGGGACAGGCAGTTCAGGAAAAACGAGTGATAGCTAAACAACTTCAAGAGAAGCTTTCAAATCAATATCTCAATTTTAGTATTGATAGTGTTCTCTATGCTTTGCCACCATCTGATTTACAAAAAATGATGCAAGGCTTACCTATAAAGCGAGACGGGTATGATTATGCTCAATTAACACAAGGTTACCATAATAGTATTAAAGGCTTATTAAAAGCTGGTTGTCGTTTAATTATTGATAGTGCTTGGATAGATAAGCAAGAAATTGATAATTTAAATAAAGTATTAGAGCCATTTTCTGTACTTATAGTCGGTGTAAAGTGTCGACTGTCAGTATGTGAAGAAAGAGAAAAAAATCGAGGCGATAGAGCAATTGGATTAGCAAAATCAGAGTTTCCAATCGTTCATCAGTATATGAATTATGATCTAATTGTTGATACTACTGAGAACAGCCCAAATAGAGCGGCTAAAGAAGTGATAAATTACTTAAATAAAATGGCAGAAGCATAGGATTATTTGTTCATTTTTCTTGATTAAATGAGTTAATAGCAGCGTTTAGTGAAGTAGGCATAATAATGGGCCGATATAAATGGCCCATTATTATATTAGATGTTTATTTGATTAGATTTTTTTCCATACTCCCCATTCACCAGCGGTTTCAGGATTATTACCTTGAGTCCACCATTGAGCTTGATATGTTATGTTGTTAACTGTCACTTGATCACCAGTATTATAAACTGCTGTCGCACTCCATGTAGAATTAGGGTCAGTTGGCTCAACAGGTGTTGGCTCTACAGGTGTAGGTGGAGTTGGTTCAACAGGCGTCGGTTCTACTGGTGTCGGCGGAGTAGGCTCAACTGGAGGAATAGTTGGAGTACCGCTGATCACTTCCCAAACACCAGTAGTACTGGTTGTAGGGTTATCACCTTGGTTCCACCACTTAGCTTGGTAAGTTACTCCATTTACAACCACTTGATCCCCAGTATTATAAACTTTGCTAGCATCCCAAGAATTTGTTGGATCTACAGGATCGGTTGGGTCAGTCGGTTTTGGCGGTAATACATCAACAACACGTGTAACAGGCCAGTTAGCGTGAGATTCATAGAAGTTAGTCACACATTTCTCATAGTCGCCCGGGACAAGTGCTGAATACGCAGTTTGGAAACCAACTAATTCACACTCAAAAGAAGCACCTTCTGGACGATCTGCATAATATTTCCAGTTACCATCCCAGTTAGTGTAAAGCACATCCGTTGCCCCGTTTAAGTTCAAACTGCCATAAGGTGTTTGTTGCCAACAAGTATTTGTCTCGTCAGCTTCAACTGGGATTTGGTAATGTTTTGCTAATCCTTCCCAATAACGAATACGGTTAACTGGTTGGCCTTTATCTTTGTTTTGTTCCCCACACTCGATACCACCATTAATCACATTAATCGTTGTGCCAAACCCATAACCAATACCTGCATCAGTCTCACGCTGAGATGGTGTCCAAGTACGATCAATAACATGAAGCATCGCAGGCTTTGGTGCTTGTGGTGTCAAGAAGAACCACACGGCAGATGCTAGGTTTAGCCAAGAATCAGCAACTAATCCTGGATTATTTAGTAAGACGGTAGCATCACCGTCGTACATTACTTCAGAGAAAGCACCGTAGTTAAAATGGTAAGAGAGCTGTTTAGCTCCACGACCGAAGTACCCTTGTCCTGCTGCACATGGCCAACGTTTGTTTTGCCAATCATTTTGACCACAACCTGTTGTATAACCTTCTTGACCTTCAGACCAACCCATCTCACGAACATGAACTAACGCTTGTTGCCACTCCTCAAGCCCTAATGGGTTATCCCATGTATTATCTACAGCAATATGGCCACCGGTCTCTTGAGAGAAGTGGGCGAAAGCAGTAACGATAGATTTCTTACAAATCGCATCGGAATCACGTCCATCTGTGTAATCACCACAAAAAGCAGGGAATTTACCGATTGCGCGCAAGAAGCGTGTATAGGTATATTCAGGTGCCGCCATTTGAGTTAAGAAAAACCACTCAGATTGAGGGAAAACACGTTCAACACGTTTAACGTTAGCAGGGTTTGTTTCAACCCCTGCATCAATGGCTTCAACTGCTGTGTTAGGTAGTGTTTCTAAAGCTTTAGCCCATACATCATACATCGGGTCTAATGTTTTTGCCGCTTCAGCAGCATCAATCTCAGCTTGGGTAACGATGTAACCTGTTGGGTTTTCAGGATCTGGTTGAGGGCTCATTGTAAAGCTATTCGCCGAAAAACTGCAGGCAAGCAGTGTAGGCAGTACAGCAAGTTTAAACATAGGTAACGCTCCTTGTAGTTAATTACACAATAAAAATAAGTTGGAATAACTATAGAAGTTTTTATAAATTATGGTTATCTGAGTCGATGGATCTGTTTTAACTATGCGAGTAGTATCAAAGAGTATAAATTATAGACAAAAGTAGATTCATAGTGTGATTTGTGGTGTAGAAAGGGAAATGTATTAATGGTATTGGTCAAGACAGCAGAAAAAATCGATTTAAAGACGATCTATGAAATTGAAACGGAGGTATTTGGCTCTCATGGTTATCCTTCTTTTTTCATTCGACAAGCGTTTGATTGTTGGTCCAATGGATTATTAGTAGCAAAAGACCAAGACAAAGTACTTGGCTACGCACTTCAAGTCCCATCAAGCCAATCTTTAGGCGACGCTTGGGTATTATCCTTAGCGGTTTCTGAGCAAGCGCAAGGGAAGGGGCTAGGAAAGAAATTACTAGAAACGGCGATTGAAAATGCCAAAGATTATAAACGATTATTATTAACGGTTTGCCCTAAAAATACAGGAGCGTATGCCTTATATAAATCGTATGGTTTTTATTTATTAGAAGAAGAACAAGACTATTTTGATATTGGTGAAGATCGTCTCGTTCTTGCCCTAGATATTGTTGAGTAACTTGTTATTGTATCTTATTGAAAATAAAAAATAGCTAGCATTAAAGGTGGAGAGAGCATGGAAATCGATTATAAAGTCAATGAGCCCATTACGGCTGAGCAGTTTATTACCTTACTAAAGAAAACCTCTTTAGGTGTTCGTCGTCCCATTGATAGCGTAGAAAAAATACAAGCGATGCTTGATAACTCAAATTTGATTGTTACGGCATGGGGAGATGGAGAACTCATTGGTATTGCACGTTCGGTGACAGACTTTAATTTTTGTTGTTACTTATCGGACTTAGCGGTTGATGAAAGCATTCAGTCAGTAGGTATTGGAAAGTATCTTATTTTGGTAACCAAAGAAGAGCTGACACCTGATTGCAAATTGATTTTGTTAGCTGCTCCACAAGCAGAAGGTTATTATCCGAAAATTGGTTTTGAAGCTCACAATAGTGCATGGGTTTTATCCGATGCAAGTCAGTTAAAGCTATTTTAAGGTAAAGTCATGACATCAATAAGTGTATTAGGGTGTGGTTGGTTAGGATTTCCATTAGCAAAGCATTTGGTGAGTAATGGTTTTATTGTTAAAGGGTCTGTTCGTAATAAAGAAAAGTCAGCGTTATTAGATAATGAATCGGTGACTCCGTTTTTGTTGGATATTGACGGTGAGGTAACAGGGCAATCATGGGAACAATTTTTAGACTCAGAGCTTTTAATTATTGCGATCCCATCGAAGAATCAAATCGGCTTTACTTCCCTGATCTCTATTTTAGAATCTTCTCCTATTAAACATGTGATTTTTGTTAGTTCAACCTCGGTATATGCGGATAATAATGCGGTGGTTACTGAAGATGTTGCCGCCTCTGAATTTTCTGTATTATTTCAAATTGAATCTCTATTCTCTCAATCATCAGCATTTACAACAACAGTGATCCGTTTTAGTGGTTTAGTGGGCTATCAAAGAAATCCTGGGCGATTTTTCCAGAAAAGTGGTCGCTCGATCAGTAATCCAGACGCTCCTGTAAATATGATCCATCAAGATGATTGTGTTGAGTTAATTACGCAGATTATAAAGCAAGAAAAGTGGGATGAAGTATTTAATGCATGCGCTGATAGTCATCCAAGTAAACGCGAGTTTTATACTCAAGCAACTCAACGAATTGGGGTGAACACGCCTGAGTTCATAGAATCAGAAACCCAAACGTTTAAAATTATCAGCAATGAAAAAATCAAAAAGTCACTGGATTATGAGTTCATTTATCCAGATGTAATGCAAATTTCTTATGACATTTAAATGCCATTAATTAAGGACAGAATAATGAGTAATCCATTAGCAATTAATCCACTGGTAACAACAGCATGGTTAGCGGAACATATTGCTGACGATAACCTTGTAATTGTTGATGCCTATATGGCGAATGTCGTCGGTAAAGAACCGTTAGTTTATGATGCGCTTTCTTGCCTTCCTACAGCACGTAAGTTAGATATTGAAGTGGATTTTTGTGATCATTCTTCTTCTCAAAGTCACGCACTACCCACTGAGCAACAGTTTACTCAAGCCGTCCAAGCGCTAGGTATTAATAGCGACAGCGCGGTTGTTCTTTATGATAACCAAGGTATTTATTCTGCTCCTAGAGCGTGGTGGACATTTAAAACGATGGGGTTTGAAAATGTCTATGTATTGGATGGTGGGCTCCCTCAATGGATAAAAGAGGGAAGAGAAACTACGTCAGAATACACAACAATATCGACATTAGGTAATGCGACAGCGAAAGAAGTGAAAGGCTTAGCGTGTGATTCAGGAGAGGTTCTCAGTGTAATAAATACAGATGTGGCAATTTTAGATGCGCGTGCAGAAATGCGTTTTCTAGGAAAAGCACCTGAGCCGCGTGAGGGCGTTCGTAGTGGACATATTCCCACGTCAAAAAACCTCCCGTTTTCTATTTTATTAGATGGATATACTTATCAAGATAAAGCGATTCTTACTTCTATTTTTTCTGAGTGTGTTTCCTCTTTGGATACTAAAACCTATTTCAGTTGTGGCTCAGGTATCACTGCATGTATCTTGATCTTAGCTGCGGTATCTATTGGCTATAAAGAGGTCACTTTATACGATGGCTCATGGGCAGATTGGGGAACTAATCATGCATTACCTATCGAATAATCAAAGTAAGGGTTGCTAATGCGAGACAGTTTACGAAAGAAGATCATCGAAGTATGTGATAAGAAAATAGCGCAGAAAGGAGATAACGTTGGCTTATCTTTTTATGCTTTCTTTGCCAATAAAAACGATGATCCAGAATTATTAATGGAAGCGGCAACGTGGTGGATATCTACCCATAAATTGGATCACTTTGAAAAAGCGACCAAAATAAAAGCTATGATTGAAGATAAACAATAAAAGGAATAAACAAATGGAATTGGATATTTACATTATAGATGCGTTTACTAATACACAATTTAAAGGGAACTCAGCAGCAGTTGTGCCTGTTAAAGAGTGGTTGTCAGAGACGCTAATGCAATCTATAGCAGCAGAGAATAATTTATCAGAAACCGCATTCATTAAAGAAATAGAAGCCAATATTTTTGAAATACGTTGGTTTTCTCCAATGACTGAAATCGACTTTTGTGGTCATGCAACATTAGCCTCATCTTATGTGTTGTATGAATACCTAGGGATAGAAGGGTGTATTACTTTTCAAACCCTTAAAGTTGGAAATTTAGTGGTTAAAAAGAATGTTGATAATCGTATTGAGATGAGTTTTCCTAATTTAGCTCCAGAAGTAATCTCTTCTGTGCCATCGCAATTAATTGATGGACTATCGATTAAACCTGAGGAGATTTTACGTAACCAGCAAGCGTATGTTGTTGTGTACCAGAATGAAAAAGATGTTCTATCTGTTGAGCGTAATAATAAGTTATTAGAGCAATTGGTTCCTTATGACGTTGTTGTAACTGCACCATCTCAACAATATGATTTTGTGTCTCGTTATTTTTGGCCTGCAAATGGAGGTGATGAAGACCCTGTAACAGGATCAATTCATGCAGCTCTAGTGCCATATTGGAGTGAAAAACTTGGTAAAAAAGAATTGGTTGCTTATCAAGCTTCAACACGTAGTGGAGTTTTATATTGCCAATTAAATTCAGGTTCTGTGATGGTTTCTGGTGATGCAATGTTGTATCTAAAGGGAAAGATTTACGTATAAATGGGAATGAAATGCAAATCAGCAAGATAGTATTTAGTAAAACCCTAATACCAACTTCAATTGGTACTAGGGTTTAATAAGAGTCGAATATCTCAAGTCAGTACTGAGTTATGGTCTACAATTGAAGTACACTTAAACCAAGCCGTGGATGACGGTATTTTAAAATAACAAACAGGATAAAATGCATATATGGATAGAATCACCTTTCAAAAAGTCACCGCCTGTGAGTATCCATCACTGTTTTCTATTTATAAAAAATACCTATATCCAGCGATTAGTAGCAGCTTTGGCTGGAATGAAGATTATCAGCTGCACCGTTTTTCAGTCTCTTATCAACCAGAGTGGTTTGATTGGATCATGTTCAATGGAGAACGTTTAGGGATAGTCTGTACAAAACAAGAAGAAGTAACCGTCCATATTCACTTGCTAGTAATTTTTGAAAAATACCAAAAAAAAGGTATAGGCTCTGCTGTGATGAAATATATCCAACGATCTTATAGTGACAAGGTAACAAAGTGCCATCTTTCAGCTTTCAAATCCAATCAACAGGTGATCGATTTTTATTTATCACTAGGTTATAAAACAGTGAGTGAAGATGAGTACTTTATTGATATGGAATATTCACTTTGTTTTAATGGTTATTTGGGATATTAAAGACTAAAAATAGTAATAGGAGCGTCTTGATGCCATTTGGGATACACCATCATGACTTTTGAAAAAATAGGATTATTGTACTGTCTAATTAACCAATCACGTAAACTAGGAAAAGAAGCTTGCCCATACCATTTTTTATCCACACGTGAAAATTGGCGAATGAAAGGTAAAAGAGCATAGTCGACTAAGCTAGGAGTATTCCCCATAATGTAAGCGTGCTGAGATAAACGTTGTTCAATTTCCATCAACCATTCGCAGCACATATCACGATACTCTACTTCATTGTCATCATGATAACGAGAAGCCGCTCGGTACTTTTGTAAAACATCCACAAATTCAGTGTCACTTCGATAGATTAACTCTAGCATTACAGACAACATCCCTTCATCGTGTGCATACAGTAGATTATTAGGATCGGATTGATTTAGTGCCCATATCATCACATCAATGCTTTCATCAATAACGGTTCCATCACTAAGTAGCAATACGGGAACTGTCCCTTTTGGTGAAATAGAGAGCATTTCTTCTGGTTTATTATTCATATCAATATCACGGAGTACGACCACTTGATGTGCGTGCATTATTCCAAGGCGAGCGCGCATTGCATAGGGACATTGTCGTAATGAATAAAGAATGGGTGATGTCATATTAAATCCCTAAAATAGAAAGCGTTACGAGCATCTTATCGGATAGAGCAAAGATGTTCACGAAGAAAAGTCATGATCTAGATCAATAAAAGCCTAAGTGAGTGGTAATAAAAGCGTGAGACGAGTAGAATGCCCCCTCAAAAAATTATTACATAAAAACCGAAGCGAGCAATTTCATAATGAGTAGAAAACTTGAATTATTGGCACCTGGTGGTGATGTTGAAGCGATTAAAGCGGCCATCGTTGCAGGAGCAAATGCTGTTTACTGTGGTCTAGATATGTTCAACGCACGTAACCGCGCATCCAATCTTTCATTTGATGAGCTAAATGGTGTGTTACGACTTGCTCATGAATACGGCTGTGAAGTATTCCTGACATTGAACGTTGTGATTCTTGAGCATGAAATTAAATCATTAGTGAAGTTACTGAATCAATTAGTAAACACAACACTTGATGGCATCATTGTTCAAGATTTAGGTGTCTTTAACCTGATCAAAAAACATTTCCCGACCTTAGATGTTCACGCTTCTACTCAGTTAACCACACACAATGAAGGTCAGATTCACTTTCTTTCAAAAGTAGGTGCATCACGCGTTAACTTATCTCGTGAATTGAATATTGAAGAAATTAAAGAGATGACAGCTGTGGCTCATGAGCACGATATCCTAACAGAGGTGTTTGTTCATGGTTCACTGTGTATTGCTTTCTCTGGTCAATGTTACTCAAGCTCAGTGAGTGTTGGTAACTCGGGTAACCGTGGCCGTTGTAGCCAAGCGTGTCGTGATGAATACGAAGTAACAAACGTTGGCACTAAGTACCCATTAAACTTAAAAGATAACTCAGCGTATTTTGATCTTCCTGAGTTAGTTGACGCTAAAGTCGATTCATTGAAAATCGAAGGTCGTATTAAAGGTGCTCATTACGTATATACCGTAGTTGAAAACTGGCGTAAAAATATCAATAAATTTGTTGAGACAGGCGAGCTATATGAAGATGACTCAAATCTACATAAAGTGTTTAACCGTGGTTTAACCAACAAATTCTTGAAAGGTAATTTGACCAAAGACATGTTCATCGACAACCCTCGTGATAACAGCGTAAATTATGCCGTTGATCAGAGTAACGCGATTGATGTCGTTCAGATCCAAGAAGTGAAACAAGAGCTTTACACTGATAAGAATGCGATTGGTGCAACACTTGAAGAAAAAATAAAATCTCTAAGTATCGATAAAATTGCGGTTACTATTGCGTTTAAAGCGGTATTAGGTGAGCCATTAACAGTGGTTATTACACCAAGAGATGAAGCTCAAGACACGTTTGAAGTGAAATCAGCATCGCTATTAAGCGAAGCGGGTCAAAAAGCGATCACTTCAAAAGAGTTAGAAAAACGCTTCAAAGGCGTGATCAATCCTAACTATGAATTATTAGGTTATGATTTCTCAGAGTTAGGTGAAAACTTAGCGGTTCCATTCCGAGAACTTACTGAAATTAAAGATCAAGCCGCTTTCTTGATGAATGGTTCTAAAGACGTTATTAAACATACTGAAGTGGCTGCATTACCTGTATATCCAAAAGTAGAAGAGAAGCCTAAGTTATCTATGCTTATTGCTGATGTTGCTGACTTAAATGTATGTGATGCTACGGATGCGGATATTTACTTTAAGTTACCAGAGAGCTTTAAAAAGCGTGATCGTAAGTACATCAATATCTTCTTAGAGAACCCGCGTTTGATCCCATGGTTCCCAGCGGTTCTTATTGGTAAAGATTACGACGAAGCCGTTAAAGTACTTGAAGAAGTAAAACCAGCTCGCATCGTAACCAATAATACAGGTATTGCTTACAAAGCCTTTGAGATGGGTATTGAATGGGTTGCAGGTCCATTCTTAAATACAACTAACTCACACGCGTTAGTGACAATGAAAGAAACGCTAAACTGTGCGGGTGCGTTTATTTCAAACGAGATCAATAAAGGTCAGATGAAACACATTCGTCGTCCTGAAAACTTCAAATTAGCTTACAGCATTTATCACCCAATCTTGATGATGACAAGCCGTCAGTGTTTCTTCCAGCAAACAGTAGGTTGTAATAAGCCAGCGATTGAAGCGGGTTGTATGCTGAAGTGTGAGAAAGCGACCACAATTACTAACGTGAAAGGCATTTCATTCGCTGTAGATAAACAAAAAGGTGGCTACCCAAGCATCTACAACCACGAACAGTTCTTAAACATGGATATCGTGACAGATTTCTCTGATTTGTTTGATGAGTTCTTTATCGATTTAACTAACATTGGTGGTGGTTCTAAAGAACAAGCTGATAAAGTTGAGTTAGTTAAACACTTTGAGAAGCTAATTAATGGCGATATGAGCGTTCAAGATGAATTGTTTACAATGGTTCCAATTAATACTAACGACCAATATCAACAAGGTTTGTAAGATTTAACCGATAGATGACAAGATAAAGCCGCGATCACACCTCGCGGCTTTTTTTTGTCTATAATTAAGGATAATGATGAAGAATTAAGTATGAGAGGTAAGACAATGGTGACATTAGAGTTATTGACCAGACAAGACGGCTCGGATCTTTTGGCATTTGAATCAGAAAATAAAGAGTGGTTTGAATCTTTCATTGAAGCACGAGATGATGACTTTTTCAGTCAAGAGGGTATCGATGAACATATTGTATCGTGTTTGTCAGATCATGAAAGTGGGAAGACATACCCAATGTTGATTAAAGATGAAAAAGGTATTATTTGTGGTCGAGCTAACTTATACAATATAAATTCAGAAGACAGCTCAGCATATATTGGTTATCGAATTGGAGAGGCTTTTATTTCAAGAGGTATAGCAACGTATGCGACAAAAGCATTAATTGAATTTGCTAAAGTGTCTCTAGATTTATCAACATTGATAGCAATGGCATCTACTGATAATTTTGCATCTCATCAAGTACTGAAAAAGAATAACTTTAAGCAGACAGGGTTTAAGCCAGAATTTACGATTGTTGAGGGCGAGATTATTGATTGCTATGAATTTCGATGTCTAATCCAATAATAGTTACAGCAAGAATAGACTAGGCATAGCCGTAAGAGATTCCTTACTATATAATTTCTCGTTTCAAAGGAATTTCTATAATGGAAATGATCATCGTCTCTTCTGAAAAACAGAAACGTTTAATTATGATTTTTGCTCGCATGAAAGCAAAGATGTCAGATAAAGCGTTACTGAAAAATTTGGATGCATATCAAATTAACTCAACGGCTTACCCTGCATTTAAAAAAGCACAAGATCTTCGTGTTGAGCGCATTCATTTACCTTTTGGTGATGATAAAACAGGTTCATTAGATGGCGGTGACTTCTTGTTCCGTTATCTTTCTAAAGGCTATATTTGTCTTGGTGATTTTGAAGGCCAACCAAAACCAGATCTAGCTCCATGGGGCGTTCGTTCTGTTCGTCGTCAACCTAAAATCGGTTTCGGGCTGTAATAGGTTAAAACTATCAATTATAGGATAGTTATAGCTGCATCATAATATTGGTTAGCTAATCAGAATTAAATTGCAATGGGAGTGTTCTATAAAACTCAATATTATGAGTTTGGTAGAGCTTCCATTAATTATTTCAATGTAAGTACCATCACTCCTAAAGTTACCTGATTAACGGCTTATCCAAATTGCTATTAAAGGAAATTAAATGAAAGCAAAATCGTTATCGTCGATATTGGCACTGAGTGCATTATCTCTTTCTATGTTAAGTATGAATAGCTCAGCAAATGTGAGTTTGATTCCCGTGATTGGTGGGGTAGTAAACTCTGCTGAAATCTTAAAAAATCAGATAAATACATCAGTAACATATACGACTAAAACGGTGCGTGATGCGGCTATTTTTACTATAGCAGGCATCACATTAGATGCTTATATTCTATCTCTTCCGCTTGATAGCCGTGTCAAGGCTCGTGTTATAGCTCAATTATCAAATCCTTCATATGCTATTCCTTTAGGACATTTCCTCTATACTTTCGTGGATAAATATGGAGATATGGATAACGACGATGCCTTCAAAGAATATTTAAAAACTATCTACGATGAGAAGACTTTACGTGAATTTAGTCATTCTTTATTTACCTTAGATAAGATTAAACAAGAGGCTAAGCCAGATACTTCAGATAGCCACCACCAAGGGTTAAAAATCGATCGAAAATTCATTGCTAACATGGTTGTTGTTTATGATGAACTAGTTCAGATTGGTGAATGGAAAGATCTTGATCAACTGCCTGAGCGTTATACTTATCTCTCAGATACGCCAGAAGACAGAAAAGTTATTGATAGAATCCAACCGATTATTATTTCTGGCATGACTCAGACGGTTGCAGGTATGGATGAAGGAGACATCCGTGCGGCGCTAGAGCGAATTATTGATGATGCTAAACCTGAGAATAAAGGTAAAATTAATAATAAAGCGGAAGCCTTAACCATCACCTTAATTGATTTTGTTCGTTTGAATGTATTGAAATCGTATCGTCAGTTTATTTATCAAGAATCTCGAAAAGAAGCTTTAAATGATTGGCTTCAACAGACATTTAAAGATGATCCAAATTATTTGATAGCTTATCTAGAGTCTCGTCAAGAGCGTCGATTGGCGGTACAAGTTACTGTTGATGGGTTGCAGCAAGGCTTGATTCAAGGTTTAGTATCACCCACTGAAACGCCTTTTTTAAAACACATTTATCAAGATCACCTCAAGCATAAAGATTATAAGCCTCAAACAGAACCAACATCAGAGCCAGAGCATGAGCAGCAACTTTCATTTTTAAAGCGCTTGGTAGAAAAAGAGTATAACGACCCTAATTATTTGCCATTTTTTACTCAATTGTATAAGCAATATGAGGAAAGTATTGTAAATGTCGGTATCTCATCGACACCCACCATTAGTGTGCGTAACTTGCCTATTATTAAAACAGGTGCGAAAGTTTCTGGTAAAGGAGGGACGGGCATCCCCAACTTTCACTTTGTTGATAGAAAAGAAGATCGTGCCTATTACTTCTTTGGTAACGATGCATTGCAATTGGATCGCTTAATGGATGCCAATAAGGTGAAAACCATGTTTGATCGACTCGATTACTTGGTAACGTTAAATTGTAATGCTCAATATGATTGGAATGCACACACGACTTATGATGGGCTTGTTAATTTAGGTGCGGGTGAAAGTTTACGAGATTTTGGTGAAAAACGCTGTTTACGTGAACTAACCCAACGAGCGAAAATAGAAAAAAATATCGTTGAAATACGCTCTGATTTAATAAAAGACATTCGTGTTTACCAAGAGATTTTCATTTTAAATATTTACGGAAAATTGACTCAAAAATGGAAAATTCAACAACATCTTGAGTCTCTTGCTAATTTAGAGCAAGAAGGGATGCCAGATTTTACGCTCATTTATAATCCATGGCCTGATCATTTTGCGCATTTTACAGGTCCTTTTAGTGATGAAATACTTATGCCAACAGGAGAGTTAAACCGACTGGATTATTGGTTAACTCAATTTACGAATACTTATAAAGATGCAGGTGTTTATGATCGTACCTTATGGGGTATGGCAGGAGATCACGGTTTATCTCCGGTATATTATTCATTAAATCCTGAGAAACAAGTATTTGAAACGCTTCAAGCGGAGTTAGACTATCCACTTGTAATAAAGAAAATTTCATCCGATGAAGGAGAAGGGCCTAAAATTACTAATGCCCTTAATTATGAGAGCAATAAAGAAGTAGACGTGGTGGTGGCTTCGACTGCTGGTGGTAACTTTATGATGGATTTCTTTAATTCTGCTCAAGGTTGGAAAGTGCAGCCCACGTACGCAGAACTGACTAGCTGGATGCCAGTGAATGCACCACAAGGAAAATCCATTAATGTGATGAATGAGATTACTTCTCGCTTAAAAGAATCGCTAGACTATCTTGTTGTTAGAGAAAGTGCCTGTACGTTAGATAACTGTGAGGTACGAATTATTGGTTTCAAAGAAGGCATTAGAGTTGATGAATTGATCACTAAAAAAGGTGGACGATTATTTTACCAGCCAGAGATTAATTCTCCTCAACTGTTAGAGCTTAACGTGTTAAACCCTTATCTTCCTCAACCAAATGAGAAAGAATTAGCAGAGTATAAAAAATATTATCAGCGTTGTGTTGTACAAGCCACTATTAGTGATGTGAGTTCGTGGTGTACTCAAGAAGAGTGGAGAGCATTAACGGCTTATTCCGCAAGACCTGATTCAATCAATCAATTAGCACAAATTTATGAAGAAGATAGAGCAGGGACGATCAACCTATTTCCTAAATTTGGTGTTGGCTTTAATACTAAAGTACCTGGGCGACATGCAGGAGAGCATTATTTAGAGAAAGATGCCTTTTTAGGGTTCTGGGGAAGTCCTGTAGATAAAGGTGTGACATCATTGACGATTCATGAAAATGGATCTTTAGCACCAACGTTATATCAATATCTTACGAATGAAGTAGTTACTGTTGGTGATAATGGCTGGGGTTATCCCTCACTCTTTAATAAGCTGAATACCCAATAGTATGTAACATTTTGTAATTACTGCTGATAACTGCTAGTTATCACATTGTTGCTACTATGTTTTGTGTTAAATTGTTCAAAGATAATGTTTAAATGAAGATGTTAGTTTGTGAGTAAGTCTATATTTCTTAATATTAATACTGATATTATATTTAACACAATAACCATCAATTTTATAAATATATAGATGAAATGAGGTAAGAATGGTTGGCTTAAACTGTTCTTACTGTGAATTATTTGATAGCAGTTACAATAAAAGAGAAAAATATGCATCTAACATTAAAAATGAAGCTTGTAATATCAAGCGTAGCACTGATTGTTTTAACCATTATCTCTCTCGGGATATTTTCATACCAAACCATGAAAACACAAGCTTGGGATGGTATTCGAAGTGAAAGTGGGAATACAGCAAAAGCCTACAGTTTAGGTATTGGTGATTGGTTTAAGGGACGCCAAGATGCCATTACTGCAATGAAAGATGCCATTGAGCGAGACCCAAATTTAGACGTTGTCGCGCACCTAAAACAGACATTTACCTCTGGTGGTTTTGGTTTAAGCTATTATGGAAATGCAGAAGGGGTAATGCAACGTCAAGATCCTTCATTAAATAAAGCGGGTTATGATCCACGCACTCGTGGGTGGTATAAAGAAACAATGGCAGCAAATAAGGCTATTACAACAAAACCTTATGTAAGTCATACAATGCAAGCACTAGTGGTAACGCTAACTGAGCCCGTTCGAAAAAATGGCCAAATTATTGGTGTTACTGCATCAAATTTAGCATTAGGCACCCTGATTGAAGATGTCTTAGATATTCCAGTACCAGGGAAAGGCTACGCAATGTTGCTTGATGTAAGTAATAAAATAGTTGTTGCCCACCCTAATGAAAAACTTGCTTTAAAACCAATTGCAGATCTTGGTAAAGGCTTTGATGCTAATAACTTAAATAAAGAAATATCATCAGATGGTTTTTTCTTTACAGAAGAGAACGGTAGAGAAGAAGCGGTAATGATAACCGCAGTGCCTCATACAAATTGGGCAATTGCGTTAGTGATGGATAAAGAAATCTTAGAAGCGCCGCTAAATGCGATGTTATTTAAGTTGGTTCTTATTGGTGCATTGATTTTATTGTTTGTATCATTATTTACTGGTTGGTTAGTGACACGTCAGTTACGTGAATTAGGCACGGTATCAGAAGCACTCGCTGATATCGCAAATGGTGAAGGAGATTTAACGGTACGAATTAATGTTAAATCAGATGATGAAGTAGGAAAGCTGGCAGAAAACTTTAATCAGTTTGTGTCTCGCTTACACACTATGGCATCTAACTTACGTGAAATAACCTTAGAGCTAAACCAGTCAGCAGCAGACTCGGCAGATTCGGCACTTAAACGCAGTGATAGTATACGCCATCAACAAGATGAAATTACTATGGTTGCTACCGCAGTAACAGAGATGGCAAGTGCAACACAAGAAATTGCGGGTAATGCCGAAAACACAGCAAAATCTGCCTCACAAGCTGTTGATTTAACAAAAGAAGGGCATCAGCAAGCGACTCAAAGCCAAGCATCAATTGGTAATCTTGCGCGTGAAGTAAATAGTGCGGTTGGTATCATTGAAGATCTTGATGGTCATGCTCAAAAGATAAGCTCAATTTTGGCAACAATTCGTTCAATTGCAGAGCAAACGAATCTATTGGCGTTAAATGCAGCGATTGAAGCTGCACGAGCAGGTGAGCAGGGTCGAGGTTTTGCGGTAGTAGCAGATGAAGTTCGAGTGTTATCGCAACGTACTCATACTTCCACTGAAGAGATCCAAGCAATGATTGAGACACTGCAATCGACGACACAAGAAGCAGTATCGGTTATGTCAGATAGCCATCACTTAGCAGAAACGAGTGTTAAAGATGTCGATGAAGCAGGAGTTAGTATTGATAATATTGCTGATCAAATTAACCTTATCAGTGATATGGCAACACAAATAGCTTCAGCAGCAGAAGAGCAATCAAGCGTGACCTCTGAAATTAGCCGTAATACGGAAGGCGTACAAGAAGTTGCAAACCAAATGGCGAGTGAAGCTGAAACCGCAGCGCAACAGGCTGAAGCATTGAAATCGTTAGCTGATTCATTAGAAGAAGAGATTAAACGCTATAAGCTTTAAACGTTAAATATTTAATAAAAACCGTCATTTTTGGCGGTTTTTTTGTGTCAAAAAATGTGATTTTAGTTCAAAAGGAAAGTAGAAGAAGCCACTTATAAAATATTTGATAAACATCTTTCATTAACTATTCCTAAAATTGAAACAAGGTGTAGAATACGCCTCCTTAGCGGCCAACACTTAACGTGTTAATTATTCCAGTGTATTGAAAATAAAGATAAATACACTTTTAGGACATAAATGAAAAACGTATTATTTGCTCTTGCTATCTCCTTAGCAACAGTGTCTTGTACTCCAATTTTCGATGGAAATTATAATCAATCAAGCTCAGAATCTTGTGTTTGCAGCAATGGGTCATCAAAACCAAGTACCTCAAAACCAACCCAAACAGTGGAAGAGCAATTAGGAAACCTTGCGACTCAAGTTCACAATAAGTGGGGTGATAAAGAGTTCCTTGAAGCCGGTAAGCATCGTTATGTAAAGTATCTTGATGGCTATCGCACTCGTGCACATATTGATTTTGATAGAGGTAAAATTTACGTCTCAACCATTTCTCAATATCAACCGAAAGAAACCCTTAAAAGAGCCATTATTGGTACGGTTTTGATGCCTGCTGACCCATCACATGTCGATTTATTCAGTGATAAATCAATTCCGCTGCGTGGACGTCCTTTTTTACTTGGTCAAATTAAAGATCAAGAGAATAAAGACATTGAATGGCCTTGGAGAGCAGGGAAATACGCAGATTATTTAATTGAAAACAAGCTGCAATCTAAAACCATTAAAAATGGAAAAGCGTATTACGTAGAGATCTCAATGGTAGATGACCATTTAGAGCAACGTGAATTCCAATATGCAGATTTAATTAAAAAAGCATCAAAGCAATACGATATTTCAATCGATTTAATTTACGCAATTATTCAGACTGAAAGTAGTTTTAATCCTTATGCAGTAAGCCATGCTGGGGCCTATGGGTTAATGCAAGTTATTCCTAAAACCGCAGGGGCAGATGTTTTTAAATTGGTAAAAAATAAGTCAGGTATACCAACCAAAGAATACTTGTTTAGCCCAGCAAACAACATAGACACAGGCACAGCCTATTTTTATATCTTAAAGAATAGATACTTACGAGATATCACTCATGCAACCAATAAGCATTACAGCATGATATCCGCGTATAACGGGGGATCTGGTGGAGTATTTTCAACTTTTGATACAAGTAAAACTAAAGCTATTAGCGAAATCAATAACCTAAAACCAGAGCAGTTATATTGGGCATTAACCAATAAACATCCAAAAGCAGAAGCTCGTCGATATCTAGAAAAAGTACTGAAGTTTCAAAAAGAGTTTAATGAGAAAGCATAGATGAATATCAGGGACGAGTAATTGCTCTTTGCACTTACTTGTCCCTGAATTTCCAGTTTTTAGTCTTGAAGCGCCGCTTCACCTTTCACATCAAAATTGATTTTTTCATGTCCAGCAAACACTTGGAAGCGCTTACCTTTAGCGCGAGCAATAATCGTAATGCCAAATTTCTGCGCCAAATCTAAGCCCATTTGCGTTACGCCTGAGCGAGAAAGTAAAACGGGAATACCCATTTGAGCGACTTTGATCACCATTTCAGAGGTTAAACGACCTGTGGTGTAAAACAGCTTATTGTCGCCAGTACCACGGTTTAACCATAACTCACCCGCAAGTGTATCAACCGCGTTATGGCGACCTACATCTTCCACAAAAGAAGCGACTTGGTTGTTTTCACAAATAGCACAACCGTGTACAGCACCTGCTGCTTTATAAGTGTCATTGTGATAGGTCAGCGCTTCTAAAGACGCATAGATATCAGATTGGTTGATATTAACTTGAGGTACTTGGTAATTTTCAAGTTGCTTCATTACATTGCCATACATAGTGCCTTGACCGCAGCCAGAAGTAACCGTCTTTTTCTTTAAATTCTCTTTAACATGTTCAGTGGTCTCTTTAGTATTCACTGCGGCAGTTTTGGTTTCCCAATCAATCATGATGGATTCTAATAACGTAACATCGCTGATAAAATGTTGATTCTTTAAATAACCAACGACTAATTCAGCAGGGCGTGCGCCTAATGTCATTAGAGTGACCACTTCTTGCCAATTCAACATAACCGTTAATGGTTGTTCACACGCGACTTCTTTTGTTAGCTTCTCACCGTATTCATCATAAACATCTACAGTAAGAGTTTGTTTAGGTACAGCGCCAGTAGTTATTATTCTTGGTGATTGGCTCAAAGTAAGCTCCAAATTAATGAGATTTAAGGTAATTAACGAAATACACGCAAATTTTATACCACAGGATGAGTTGTGGTTAAATTAGAAATAAATCGTTGTTGGTATAAGGATTGCTTTATAGTGTTTATAGAGATAAAAAAGCCTCATAAAAAAGAAGGGTGACTTGTGGATCAAAAAACAGAAAACCAATGGCCACTTCAGTTTGAAGTGATTGAAGAAATCAAACAGGTAGGACGTTGGAGTGCGCCATCTTGGCATATTGGTGACATTCATCTTTATGAGAAAAGAACACAAGCAGCGCAAAGTAATGGCATCTTGTTTGAGCGCGGGTTAGAAATATTCTTAGATGAACGAACCGATTACCGTTTTAATTTAAGCTCTCAAGATCCAAAGCTATTTTTTGCCTTTGAAAATGATAATGACGTACTTACCCCAGTAATGATCACGGCTTCGCAAAGCTTGATAGGTCAATACATGGATGGTGATTACATTGTGCTATCGATTGGAATGCCACTACCTATACAAGCATGGCTAGAAGCTTTTATTGGTAAAAACGGTGAACTGATAGAAGTTCGTAGAAAGAAACGTAAAGGTGCGGGGCGCGCAAGTGAGCAACTTCCTAAGTAGATGGGCACTGAGAAAACAGAAGGTAAAACAAGGTGAAGAGGTCAGTGATGAGCCTATCCTGATACAATCAACGCCTGTTATTGAAGCTTCTGAAGATTATGTTGAAACAACTGTAGCTTTAGAAGAGACGGAATCAACGCCTGAGATAGAGCTGCCTACTGAGGCCGATTTGGGTGAAATTACAGGAACAAGCAATGTCAGCCAATTTATGGCAACAGGGGTAGATAAAAACCTGAAAAAAGCCGCATTGCGTAAGATGTTTTTGAACCCTGAATTTGCAATGGAAGATGAGCCAAACTACTCAACACCACCAAAATTGGATAGTGAAACTGCAGCCAAGTTACGAGATTGGATGGTAGAGCCTGTTGAAGAAGAAGGCGAGAGTGAGCAAGAGTCAGTGACAGAGCAATTATCAGAACCATTATCAAAAGAAGCATCAGAAGAACAACAAGAATTAACCGTTAAAAATGAAGCGATAAACAGTAATGATAATGAATATCAATACGTTACTGGCAACGAAAAGTCATAAAGTGAGACAAAAAAGACCATTTAAACAATCGGGACATTTTGAACCAAGGTGAGACAAAATGTCCCGACAAAAAACACCGCCTGCCAAATAGTCTAAAAATGAAGCATTTTAACCAATTAATATTTCTAATTATTAGCCATTAAGTTGGTATGGTTATTGCGATGTAACACCTAGAAACCAGTCACAGAACTGAATAGGCCCAAATGGGGTCAAGAATAGGTGAAGCAATGTTAACCCAATTTTTAGCACAATCTGAAACAACGAATGCCAAAGCGCGTCAGTTCGCTATTGCGCAAACCGTTGAGTTAAACAATTTAATCCCACCAACGGTGAGTTACGAAAGCCGTGGTAACTTGATCATCATTGGACCTACCAGCATTATTGTTGATGTTGCCGAGCAGTTCTCAGAGCTGAACAGCATTACATTGGTATCAACAGAATCCGATGCACACGATAAAGAGACTGAAAGAACGGTTTACCACGCTAAAGATCTAAGCATCAAAGGATTTTTAGGCGCATTTGATGTTGAGTGTACGCTAAATGGTGAACGCGTTAATCTAGCAAAAGCAACCATTGGTGCCGCTGCATTCGATCTTGTGTTAGACATGAAACTAGACAGTGTAATGTCAGAGCAAGTGCCAGTACCTGGTTATTATCCTGTCGGTCGTGGTTATCCAACACTTGCACAAGTTCTTGATGAATTGCCTGCTCTTGTTGGTACCTTTGATAAACCAAAATACTTTCGCTTAAATCCAGAGCTATGTGCACACAGTTCACGTGGCGTAAAAGGGTGTGAGCGTTGTGTTGATGCTTGTCCTGCTGGCGCGTTAACCAGTGAAGGTTCAGATCAAACAGGCCACCACATTCAAATTAATCCCTACCTTTGTCAAGGTGTTGGTACTTGTGCAACCGCTTGTCCAACAGAAGCGATTAGCTATGCATTACCAGAAGCAGAGAAAACACAAAACTTTGCAACTCGTCTACTAGCAAACTACAAAAAAGAGGGTGGCGAAACGCCAATTATCGCTTTCTGTAGTGATCGCCATGAAAACTTTAATGTGATGGCACTAAAAACTATGCCTGATCATGTTATTCCAGTAGTGCTTGATGAACTTCTTTCTGTGGGTATTGATACCTGGTTCTCTGCATTGGTTAATGGTGCAGCACAAATTCTATTTATCGCAAGTCGTAGAATGCCAGAAACTATTCAGCGTGTATTAACGCAAGAAGTCGAAATTGCACAGACTTTCTTATCTCAACTAGGATTAGATCCTCAACGTATCCAAGTGGTTTATATGGAAGCGTTACACGAGATGACGCTTATCAACACGCCATTAGCGGTAATTGAACAACCTTTAACAGGCAATAAGCGTTCACGTTTAATGGGCGCGTTAGATCACCTAGCTGTTGATGCGATTTCAAACAACATCGAAATTACTGAAATTCAATCTCTGCCTTCTCATGCGCCTTATGGCAGTGTGAGCTGTGAGACTAAAGACTGTACGCTATGTATGGGTTGTGTTGCGGTTTGTCCGACTCGTGCATTGCACAGTGATCCTGATTCACCAACATTAAAATTCATTGAGCAAGATTGTGTTCAATGTGGTCTTTGTGTCAGCGCGTGTCCAGAAAAAGTATTGAGCATGAAAGTGCAAATGAACTGGAGCCAAACACAGCGTCAAGAAACACAGATCATGCATAAAGAAGATGCCGCTTGTTGTATTACTTGTGGGACGCCTTTCGCTCCAGCATCAATGATTGAAATGCTACGCATTAAGTTACAGGGTAATCCACATTTTAGCGATGAAGCCTCTATCAGTCGTTTATACATGTGTGAAGATTGTCGAGTGAAAGACATCTTTACCGATCTATCTGCAAACCCAGAAAAACAATTAAAGGTGTAATGACCATGAATGAACAACAACAAGTAAGACAAGAAATCTATGGTTTATTAGCGCATTTATTTCGTATTGCACCAGATCAAATGGTGATTGATTGGTTAAGTACACTTGAAGTTGAAGGCAATGACAATCATGCGATGAGTCAAGCTTGGGTTGCGGTTTCAAAAGCAGCTCAAGAATCAAATCAAGAAGCACTAACTGATGAATACCAAAACTTATTCATTGGCGTTGGCCGTGGTGAAGTGATGCCGTTTGGCTCATGGCACATAGCGGGCGCTTTAATGGAAAAACCGTTAGTTGCACTTCGACAAGATCTGATGCAATTAGGTTTTGAGCGAGCAGATGACGTAAAAGAGCCTGAAGACCATATTTCAGCATTATGTGAAGTAATGGCTATGCTGATTGAAACGGGTGAGGCAGAAGTTCTGCAACAACGTTTCTTTAATCGCCATATCCAACCTTGGTATGTAGCACTGTGTGAGCAAATCAATAACGCAGAAAATGCGGATTTCTACCAATCAGTGACACGATTAGTTGAGGCGTTTTTCGTAGTAGAACAAACGCGCTTTGCTAAGAATCCAAACGCAATTGAAGTCACAGAAGTATAAAAGTCGTTGTGACTAAAAAGAATTAAAACCATAAAAATAGACGCCCATTCCAAGTGAATTGGAAGCAAAGGAGCATTGAATGAGCAATAACAAAACGGACCTAAACCGCCGAAATGTACTGAAGGGCCTTGCAACTGCTGCAGCCGTAGGAACAGTAGCCGCTGCGGTTTCAGGGACAGCAAGTGCAAACACAATAACGGATAAAAAAGACGTTGAGAAGAAAGGCGATGGATATCGTGAAACTCAACATATTCGTGATTATTACGATAGCCTATAACGGAGCTTTATAATGAAATTGACTAAACGTTCCGATTCGGTACAAAAGCAAGAGAACCAGCTGGGCATTACACGTCGTATGTTCATGCGTACTTCAAGTATTGCTGCGGGTGCAGTAGCAACTGCAAGTATGTTTGTTCCAAGCATGATGAAAAAAGCACAAGCGAAAGAAGTGCCAGTTGATGCACCAACAGAAGTGAAACGTACCATTTGTTCTCACTGTTCTGTAGGTTGTGGTATCTACGCTGAAGTACAAAATGGCGTATGGACTGGACAAGAGCCAGCATTCGATCACCCATTTAACGCCGGCGGTCACTGTGCAAAAGGCGCAGCACTGCGTGAGCATGGTCATGGCGAACGTCGTCTAAAATACCCAATGAAGCTAGAAAATGGCAAATGGGTAAAACTGTCTTGGGATCAAGCGATCGAAGAGATCGGTAACAAAACACTTGAGATCCGTAAAGAATCAGGTCCAGACTCAGTGTACTGGTTAGGCTCTGCGAAGCACAACAACGAACAAGCGTATTTGTACCGTAAAATGGCGTCACTATGGGGTACAAACAACGTCGATCACCAAGCGCGTATTTGTCACTCAACCACAGTAGCCGGTGTAGCAAACACTTGGGGTTACGGTGCGATGACTAACTCATTCAATGACATGCATAACTGTAAATCTATGCTGTTCATTGGTTCAAACCCTGCAGAAGCGCACCCAGTGGCAATGCAACATATTCTGATCGCAAAAGAGAAGAATGGTTGTAAGATCGTTGTTGCCGATCCACGTCGTACACGTACCGCAGCAAAAGCAGATCACTATGTTTCATTGCGTCCGGGTTCAGATGTTGCTTTCATTTGGGGCGTATTGTTCCACGTTTTTGCAAACAAATGGGAAGATCAAGAGTTCATTAACCAACGTGTGTTTGGTATGGATGAGATCCGCACCGAAGTGGCAAAATGGAATCCAGCAGAAGTTGAGCGCGTAACGGGTATTCCTGAAGCAGAAGTATTTGAAACAGCGAAACTACTTTCAGAAAATCGTCCAGGTTGTGTTGTTTGGTGTATGGGTGGTACTCAACATACAACAGGTAACAACAATACTCGTGCTTACTGTGTACTAGAACTTGCTCTTGGTAACATGGGTAAATCAGGCGGTGGCGCAAACATTTTCCGTGGTCACGATAACGTACAAGGCGCAACGGATTTAGGTGTTCTTTCAGATACGCTTCCTGGCTACTACGGTGTTGGTGAAGGCGCATGGAAACACTGGTCAAAAGTGTGGGACCTAGATTACTCATGGGTTAAAAACCGATTCGACCAAGGTAAATACAACGGCAAAACGCCGATGAACAACTTTGGTATTCCTGTATCTCGTTGGGTTGATGGTGTTTTAGAAGACAAAGCAAACATCGAACAAAACGACAATATCCGTGCAATGTTCTACTGGGGTCACGCAGTAAACTCACAAACACGTGGCACTGAGATCAGAAAAGCAATGAAACAACTGGATATGATGGTTATTGTTGACCCATACCCAACCGTTGCAGCCGTAATGAATGATCGTACCGATGGCGTATACCTTCTTCCTGCAACAACGCAGTTTGAAACGCATGGCTCAGTAACTGCATCAAACCGTTCATTCCAATGGCGTGAGCAAGTAATTCAGCCGTTGTTTGAATCAAAACCAGATCACGAGATCATGTACCTACTGACTAAAAAGTTAGGTTACTCAGATCAACTGTTCAAAAACATCAAAATTGATGCGAACAATCAACCTGTAATTGAAGACATCACACGCGAATTTAACCGTGGTATGTGGACAATCGGTTACACAGGTCAAAGCCCTGAGCGTATTAAATCGCACACAATGAACTGGCATACGTTCCACAAAACAACGCTAGAAGCAGAAGGTGGCCCAGTTCATGGTGAAACCTACGGTCTTCCTTGGCCTTGTTGGGGTACGCCAGAAATGAAGCACCCAGGTACGCACATCCTTTATGATACGTCTAAACCTGTAGCGCAAGGCGGCGGTAACTTCCGTACTCGTTTTGGTGTGGAATTTGAAGGTGAAAGCCTACTAGCAGAAGACAGCTACCCAGTAGGTTGTGAAATTGAAGATGGTCACCCAGAATTCACTGACAAACTGCTTAAGCAACTTGGTTGGTGGGACGATCTGACTGCCGCTGAAAAAGTAGCAGCAGAAGGTAAAAACTGGAAAACTGACTTATCTGGCGGTATCCAACGTGTTGCTATTAAACACGGTTGTATGCCATTTGGTAATGCAAAAGCACGTGCGATTGTATGGACGTTCCCTGACCGTGTTCCACAACACCGTGAGCCGTTATACACACCACGTCGTGATTTAGTTGCTGATTACCCAACATGGGATGACCGCGCGGCTAACTTCCGTATTCCAACGTTGTACAAAACAATTCAAGACCAAGATAAGTCAAAAGAATACCCAATTATTCTGACTTCTGGTCGTTTGGTTGAGTACGAAGGTGGCGGTGAAGAAACGCGTTCTAACCCATGGCTTGCTGAGCTTCAACAAGAAATGTTTGTCGAAGTTAACCCGAAAGACGCAAACGACATCGGCTTTAAAGATGGCGATATGGTTTGGGTTGAAGGTGCAGAGAAAGGTCGAATTCACGTTAAAGCAATGGTAACACGTCGTGTTAAACCAGGCTTAGCGTTCGTACCATTCCACTTTGGCGGTAAATTCCAAGGTGAAGACTTAACGGATAAGTACCCAGAAGGTACGGTTCCATACGTTATTGGCGAAGCAGCAAACACAGCAACCACTTATGGTTATGATCCTGTAACACAAATGCAGGAAACCAAAGTGACACTATGTAAAATCACGAAAGCGTAAGGGGTGATATAAAATGGCTAGAATGAAGTTCTTATGTGACACCAAGCGTTGTATTGAATGTAACGGCTGTGTCACAGCATGTAAAAACGAAAATGATGATGCGCTAGAGTGGGGCATCCAACGTCGTCGCGTAGTAACACTAAACGACGGTGAACCGGGTGAAACATCAATCTCTGTTGCATGTATGCACTGTACAGATGCGCCTTGTATGGCAGTTTGTCCTGCGGATTGTTTTGAACACACAGAAGACGGCATTGTATTGCATAACAAAGATCTTTGTATCGGTTGTGGTTACTGCCTATTTGCTTGCCCATTTGGTGCGCCGCAATTCCCTAAACAGGGTGCCTTTGCTGAGCGTGGAAAAATGGATAAGTGTACGTTCTGTGCGGGCGGTCCAGAGACAGAAGCAGGATCACAAGAAGAGCGTGAAAAATACGGCGCAAACCGTATCGCAGAAGGCAAACTACCAATGTGTGCTTCATTATGTTCAACAAAAGCACTGCTTGCTGGTGATGCAGAGAAAGTCTCTGACATCTTCCGTCAACGTGTTGTAGAGCGTGGTGCAAAAGACGCAGGTTGGACAAACGGTGAAGACTTATCGTTCGATGCGACTAAGAGCTAATCCGGTGGAGAGAGCGATGTTGAAACAACTAAAACGTCTTTCTCTTTCGTTATTGCTGCCAGTATTGGCAGCATTAACACTGACATTTGCTATGCCTAGCATGGCAAATGACAGTGTAGCCGCGAAAAGTGCAGAGAAAGAAATGACCCAACTTGGTGGTGCTGATTTTTGGCGTCAAGTAAAAGCGGGCGAAGAAGGCTATACGACTTCACAATCACCAGAGCATGGTGTGCTTATCAGTACAGCAGGCGAAACCTGGTATGTATTAAAAGAGAAGTGGATGTCACCATTAGGTGCATTAGCGATCTTTGGTAGTTTAGCTATGGTGACTTTGGCGTATTTTACCATTGGTCCCCTAAAATTAAGCAAACCAAAAACAGGACGTCGAATTCAGCGTTGGAGCAAAATGGACCGTGCATTGCACTGGAGCATGGCGTTCACGTTTTTAACGCTGGCGTTCAGTGGATTATGTTTGGTTTATGGTAAGCACTTTTTAAAACCGGTATTACCGACCGATATTTGGGGCATGATCATTTATGCCGCGAAGCAATATCACAACTACATGGGCCCAATCTTTGGCATTCTATTAATGACTGTTCTAGTTAAATGGTGGAGAAAATCCATTGTAAACAAGACAGACATTCAATGGTTCATGAAAATGGGCGGCATGGTTGGTAAACATAAAGGCACACATCCATCAGCAGGTTTCTCAAACGGTGGTGAAAAAGCGATTTTCTGGCTTCTTATCTGGTTTGGTGCTATCGCAGCGATCAGTGGTTTTGTACTAGATTTCCCTATCTTCGGTCAATTACGCCGTGATATGGAACTATCGAACTTGATCCATATGTTCTCAGCACTGATCTTGATTTGTGGTTTTATCTTCCACATCTATATCGGTCTGTTCGGTATGGAAGCCGCACTAGAAGGCATGGTGACTGGCGATGTTGACGAAACATGGGCCAAAGAACACCACGATTTATGGTATGAAGAAGTAAAAGACTTACCAGAGAATCAACAAAAAGACAAAAACATCTAATAGCGAGTTACTATTCGTATAGCGATAATTGGTAAAACTAAAAGCCGAGCAGGGTAACTTGCTCGGTTTTTTTGTTATTCAGATAGCGCATCAAGTATAGCGAGTAAAAATTCTCTTGATCTAAACTTAGCTTGAGGTTTTATGCTTATCTCACATAAAAAGAGAGGGACAGGTTATGCAAAATAATTACGTAAGAGAGTTAGTAATTAAGAGTTATCAGGAAGAGATAACCAGAGAATATATCAATTCAACAAAGCGTACATTTCATTATCCAAGCTTTTTTTCTGGGCTAATTTCAGTGGTGTTTCTAGTTGGTTTTTTTGATTAAAACAAAAAACGGTATTTGGAAAGAATTACAAAATAATGTAATAGATATTTATACAAGGAAAAGTAAATGAATTTTAATCAAGTTACGTTGGCAGTTCATGACATAAATTTGGCCGTCGATTTCTATAAAATCTTCGGGTTAACTCAAATTGTTGCTGATGAGCATTATGCTCGTTTTTCGTTTCCTGATGGCGATGCAACATTCTCTATTTATCTTGATACTGATAAAAGAGATCTAGATTGTCGAGGTGTTATTTACTTTGAACATGAAGAACTTGAACAATTGGTAGAGTCCCTAAAAAGCAAAGGTATAGTCTTTTCTCAAGAGCTGACAATGCAATCTTATCTGTGGAAAGAAGCGGCATTAAGTGATCCTTCAGGAAACAAAATAAAATTATATTGGGCTGGAAAAAATCGTCTGAACCCACCTTGGAAGCTTAAAGAACACATCTAATAAAGGCACATCTTAACTTAGTAAAAGACCAATCAATACCTTTTAACTTATTGCCAACACTATCAATAGCTTAAATCATCAAAAAATACAGTTCTAAAAAGAAAAATGAAAAGAAATAGAATGAAATCCATTTATAAGAGAGTATGATGTACGAATGAAAAATATACATATTCATTAATTTTTAACGGCAATATTTGAAATCAATAAGTTCGTTGAGAATTTGGTGTGCGTAGAAGGGTTATATTGGCAAAAGGTGAATTATGTTTACAGTGGAAATTGATAGTGAATTAAAATTGGCACTTATTGAGCCATCTTTTGCGAAAAAGTACCTTGAAATCGTCTCGAAGGAAGAAGCCTATTTATCTCAATGGCTAGCTTGGCCACCACACGCAAAGTCTGAAGACTTCTTTCTGCGCTTTGTGCGTAAATCATTAATTGATTACGCCGAAGGCAAAGGAATGGTTTGCGCCATGATTTACCAAGGTGAGTTGGTTGGTAATGTCAGCTTCAATACGATTAATCATAACTTAAAAATGGCTGAGATTGGCTATTGGCTCAGTGAGTCTTATCAAGGTAAGGGCATTATTACTCGTGCTGTCTCTAAGTTAATCGAGATTGCATTCACAGATTTACAGCTTGCGAAAATTCAAATAGCAGCAGGCGAGAATAACTTACCAAGCCGTAAGGTTTGTGAGCGTTTAGGCATGACATTAGAAGGCATTATTTCTAATCGCGAAAACCTGAATGGCCGTATTATCAACCATGCTATTTATGGTTTATCGAAGCAGCCTTAGTGCTAACCGCATAAAGCGGCACGTTGTCGTATAGTATGAATGAAACGATGAATGTCGAATTGTTATGATGTTGATTTATTTCAGTTTAAGAAAAAGGCTAGTAAGCCTTAATAGAATAAGTAGCGACAAATCTGGTAGGGAACTATAAGACATTTTGTCGTAGAAAGAGCGTTAAATCTGCCGAGCAAGCTCGAAGAGTGCGCTGCCTCGTAATTCTCCTTCTTAAACATCTCCTTTCTGGTTAGATTTACTATGTTTACTGTATGAGTAAACATACAGTTCAAACCTTTTTGCA
>Ga0316197_10000212_pt1 | contig 43565 bp, 36 predicted proteins | sample OudBiesiAoxic_MG_FD_204939 | JGI IMG/M metagenome (GOLD analysis project Ga0316197, IMG submission 204939) | Coastal sediment microbial communities from Oude Bieten Haven, Netherlands - site A oxic | ecosystem: Environmental > Aquatic > Marine > Coastal > Sediment | place: Netherlands... | reverse complement strand
GGAGGAGCTCCTGAGCAGCATCGTTGTCTCGGGCACCCCCGGCACACCGTGAACGGCAGATTGCCGCTTCGCTCCCCGCCGAGATCTGTGGTGCGCTCCAGCTGCGTTATCGCCCGCCTGCCGGAGCCCGGCACCTGCCTGACACCCTGTTGTTCATGACCTACACGTTCGAGGCCGAAGTCTGGGAGTGGTCGTCGAAGACGTCGTGGTTCTTCGTCAGCCTCCCCGAAGACGAGGCCGACGACATCGAAGAACGCTACGGCCGCCGCGCCGCGGGATTCGGGTCGATCCGCGTCGAAGTCACGATCGGGTCGTCGACCTGGCGGACGTCGCTGTTCCCATCGAACGAGGAGAAGACCTACGTGCTTCCTCTCAAGAAGGCCGTGCGCACAGCCGAAGGCCTCGGCCCCGGATCGATTGCCGCGGTCGAACTCGTCGTCGTCACCGACTGACCCTGGCGCGGATTGGCCTGCGCTGAGTGCGGGCCTCAGTCCAACGCGGGGAGGCGTGCGATGCCGTCGTGGTCGTCAATCGGATACCCGACCTGGCTCGGCCCAGAAGTCGACGACCGTCACGTGTTCGACCCACGTGCCCACCCAGTCGGCGAACGCGACGTGAGCTGGGTCGATCAGGTACGCATCGCGCGCCGCGTCCGAGTGGAACGCGAGCTGGAAACAATGGGTCAATTCGGGGTTCAGATCCTCCGGGCTGCTGTTGAGGCCCCACTCGAATGCCTGGACGTCGGAGACCGACTCGCGTAGCGCAGAGAATCGGTGGACGATCTCGTCGATCTCGGACCCGGTCGTCTCGGATGTGAACCCGAAGAGCACGACGTGGCGTAGCACGCGTCCGTTTGCCGACATCGTCGCAACCTACCCCGGCGGTCGAGCGGCCCCGTCGAAGCCGTGAGACGACGGGTACTACCGTTGTCGCATGGGGATTGAATTCGAGCGATTGACCGCAGCTGTCGGCGCGACTGTCCACGGGGTCGACATGGCGAACGTGTCCGACAGCGACATCGACGACATTCGCAAGGGTTGGATGGACCACAAGGTGCTGTTCTTCCGGGATCAGAACATCACGATCGAGGAGCACATCGCGTTCGGTGCGCGGTTCGGTGAACTCGAGATCCATCCGTTCGCGAACGGGCGCGAGGGCTACCCCGAGATCGTTCGGATCGAGTCGACCCCCGATCGTCAGTACGCGGCCGACAACTGGCACAGCGACGTGACATGGCGACAGGAGCCATCGCTCGGCTCCGTCCTGCGCGGCGTCGTGATCCCTCCCGCCGGCGGCGACACCTGTTTTGCGAACACCGCCCTCGCCTACGACAGTCTCAGCGACGAGTGGAAGGAACGGATCGATGGCATGGTTGCCGTGCACGACTTCAGCTACGTCTTCGGTGGCCGACTCACCCCGGAGAAGCTGAAGGAGCAGCAGGCCAAGTATCCGCCCGCTCATCACCCCGTGGTCCGAACGCACCCCGAAACCGGCGAGAAGAACATCTACACCAATCGTGGGTTCGTCTCGCACATCGAGGGCATGACCCGTGAGGAATCGATGCCGATCATCGACCATCTCGAACGCGCGGTCATGAACCCCTCGGTGCAATGCCGGTTCAAGTGGGAGGTCGACTCCTTCGCCATGTGGGACAACCGCGCCGTCCAACACTGCGCGACCAACGACTTCTGGCCCGAGACTCGCATCGTGGAACGCGTGACCGTCATCGGCGACACGCCCTACTGAGCCGTGAAGGGTGCACGCCGCGCAGCATTCTGGGTCGCGAGTCGTGCGGAAATCGCGTCGTATCCGACCCAGAACCACACGTGAGGAATCACTCGGTGCGGACCCAGTCAGTCGAGGTCGTGTTGATCTCGTAGGTCGACACCAGTCGCTTCGCCACGACACCCGACTCCTTGTCGTGCAGGGCGAACGCCTCATCGAGTGACAGCAACTCGCTGGTCCGCCAGCCGGGCCCATCCAGGCGCAGATCGTCGAGCTGCCGACGTCGGAGCTCCCATGGCAGTGCCGCGATCGGCCGCCCCTCCACCCACACCAAGTCGAAGGCGACGAACACGACCGGCGCCGTTTTCGCTGCGTTGCGCGCGCCACTGTCGCTGCCGATCCGCAGCCGCCGATCGAGACCCGTGCGATCGTGGAGGATCCGCCGATCGCTGGGGTCGATCGGCACGATCACTCCGTCGAGGATCACCTCACGATGACCGATCGCTCGTCCGATCCGCCGGACCTCGGGGAATCGCGTCGAGATGTCCCTACCGTTCGCGTCGGTGATGACGACCCGTCCGGTGTCGTCGGTGACGACGGCGCGGATGCCCCGAAGCTGCCGCTCGTACACCCAGCCGCGTTCCTCGGGGAGCTCACCAGCGGCTGCCTCCATCGGACGTACGCCGATCGGGACGGCCAGCCGAGACGGATCGATGGGCGGATCCATCCGGTGGATCAGCCAATCGCGACTTCCGCGCATCGAGAACAGCGAGTATTTGCCGGACACGCGTGTGCCGGACAGCGTGACGACGACCTTCTCCGGCTCCATCTTGTGGACCTCGAACGTGCCCGAATCCCACCGAGTGGTCCGACCCGTCCCGAATTCGCCGTCGAAGTCGTCACCCTCGTGATCGAGGAAGTCGAGCGAGTGGTCCTCGGTCTGGACCGCCAGCCGATTCTCCTTCGGGTTCCATGGAACACCTCGCGGGAGCGCCCATGAGCGCAACACTCCCTCGTGTTCGAGGCGCAGATCCCAGTGCAATCGCGTCGCATCGTGCTGCTGGATCACGAACCGCCGCACATCAGCCACGCCAGCAGTCTGGCGGCCCGACGGGCCGCCCGCCGCGTTGGGCTGCCGGAGGCGTCACACTCTCGACCGATTCAGACGGTGGACGATTTACGAGTCCGTCAGCCTGCTGGTCGACCGGGCGCGGTGGCTCCCGTCCCCGCGTCGGGTTCGGGTCGCAGACGGATCTCGCTCTTCTGGTCGGGATACTTCCCAGCCTTGTCGTCGTAGAACGCCCGAATCAACGCCATGTCATCCTCGACGACGCCAGTGGGGACGATCACGGGGCCGAATCCTCCGACGCGGGTGCTGTAGTCCAGGTACACACACACGATCGGTACCTTCGCTGCCAGGGCGACACGGTAGAAGCCGGACTTCCAGTGATCGCTCCAGCTGCGCGTTCCTTCCGGTGGAATCACCACGACCAAATGCTCGGCTGCGTCGAACTCAGCGGCCAACGTCATGACCATCCCGCCCCGACTCTCGCGTGCGACCGGAATGCCACCGAACGCACGGAGGAGCCACCCGAGCGGACCGACGAACAGCGACTTCTTCGCGAGCCACGACATGTCGACGCCGTGGTACCACCCGTGCATCAGGAGGTAGAACAGGTCCCAGTTGCTGGTGTGGGGGGCGGCGATCGCCACGAATTTCGCCTCGCCGGGTGGATCACCGTCGGTTCCCCATCGGGTGAGCCGCAGTGCGACCCGTGCGATCGATCGCTTCATGCTGCCGTCCCTCGGTTGCGAATTCCGAGCGAATCGTAGTCGTGATCCGATGACACGCAGTTGGCGGCGATCGAACGAATCGGTCACAGATCGTCCGAGCACAGGCGGGTCGCCCGAAGCGTCGTCTACTCTGACCTGAAGGGTTGGGACATGATGACTGCAACAACACACAGACGGGCACTGCCGACAGGTGTCGTGACGTTCCTGTTCACCGACATCGAGAACAGCTCCGGCTGGTGGGAGGAACGCCCGAGCGAGATGCGTACCTCGCTGGCGGCCCACGATGCACTCATCGCTGAGGTCGTTGCAGCGCACGGTGGAGCAGTCGTCAAACACCTCGGTGACGGGTGTTGGGCGGCCTTCGGGTCGGCCACCAGCGCGGCTGCCGCAGCCATCGACTTCCAACATCGGCACCAGACGTCCGCTTCGGCGACCGGGCTGTCTCTCAGTGTGCGGATCGGCCTCCACACGGGCGAAGCCGAACCGACCGAACAGGACTATTTCGGACCGGTCGTCAACCGAGCCGCACGCATCGTCGACCTCGCCAACGGCGATCAGATCGTCTGTTCTTCATCGAGTGCGGCGCTGCTGACGGGCTACACCCTGCAGAGCGAAGGGCTGCACGAACTCCGCGGCATCGGCTCCGAGGAGATCTACTTGCTGTTGAGTGACAGCATCGTCACCGATGCGCAGCCGCTCCGTCGTCCGGTGGCGCCGACCAACCTGCCGAAACCGAAGACGTCACTCATCGGCCGCGGTCAGGACGTCGAGCGGGTGTTGAGCTTCGTCCTGCAGGAGGACTCGGTGGTCACGCTGCTCGGTCCAGGTGGGGTCGGCAAGACTCGACTCGCGGTTGAGGTCGGCAAGCAGGTCGTCGACGAGTTCCGGGGCCGGGTCCACTTCTGCGACCTCGTTCCGGCCAAGGATCACGACGCTGTCGTCGAGACGATTGCCGAGATCGTCGGCGCGCGGCGTCAGCCGGGGATGAACCTGGTCGACTCGATCGCGGACTACCTCGCCGATCGGGAAACACTCGTCATTCTCGACAACTGCGAACATGTCATCGACACCGTTCGCGAGCTGACCGAGCGGTTGCTCGATGTCGGGGGCGTCCATGTCCTGGCGACCAGTCGCGAAGCGCTCGCCGTGCCCGACGAGCAGCAGGTGATCGTCGCCCCGCTCGCAGCGGCAACCGACGGGGTGGAGTTGTTCGTCGACCGGGCCCGGCGCCGCCAGCACCGGTTCGAGCTCAACGAGGCGAACGAGGCGGCCGTACGCGAGGTCGCACGTCGACTCGATGGCATCCCGCTGGCGATCGAGCTCGCGGCCGCGCGGATTCGATTGATGTCCCCTGCCGAGATCGCCGAACGACTGAGCCAGGGGCTCGACGTGATCGACCGAGGCGCAACCGGGGCCCGACACGAGACGCTGCGCGAGACCGTCCGCTGGTCCTACGACCTTCTCGCGCCGCCCGAAGCGACGATGTTCACGCGGCTGAGCGTGTTCACCGGCGGGTTCGACCTCGTTGCTGCGGAGGCCATCTGCAGCGATGACACGAGCGTCCGGTCTGACGAGGTCCCCGACCTCGTGATGGCCCTGCTCGACAAATCGATGCTGGTCAGCGACGAGATCGACGGTCACCAACGATTTCGGATGCTCGAGACGCTACGTGAGTTCGCCGCCGCCGAACTCGAACGGAGTGAGGGCGCCGCCTCGGTCCGGAGCCGTCACGCCGCCCACTACCTCGAGCTTGCGATTCAGGAGGGCACTCGGCTCTTCACCGCTGCGGAGCCGGATGTCTGGCGCACCCTCGATGCCGAATGGTCCAACTTGCGAACCGCGCTCGACACGTTCGAAGGGCTCGGCGACCTCGACAGCGGGGCGGAGTTGGTGGTTTCGCTCGTCTGGTTCGCGGGGGTGTCGATGAGATTCGAACTCTTCGGGTGGGTTGAAGAGTTGCTCGGCGCTGACGGCGTCGAGAGCCACCCGCGATACACCGACCTCTGCGGTGCGGCGGCCCTCGGCTCGTATTTCACGCTCGACGGTCAAGTGGCCGAACGGGCCGAAGCCGGTTTGGCTGTTGATCCGTCGGACCCGGAAGGGTTCTGCCGCTGTGCTCTGGCATCGGTGTTCCTCAACAATGTCCACACACCCGAGGCCAGCGACGAGCTCACGTCGGCGTGGCTTGCCTCCGACCCGCAGGGCGTCGGGAGCCAGTTGTGGGCCCGTGGGTTTCGGACCTTCCATCTGTGTACCCATCAGCCCGGGCCCGAGATGATCGAACACGCCAAGGCGTTGAACGACCTGGCGGGACGCACCGGCAGCGTCTCGGCGCGATGCATCGCGGCGTGGGCGAATGGGCAGGTTCAGTCGTTCACCGATCTCCAACTCGGGATCCGGACTTGGCGCGACGGCCGGGAGTGGGCCCGATCGATGCCCGAAGATCACTTGCTCGATCAGTTGCTGGTCGGGCTCCTGCTCCACGTGAACGCACGACGCGGCGAACTGCTCAGCACGCTCGAGGGTTGCAGAGATGCTCTCACCGACGCGCTCGACCAGCACTACTACGCCGGCGCAAGCCACCTCTTCGGTGTGACAGCGATCGCGCTCAGCCGGGCCGACGATGCGCAGACCGGTGCCCGCCTCGTCGGCGCGATGATGGAGAACGGTCACCTCCCGCGGCGCAATGCTCGGAGCGAGCTCGAAGCGGCACTCGGCGACGACCTCGACGACCTGCTCGAGTTCGGGCACAGTCTGAGTGTCACACAGGCTGGCTATCTGGCGATCGATGCGCTCGACCAGGCCATCGACCGAGAACGAGGAGCGACGACGTGAAACCCAGCAGCGAACAGCCGATGATCGAACCGGATCGGATGGACACACCGCCGGGCTACACAGGTTGGTCGGCAGAGGAGAAGCACACCTGGTTGTGGGAGACACTCGTCCTCGGAACCGTGCCCGCCGAACCCTGGCTGCCGCCGTTGGTCCTGCCTTTTGTGCAGCGGCCGCTCGCCGAGGCCGGGATCGTGGTTCGCAAGGCCGAACTCGAAAAGGCGATCACTCGGACCTCCGATGTCATGGAACCCGGACGCCCGAAATTCATCCACGCACGTGGATCGGTCGCAATGGTGGAACTCGAGACCGACGAACAATCTCGGTACACCGGGCTCCTCGGGGCGCCCGACGCCGGCGGCTGCACCGGTCTCATCAGGATGTCGATGGTCCAGAAGCCGTCCGGCAAGAAGTCGCACATCCCGGCCTTCGGGCTGAAGTTGCTCATCGACGGTGAGGCATCGGCCGACCTGCTCGCGATGAACCACACGATCGGCCAGGGTCGCGACTTCGACATGTTCTCGAACACGATGACCAACGACCTCACCGAGACTCACGGCGAAATCCGTAGGACCCAGCGCCTGATGGCTCGACTGTTCTCGAGAGTCTCCGACGAGCCGCGCCGGCTCACCGTCAACCATCTCGTCGACCGTCGACGAGATGGCTCCGTGGTCACCGACCCGGTCGCGCCCGACCGACTGCTCTTCCGGCCGACGGACGAGGCGAAGAAGATCTTCAAGGGCAAGGCCGGGGTCGACTTCCGGCGGGTCCTCGCCGACGTCGACCCGGGTACGGCCCTCTACACGGTCGAAGGTGTGTTCGGCCCACGCGGCGATCAGCGGCGCTTCGATCCGGTCGGGGTGCTCCGGACCACCACTCGATTTGTCTCGAGTCCTGGCGGTGACCGTCTGTTCTTCCGTCACGTCCAGGACGAGGCGGCGCTCGCGCCGAACGTCGGCTAGTAGCTGATCGAAGCTTCCCAGTGCCGGGGGAGCATGCGATGGAACCGCACGACTCGACGAGCGTTGCGATCGACGAGCTCCTTCTCCAGACTTCTGAGCTCTTCCTGCAGATTCTCGATCGCTTCCCGAAGCTTCGGGTCGTCGACGACCTTCGCTGCGTTCACGGCAAGGATGTTGTTCCCACCCACGTTGAACCGGCTGACGAACGACGCCTGATCGGCGAGGAAGACTTCGGCCATCGTCGGCGGCTCGATCGGCGTCGTCAGGTCGCCGTCCGCGATCGCAGTCGCCAGTTTCGACAGGTTGACCGTCGCCTTGTCGAGTGGGTCCTCTGAACCGAGGAGCGGTGACAGGTCGCCGGCGATCTCGTGGACCACGTTGTTCCACAACAGGGCGGCACACAGTTCGACCAGCCGGGATCGGTGCAACGGACCGTCCCAGTCGGTGTTCGGGAGGATCTTGAGCAAGGTGAGGTACCACCCCTGTAGCTCCTTGTCCGCAACGATCGTGTCGTCGTCGAGGCCGAGATCGTCGAGGTGGCGCTTGACCACGTCGACGAACGCCGGCCAGACGGTCCCCGCGTCATCGACGTAGGGATGATCCGGGATGTCCGACAGGCCCCTCCGCTCGATGTCGCCGATCGGGTCGGTCCACGACCCGAGGTCGAACCGGCTCGCCGCTGCATCGAACAACCGCTGAGTCGCGTCGATGGAAGTGAAGCCCGATTCGACGAAGTAGCTGCCCTCGGTCACGAGAGCGGTGTATGCAGTGTGATTGACACCAAGCGTGCCGTAGGTGAAGAACTGCATGAACGGTCGGAGGTCATGCCAGCTGGGAAGGCTGAATGCGGCCAAGGCGTAGGCCTGGCCGACGATGAGGTGCGTCTCGAGGAAATGCCGTCCGAAGGCCACGTAGCGAGCGTCAGCTGCGTTTGCGACCCGCTTGGCCTGATCCCAGGTCGGATCACCCGGTCGGTGGGTGTGCGGCCCCACGCTGATGTCGGTCGCGACGAACGTGTCGTCGACGACTGCGAACCGGGCGATGGTCGGGGGCAGCACTCCGTTGAAGTACGGGGAGTAGTCGACCTCGAACGTCGGTTGGTCACCGTCGCCGGTCTTGCGCAACAACCACGGGTTCGGGCCCTGCAACCGGAGCCGGGCGAATGTGTCGTCCGATGTCGGGTACTGCCAGCCGTCTCGCGTCGGCGGGAACTCCCGGTTCCACTCGAATTCCGGCCGCCAAGGGACATCCGCCTGGAGCGGCAACCGGTTGTAGAGCTTGAACCCGGTCTTTGCGAACAGGTAGTACTTCGACTTGTAGCTGAGCGGCAGGCGGACCTCGGCGGGGATCTCGTCGGCCACCATGAGCTGTTCGGGCACCCAGGCCATGTGGGGATATTTGACGCACGCTCGAACGAGCTCGGGCATTCCGCTGGTCGGAATCCGGCGGCGGCGGAACTCATCGACCTCGCCGTGATTGACGGTGTCCTGATTCTTCCGGCGCATCCACACCAGCGAGCGGATCTTGAGGCGGTCGAGCCGGCTCGGAGCGAGTCCCGGAGTCGGGCTCACTTCGGTCCTCGCAGTCTTGTTCTCGACGGGGAGCACCTTGGTGATCGGCGCAACGTGCTCGATCTGTCGACCGAGGAGTTGGCTGTCGATGAACTGTTCCAGCTCGGCGCGACGGCTGTGGACCAGTTCTCGGCCGATGTCGACCAGGCGGTCGAGATTCGCAGGGCTTGCGTTGTCCATCTTCTTCGTTGAGTCTGATTCGCGACTGAGGTCCGCCTGCAAGCGCAGGTATTGATTGTCGGGGACATCGTCGCCGACCGTGTGGAAGATCTGGCGGATCTGATAGTCGACGACGTTGCTGGAGCCGGCGATCATCATCTCGAAGATCGGCTGCACCCAGCTGGCGGCACCCCAGTTGCGCATCTTGTCGTACTCGTAGGTCTGGTGGGAGACACCGGTCCCGAGCGACAGGATCGCGATGTCGTTCGCGGTGTGGCCGAAGTAGCCGTGGGCCTCGGCATAACCACACATGGTCGGATTGTTCGCAAACAGTCCTCCGTCGATGGATGCGCCGAGATGGTCGATATTCGATCGGAGATCGACGGTTTCGAACGCGGTTGGTGCGGCGGACGTTGCCAGCGCAACATCGCGGAGTGAGAAGTCGCGGCCTTCCGCTTTGACTGCTGTGTGTTGCTTGAAGAAGAACGGAACGCCATTACCCGCGTTGTAGGTGGTGATCACCGTGGGGCGAAGCAGATGCGAGAGCATCGGTTCGGAGCTCGATCCCTTTTTTCCGAGGCGGGAATCAAGTGCTCGGTTGAATCCCGCGGAGCTGTATCGCTCGTCGATCAACCCCCCGAGTCGTTTGATCCGTTCGGCCGGCGACACTTTGAAGAGGCCCGGTCCGTACTCGAGATAGAAATCGAGGAGGTCCTGGGCGGACATGGCGGGCTTGCTCGCAGCGCACCGGGACTCGGGAAGCGTCTCGGTGCGCCGTCGCTGTTCCGGTGGAGGTGTCACCGTCGACCTGTTGTCGGATGGATCGGGCATGAGGAGGAGGCCGCTGATCAACCCACCGGCGCTTGTTCCTGCGAAGAGGTCGAAACAGTCGGCGAGCCGCGCGTCCTTGTCGCGATCCTGAATCATCCGCTCGACCTCGACCAGCACAGTGGTCGGGATCACCCCGCGAATCCCACCGCCATCGATCGACAGCATCCGCATCTTCTTCGGTTCAGCGGTCGCCTCGGGCGAAACTCCATCTTCCACGTTCACTCCCTCTGTTCACGTCTCGGTGCACCGTATCGAATCGGCTTGTATCGGCGCAGCCGACAGCTCACGTGGCTCCACCGAGTGGCGGCCTCGCCTCAGAACCGAGTCGGCGACGGCCGGAGTGATGAATCGTTCATGTGATCTGCGGCTCCGGGACGGCGCAAATCGTTCACGTACGGCGTGTTGTGCCCGGGTCAGCGGACGGACAGCTCCAGCCGCTCGATCCCGCGCAGGTTGATCCGTCCGTTCCACTCCGCTTCGCCGGTCATCTTCGCGTCGGGGAAGCGGCGCAGGAAGCGGCCGATCGCCACCTGCGCCTCGAGGCGGGCCAGTGATGATCCGAGGCAGTAGTGCGAGCCGGACCCGAACGACACGTGCTGTGCCGTGCCCGCCCGGCGGACATCGATCCGCTCGGCGTCGTCGCCCCACTTTGCGGGATCGTGGTTCGCAGATGCCAACCCGGTCATCACGATCGAGCCCTTCTCAATCGCGTGTCCGCCGATCTCGATCGGTTCCATCGTGATCCGTCGCGAGAACTGCACCGGCGACACGAACCGCAGCAGTTCGTCGACCGCGTTCACGTCCAGCGACGGGTCGTCGCGCAGGATCGCGGCCTGTTCGGGGTCGCGCAGCAGTTCGTAGATGCCCGTTCCGATCAGGTTCACGGTCGTCTCGTGACCGGCGACGAACAGAAGACTGACCTGGTCGCGCAGCTCCCGCGACGAGAGGCGGTCGCCGTCCTCTTCGGCCTGGATGAGGGCGGTGAGCAAGTCGTCGGCCGGGTTGGCCCGCTTCCACTCGATGACCTCGTCGAGCAGCGCGTTCATCTTCCTGTCGCCGTCGGCCGCAGCGAAGATCTCCTCGTCGGTGATGATCGGGTCGAGGGTCTTCACGATGGCCGATGACCACTCGGCGATCTGGTCCTTGTCGGCTTCGGGCATCCCGAGCATCACCGAGATCACGTCGAAGGGCAGCGGAAACGCGAGGTCGTGAACGATCTCGGTCGTGCCCCGCTCGTCCATCCCATCGAGCGCCTCGTCGACCAACTCCTCGATCACGGGCCGCAGTCCGGCGATCGCCGCCGGGGTGAATGCCTTGCTGACGAGGCGCCGCAGGCGGGTGTGATCGGGTGCATCCCGCCCGAGCATCGACGTCGATCGCTCGGCGTCCTCACCGAATGCGGCCTCGAATTGCGCCAGGCGGTCCTCGTTGTGGTGCGCGATGTTCTCGTCGTCGACGCTCTGGTTCGGATCGCGCAGGAGAGCGCTCACGTCGTCGTAGCGGAACAGGAACCACTGGCCGATCGGCGAGTGGTGGACGGGCTCACGGCGGCGCAGCTCGTCGAAGTGCCCCCAGGGACTCTCGACGTAGCCCTCCTCGAGCGGGTTGAAGAAGACCGGCTGGACGTCCGTCATGCTCCGACTGTAGACGCGTCCACCAGACGGTTTGGAACGCTGTTCCGATTACTTGCGTTCGGGGAGCGGGGCGCTGTAGTCGCTGCCGGAGTCCAGGCCGAATGCGGTGTGGAGTGCGCGGGCGGCACGCTCCATGTCGCCCGCCGGGATGATGATCGACACCCGGATCGTCGACGTCGAGATCATCTGGATGTTGACGCCCTCATCGGCGAGGACGCGGAACATCTTCGCCGCGATGCCCGGGGACGACTTCATCCCCGCCCCGACGAGCGACACCTTGGCGATGTCGTCGTCGTGGGTCACGTTTGTTGCACCGATCTCGCTGGCGACGCGTTGCACGATCGACTCGGCCTGCGTCAAGTCGGCCATCGGCATCGTGAAGCTGATGTCGGTGGTGCCCTCGGTCGATGTGTTCTGCACGATCATGTCGACGTTGACGTTCGCCTCGGCGAGCGGCTCGAACAGTGCGGCGGAGATGCCGGGACGGTCGGGCACACCGAGCACGGTGACCTTGGCCTCGGTCATGTCGGTGACGACACCGGAGATGATCGGATCTTCCACGGAGGGCTCCTCGTTGCTGACCCACGTGCCTTGCTCCCAGGTGAAAGCGGAGCGGACGTGGAGGGGGACGTCATGGTTGCGGGCGAATTCGACTGAGCGCATCGCCAGCACTTTCGAGCCGGCGCCGGCCATCTCGAGCATCTCGTCGAAATGGACCTTCTGCAGCTTGCGTGCCCGCGGCACGATGCGCGGGTCGGCGGTGAACACGCCGGTCACGTCGGTGTAGATCTCGCAGGCATCGGCGGCCATCGCCTGTGCGAGCGCCGACGCTGTGAGGTCGGAGGCACCCCGACCCATCGTCGTGATCTCCTTGTCGGTGCTCACGCCCTGGAATCCGGCGATGACGGCGACCTTGCCTGACGACAGTGCGTCACGAACCCGGTCTCCCTTGACCTCGACGATCTTGGCCTTGCGGTGCGCGGTGTCGGTGATGATCCCGACCTGGCTGCCAGTGAAGCTGATCGCTTCGATGCCTCGCTCGTGGAGTGCCATCGTGACGAGTGCCGCGGTTTGACGCTCGCCGGTGGTGAGCAGCATGTCCATCTCGCGGCCCGACTGGTTCGTCGAGACCGAGTCGGCGAGTGAGATCAGGTTGTCGGTCGCCTTGCCCATCGCCGACACGACGACGACGACGTCGTCACCGCGGCGACGGGTGATCGCGACGTTGTCGGCGACCGCCTTGATCCGGTCGGGATCGGCGACGGAAGTTCCGCCGTACTTCTGAACGATCAGTGCCACGGGAACCGCAGGTTAGCGGTCGGCGTGAAGGGATTCGTGGGAACGCGATCTCGTCGGCCCGCGTCACGCAACGGGTCAGACCCATCACGTGACGCGGACGGGTCAGCCGCCCTTGACGACGTGTTCGACGACGTCGAACGACATGAGGTCGGCGCCCTGCGCGACGGGCTTGCGCTGCTCGGCGTTGCCGTCGGCCTGGCCGGAGCCGTGGCCCTGCTCGAAGTTCTGGCTGTTCTTCCAGGCCTCGAAGTGCTCCTCGCTCGCCCAGCGGGTGTAGACGAAGTAGCGCTCCTCGCCCTCCGTCGGGCGCAGCAACTGGAAGTCTTCGAATCCGTCGAACCCCTCGACCATCTTCGCCCGCCCAGCGAAGCGACCTTCGAGCTGCGGGCCCATGCCCTCGGGAATCGTGATGGCATTGATCTTGACGACACTCATCCCCCCAGCATGCCAGCGAGTGCTGCCAAGCCGTCGTGCACGTCGACGAAACTGGTGGTCAACGGTGAGAGGCCGAACCGCAGCACATCGGGATCGCGTTTGTCGACGATCACCTTGTGCGTGGCCAACCGCTCCTGCAAAGCCGCCGCGTCCGGATGGATGATCGAGACGTGGCCACCGCTCGAGATCGGGGGCCGTGCGGTCGTGCAGGTCAGGCCGAGTTCGCCGGCGACGTCGATCGCATAGTTGCTGATCGCGTGGGCCTTGTCGGCGATGTTTGCGATGCCGGCCTCGGCACTGACTGCGATCCCGCATCGTGCTGCGACCAGGCCGAGGATGCCGGGGGTGCCGTTCAACAAGCGGGCGACCCCTGGCCGAGCGTCGAACGGGCTGTCCATGGCGAACTGATCGCGTTGGCCGAACCAGCCCCAGATCGGCTGGACGAGCTCGTTCTGGATTGCGCGGCGGACATACGTGAACGCCGGCGCACCCGGTCCGCCATTGAGGAACTTGTACGTGCAGCCCGCTGCCAATTCGACGCCGGCACCGGTCAGATCGACGCGGACCACTCCCGCCGCATGCGACAGATCCCAGACGGTGACGGCACCCGCGGCCCGGGCGCGTTCGGTCTCGGCTCCGAGATCGTGGAGCTCGGCTGTCCGGTAGTCGACGAGCGAGCGCACCACCACGTCGGCTCCATCGAGGTCGTCGAGGTCACGGCGCACCGTGACGCCTGGCCGCAGGCGAGCGATGCCCTCCGTGACGTACCGGTCGGTCGGGAACTCGGTGTCGGCAACGGCGATCACCGAACCGCCGGTGAGGTCGAGTGCGACATTGACCAGCTGGAACAGACACACCGTCGTCGAGTCGTGCACGGCGACCTCGCCCGGCTGCGCGCCGAGTAGCGGCGCGAGTTCGTCGCCGACCGTCAGCGGCATGTCCAACCAGCCGTTCTCCCACCAGGATGTGATCAGGTCGCCGGCCCAGTGGTCCTCGACGACGGTCCGAAGTGCCCCGATCGTGCGTTTCGGTGTGCGGCCGAGCGAGTTGCCGTCGAGATAGATCAGTTCGGGATCGGGCAGTACGAACTCGTCCCGCCAGCCGGTGAGTGGATCGTCCCGGTCGAGTACTTCGGCGCGCGCTCTCATGCTGCGAGCTCGATGAAGCTGGCGTGGCGGACGTGACCGTCGTTGGTGAACTCGGCAATCTCGATGACGGCGGTGAGTTCGGGCCGTACCCACGTGGCGGTGCGCCGAACCGCGGCCGGGGGGTCGTGGTCGAAGGGGCAGGTTTCGGTCGCGAGGGGACGAAGGCGCTGGACCAACTGTTCGAGCATGCTCTGAGTGAACCCCGTACCGACCCCTCCCGCGAATCTCAGGCGGTCGTCTTCCGGCACGCCGACCAGCAGGGCCCCGAACGTCGCCGATCGGGCGCCGGTCCCCGCCGTGAAGCCGCCGATGACCACCTCGGTGCGGATCCGGTTCTTGATCTTCAACCAGTCCTTCGATCTGCTCCCGGGTCGGTAAGCAGACTCGATGCGCTTGGCGATCAGGCCTTCGAGTTGTTGGTCGACGGTGGCGGCGAGCAGCTCGGCGCCACCGTCGACGTGGTGCGCGGGGATCGCCCAGTGGTCGCCGGGATCGAGCACTTGCGTGAGCAGGCTCCGCCGGTCGATGTACGGCAACCCGATCGTGTCGGTGCCGTCGATCGACAGCACGTCGAATGCGTGGAACATCGCGGGGTGCCGTGCCGGATCCCGCCGCTGGACGAGATCGAAGCTGGGCCGCCCGTCCTCTCCGATCACGAGCATCTCCCCATCGAGGATGGCCGACGACGCGTTGACGGAGTCGCCGATCGCTGCGACGTCCGGCCATCGTTCGGTGCTGTCGTGACCAGAAGTCGTCTGGAGCCGCGTGCCCTCGGGGGAAACGTGCGCGATCGTTCGATGTCCGTCCCATTTGATCTCGTACGCCCAGCCGTCGTCGCTTTTCGGCAGCGACCCGAGTGTCGCCTTCATCGGGGCAACAGGAAACGACAGGCCCATCGGGAATGACCTATGACGGCACGCGGCTCGACAGCACGCCGTCGGCTTCGAGTGCGTCGATACGTTCGTCTTCGTAGCCGAGCAGATCGGACAAGAGCCGTCGGTTGTCCTCGCCGCGGTACTTGGCGACCCCACCCACGCCGACGTCGGGGCCATCGGAGAAGTGCCACGGCGAGTTCGGCACCGTGATGGTGCCACCGGCCCGGTCGTCGATCTCAACGGTGGCGTGTCGCGCCTCGGCCCACTCGGTTTCGGCCAACTGGCCCGGCTGACGGACCCGACCGACCGCGAGGCCGTGCGCGGCGAAGATCCGTTCGAACTCGTCCGGGTCGGGCACGGTCGCCGCGAAGTCGACGATGATCCGTCGCAGCGCCTCGTAGTTCGCCATCCGCAAAGCGACGTCGGCGAAGCGCGGGTCGTCGGCGAGATCTTTGCGACCCATGGCCGCGATGAAGAAGTCGAATGTGCCGCGTTCGGCCGGATGACCGCTGACGATCAGTGATTCGCCGTTCGCGACCTGCATCACGATGTAGTCGCCGGGCCGGAACGACCGGATCCACTGCGGGTCGACGTCGCCGTCCCACAGCGCATCATGGAGGTGCTCGTTCACATACAGCATCGTCTCGGCCATCGACACGTCGATCAACTGCCCGCGCCCGGTCCGCTCGCGCTGGAACAGTGCTGCGACGACGGCAGCGCTCGTCTCCATGCCCGTGTAGACGTCAGCGTGGCTGTGCGGATCCTTGGTGAGTTCTCCGCTACGCGCCGAACCCTGCGAGGCGATGAACCCCGACTCGGCCTCGACCACCGGCGCGTAGGCGCGCCGCTTCACCCACGGCCCGGTCTGGCCGTAGCCCGAGATCGAGGCGACGATCAGCCGCGGGTTGCGCTCGAGGAGCGCGGCGGGCCCGAGCCCCAGACGGTCGAGCACACCGGGTCGGTAGTTTTCGACGACCACGTCGACGTGATCGCACAGGTCGCGGATGATCTCCGCTCCCGCCTCAGTGGCCAGATCGATGCTGAGGTTCGACTTGCCGACGTTCTGCTGGACGAAATAGCTGGCGAGCCCGTTGCGGCGCGGCGCCGAGAATCGGGTGAGGTCGCCCGCCGGCGGCTCGACCTTGATCACCTCGGCACCGAGGTCCGCCAGCATGCGGGTCGCGTGCGGGCCGGACAGAACTCGCGAGAAGTCGAGAACGCGGATGCCGGCAAGCGGAGCAGAGAGGGCCACGGCTCCATCGTGGCCCGTTTCCCCGCACGACGACGAAACGCACCAAACTCGGAGAATGGAAACATCGCTGTCCGGACAGGTTGCGCTCGTCACCGGCGGAGGCTCGGGGATCGGACTCGCCTGTGCCCGCCACCTCGCCGCCGACGGAGCCACCGTGGTCATCGCCGGACGCGACCTCGAACGCCTCGACAAGGCAGCCGACGGACTCCGCGCCAACGGAGCGAAGGTGCTGACCGAGCGCTGCGATGTGACGAGCGAGACGGCGGTCGCGGAAACGTGTGCGGCTGCGGCGGACGCCGGTCGACTCACGATGATCGTCGTCAACGCCGGCTACGGATCGGCGGCACCGTTCCACCGCACGACGCTCGACGAATGGAACGGCGTGATCGGCACCAACCTGACCGGTGCCTTCTTGACCATGCGCGAAGCTGCGCCCTATCTGGTCGGGGCGGGCGGCGGGTCGATCGTCGCCATCTCGTCGATCGCGGGCATCTCCACGCACCGCTACATGACGCCGTACACGGTGTCGAAGGCCGGACTGGAGATGCTCGTCAAGCAGGTTGCCGACGAACTCGGCCCGGTCGGGGTACGCGCGAACGCGGTGCGGCCAGGTCTGGTTCCGACGGAGGGGACCGAGGCGATGATGTCGGTCCCGGCGATCGTCGACGATTACCTCGCGCAGATGCCGTTGGGTCGCGTCGGGACGACCGATGACATCGCCGGTCTCGTCCGGTTCCTCGCTGGGCCGGAGAGCGCGTGGATCACCGGTGCATGCATCAGTGCCGACGGTGGCCACCACCTGCGCCGCGGCCCCGACCTCGACCCCGTCATGCAGATGCTCCACGGCGACGACACCAGTCTGTAGGACCCCGGCATGGAGGACCCCAGCCTGTTCGTCAGCGCCAGGCACCAACGAACATCTCGGATGGATGTCACGGGTGGGGTGACGGGAGTGACACGCGGATGGGAGAGCGGGTCGATACCCTCTGCAGTTCGCCGGTCGATGTGACCGGTGGGCGCTGATCGGAATCTCTGCTCCGGCCGTAGCGCTGTATGAAGCAGAAAACGAAAGCAGTCCCCCATGACCTCCCTCGTGGACGCATCCGCGTCCGACGTCGCCGTTGACGTCACCTTCGCCGATCTCGGCCTCCCCGCTGAGCTGATCGAACAGCTCGATCGCTCCGGGATCACCGCTCCGTTCGCCATTCAGGCGGCCGTCATCCCCGACACGCTCGCCGGGCGCGATGTCGCCGGCCGGGCCCCCACCGGGTCGGGTAAGACCCTCGGCTTCGGGCTCCCCGTCGTGGCGGGTCTCACCAAGGCCAAGTCCAAGCGCCCCGTTGCGCTCGTGCTCGCCCCGACCCGCGAGCTCGCCGAGCAGATCATGGCTGAGCTCACGCCGTTCACGAAGGCAATGCGCATGTACGCCACGTCGATCTACGGTGGTGTCGGCTACGGCAACCAGAAGAACGCCCTCAACAAGGGCACCGAGCTCGTCGTCGCCTGCCCGGGCCGCCTCGAAGATCTCATGCAGATGGGCGCGATCGACCTCCGTGACGTCGCCACCGTCGTCATCGACGAAGCCGACCAGATGGCCGACATGGGGTTCCTCCCCGCAGTTCGCCGCATCGTCGGCCAGACCCGGAACGACCGGCAGGTGCTGCTCTTCTCGGCCACCCTCGACGGTCCCGTTGCGAAGTTGATCAAGGACTTCCAGCACGATCCCGCTTTCCACGAAGTCGGCCCGAAGGGCCCCGACATCCACGCCGCACACCACGTGTTCTGGCAGATCGATCGCGCGGACCGCAACCAGAACACCGCCGGCGTGATCGACCGCTGTGGATCGACCATCGTGTTCACCCGTACCCGTCACGGCGCCGATCGCCTCGCCAAGCAGCTCAGCAAGCTCGGTGTCTCGGCGCAGCCGATCCACGGTGGTCGCAGCCAGAACCAGCGTGACCGTGCACTCGACGCGTTCAAGCAGGGCAAGGCCGATGCACTGATCGCGACCGACGTCGCCGCTCGCGGCATCCACGTCAACGGCGTTTCCGCCGTCATCCACTACGACCCGCCCGCCGACGGCGCCACCTACCACCACCGTTCCGGTCGTACCGCTCGTGCGGGCGCAACCGGGATCGTCGTGTCGTTCGTCGAGCCCGGCACGAGCAAGGACGTCAAGAAGTTGCAGCGCGACGTGGGAATCCAGGTCGACGTGACCGATCCCGACCACGACGACCTCGAGGTCACCTTGCTCCTCGACGGTTCGTCCGAGCCCGTCGTCGAGACGCCGGTCCGTCGTGCGCCGGTCGAGCAGGCGCCCGACGTGGTCACCCCGCGTCGTGAGAACGCCGGGCCGGTCCCCGGGGGTCACGAACTGGGCACGGTCAAGTTCTTCAACGCCAGCCGCGGCTACGGCTTCATCGTCCGCGACGCGGGCGGCGAGGAGCTGTTCGTCCACTTCTCGAACATCGAGACCGACGGCTTCAAGACGCTCGACGAGAAGGCACGTGTCTCCTTCGAGGTCGGTGCCGGGAAGAAGGGCCCCGAGGCCCGCACCGTCCGCGCTCGCTGAGGCTGGAGCTCAGCCCAGCCCGCATTCGTCGAAGTTGTTCGGGAGCCCGGTCAACCCGGCCTCGTCGGCGCGTTCGCGGAACTCGGCGAGCCCCGGTTGCGCGGCGATCCAATCGATCCGCGCCTGTTGCGCGGCGCTGAAGGTCTCGACGTCGAAGACGTACACACTGAACGATTCGGCGAAGTCCTCCTCGGGGGTGCTCGCGGCGTATGCCCCGAAGAACCCGGGGTCGGCGTCACAGCGCTCCTGGCCGTCGGCGCCGGTCGCCTCGGCGAACGGGTCGACCTGGTCGATCAGGCCGTCACCCCAGAAGGTCCGGATCCACTGGTACATGATCGAATCATCGAGGTAGCAGCCTTCGCCGTTGTCGTAGGTCGCGCAGTTCTCCACGGCTTCGACGGTGCGGTCGAGCTGTGAGGGCAGCGAGGTGAACACGTGGCTGAACTCGTGGGCCATGGTGAGCTGGGCCTCGTTCGGATCGTCGACGTACGTGTCGAGGTTGACCGACATCTGGAACAGGGATCCGTCGGCGTCAAGTGCGTTGACGAATGCGAGGGTGACCTCCTCGCCGTCCTCAGCGCTTGTGAAGCCCGTGAAGACACCGAGGTCGGTGAGCTGTCCGGGTGGCGTGATCGTTGCGAGTGCGTCCCAAGCCTGAGTGAGCCGGTCGTCGGCCTCGCCGAGACACACGTCGCCGAGTGCACCGTCGACCACGTAGTGCGTCGTGGTGAACGAGACGATGTCATCGGCGCCGAGGCCCTCCTGCGAGCAGTCGACATCGTCGCGCGTGTCTCCTGCTGTTGTGTCCGTGCCTGTCTCGGACGGCTCCGCCTCCTGAGCCTCGCTGTCGCTTTCGTCGGCGGCGTCGGTTGCGGTCTCGCCGCCGTCGTACGACTCGAGGGACTCCAGCAGTTGGTTGTACTCGTCGTCGTCGAGATCGGCCGTGTACTCCTCGAAATCCGCATCGCTGAGTCGGAGCAGGAATGCGGCGAACTCCTCGTCGGACATCGCGTCCACGTCGACCGTGTCAGCTGGCGGCTCCGCCTCGACAGTGTCCTCCGCCTCAACGGTCTCGGAGCTCTCGATGTCGGCGTCGTCTGAGCCTGCGCCGCACGCCGCTGCCGTGAGGCTGAACACGAGCACCGCCACCGCAGTCTTGGTTGATCGTCGCATCATCAATCCTCCGTTCGGCCTGTTGTTGTATCAGCCGGCGTCACCCCGTCGGACATTGTTCGAGTGCCTGGTTCTGCTCCTTGTCGATCGGTGATCGATGCATCCGGCTGGGATACGGTCGAGGCGTGCACGACGATCGCGAGCTCGCCGAACGTCGAATCGAACGCGAACTCTGGGAGCGTGTCCTGCCGTTGGTGCATACGGAACGCATCTCACTCGAGGTGACCGCGGGGGCGACGCCTGACGATCTGCAACCGTTCGACATCGGCACCGAGTGGGGCCTTCCGTGGGGGACGATCTGGTTCGGTTTCCGCGGGGAAGTGCCTGGCTCGTGGCGTGGCCGTCAGCGGGCCACTCGAGTCGAAGCGGTGATCGACCTCGGCTTCAACCGCAGCCCCGCCGGGTTCCAGGCCGAAGGCCTCATCGTCGAGCGACGCCCCGACGGGTCGTTTCGTCCGCTCCAGGGCGTTCATCCACGGCGGACCAATTACGTCCTCGATGATGACGCCGAGGTCGTCGACCTCCTCGTGGAGGCAGCTTCAAACCCCACCTTCCCGCAGTTCGCGCCGTCGCGGCAGGGGCTCCCGGAGACTGCGTCGAGCGAGCCGATCTATCGGTTCCGCACTGCCGACATCGTCCTGGTCGATGTCGAGACCGAGGCGCTCGCCCACGACCTCGACGTGCTCGACGGGATGATGCGCGCACTCTCGATCGGTGATCCGCGACGCGCCAAGCTGCGCCACGCGATCGTGGGTGCACTCGATGCGATTCCCGACGTCGACGCCTCCCGTCGCATACTCGCTCCGCACCTTGCGCCGACGGAGGGCCCGGCGCGGCGGCACCGAATCATCGCGACGGGCCACGCGCACATCGACACGGCGTGGCTCTGGCCGATCCGTGAGACGATCCGGAAGTGCACGCGCACGTTCTCCTCAGCGATCGCGCTGATGGACGACGACCCGGCGTATCGATTCAGTTGCTCGCAGGCACAGCAATATGCATGGATCGAGGAATGCCACCCCGATCTCTTTGCTCGCATCGCCGAGAAGGTCGATGCCGGGCAGTGGGTTCCCGTCGGCGGCATGTGGGTCGAGGCCGACATGAATCTCCCTTCGGGGGAGAGTCTCGCCCGCCAGATCGTGCATGGGCAGCGGTACTTCACCGAGAAGTTCGGTGCGCCGTGTCGCGAGGTGTGGATCCCCGACGTGTTCGGCTACCCGGCCGGGCTCCCGCAGCTCTTCGCCGCCGGTGGCCTGAACCGCTTCGTCACCCAGAAGCTTTCGTGGAACAAGCAGAACCGCTTCCCCCATCACACGTTCTGGTGGGAAGGGCTCGACGGCACGCGAGTGTTGACGCATTTTCCACCGGTCGACACCTACAACGCCGAGATCACCCCCGGCGAGGTGGCCCACACGGTTGCCAACTTCAAGGAGCATGCGTGGAGCGACGTGTCGCTGATGCCGTTCGGTCACGGCGACGGCGGTGGCGGGCCGACGCGCGAGATGCTCGAGCGCGCACACCGGCTGGCCATGGTGGATCCCGACACCACGCTCGAGATCGGGTCGCCGGACGACTTTTTCACGGCCGTCGAGCGGGAGGCGACCTACGGCGCACCGGTGCCGGTGTGGCGGGGAGAGCTGTACTTCGAGATGCATCGCGGCACGTTGACGAGTCAGCTCCGTACCAAACTTGGCAACCGACGGTGCGAGCGTGAACTCGTTGCGGCCGAGCTGTGGGAGGCAACCATCGGCGGACCGCTCGATCTCAGCTCGATCGACGTGCCGAACGTCGCCGAGCTGTGGCCCGAGGTGCTCACGCAACAGTTCCACGACATCCTCCCGGGCTCGTCGATCGCCTGGGTCCATCGTGACGCAGAGGAGACATTCGGCCGAGTGCACGGTGCACTTGCGCACCGGATCGGGATCACGTTGCAGACCGTCGCGCCCGCGCCCGTGTCGGTTGCCAACCCGGCCGGCGTCGCGTACTGCGGCGTGCTCGTGGGGTCGCTCGGTCACGACTCGATTGCGTCCGAGGACCGTCCCACAGGAGGTCTGCATGACGACATCCGGACGCCGATCCTCGATCTGCTCGACGGGGTTCCGCACCAAATCGTCGGTGATGGGGAATACGCAGTCGCGCTGGATGTTCCGGCGTTCGCGATTTCGGCGGTGAAGCCGAGGGAGGTGAACGACAGCGTGGTGGTCACCGACTGTTCGATGACCAACGGTCATCTCGCAGTTCGCTGGAACAAGCAGGGCGACCTCACCTCGATCATCGACATCGCCTCCCGACGCGAGTTGATTCCGGATGGTGACGACGCCGCTGTGCTCGAACTCGGCCGTGACCAACCGGTCGAGTACGACGCATGGGATCTCGAGTCGTGGACGCGCGAGCGGTCGCGACCGGTCGGGGGCGGGACCGTGTCGATCGAGGCCCACGGTCCGCTGCTCGGGCGCGTGCGCGTCACTCGCGGATTCGGGCCATCACTGGCGGTGACGACGTACGAGCTGCGTGCCGAGTCGCGCCAACTCGACATCGACCTCGACATCGACTGGCACCACCATGAGCACCTGCTGTCGATGGTGTTCCCGTTCGATGTGCGCGCCGACACGGCTGCCTGCGATGTGCAGTTCGGCGTGACGCACCGGCCGACCCATCCGTCATCGCCATGGGACGCCGCCAAGTTTGAAGTCTGCGCGCATCGCTACGTCAGCCTCGCCGAGCCGTCATTCGGCGTCGCGGTACTCAACAACGGTCGCTACGGCCATGCGATCTTCGACGGCGCGATCCGGGTCAGCCTTGCGCGTGCCGCCAAGTACCCCGATCCCGATGCCGATCACGGTCATCATCGGGTGCGTCTCGCCGTGCGTCCGCACGACGGCGACCTTGGTGACGTGCGCGCTGCTGCAGAGCAGTTGAACCGACCGCTCGATCGCATGGTGGGAGTCCCGGGGACAGGTCGCGCCGTCGATCCGATCATCACGATCGTTGCGCCGGACGGTCGACCCGCTCTCGGCGTGGAGGTCGATGCGATCAAGCTCGCCGACGACGGGAGCGGCGATCTGGTCGTCCGGCTCCACGAGGCGGTGGGCGACAGGACGAAGATCATGCTCGGCGCGCGGAGTCGGATCGGCGCAGTTTGGTATTGCGATCTGATGGAGGACCCACAGCGAGGAGAAGAAGTCGGCGATGGTGTCGTATCGATCACGCTGCGCCCCTTCCAGCTCGTCACCCTCCGGCTCCGCCTCGCTCAAGACTTCGACGGCCGCACCGTCACGTAACGGGTCTGACCCATCACGTCACGCGTCACGTGATGGGTCAGACCCGTCATGTGACGGTCAGGAGGGGCTGAGTCTGCGGAGGGCGGTCGAAGTGTAGAGGGCGATCCCGGTGGTCATTGCCGACTCTTCGAAGAAGACCCGGTTGGAGTGATTGGGTGCTGCCTTCGTCAGATCGGATCCGTGTGGGGTCCCGCCGAGAAAGACCATCGCACCGGGGACCTCGTTGAGGACGTAGCTGAAGTCCTCGGCGCCCATGACCGGGTGCGGCAGTTCGACCGTCGCCGTCGGCCCCGCGACCTCGCGGGCCATCCCGAGCGAGAAGTCGGCAAAGTGGTCGTTGTTCGTGGTGACCGGATACCCGTACTCGATCACCGCCTCGGCTGCGCATCCGTGTGCGGCCGCCACGCCCTCGGCCACCCGCTTCACACCATCGTGGACCTTCGACCGGGTCCGCTCGCTCACCGCCCGAATCGTGCCTTCGATCATCGCCGTTTCGGGGATCACGTTGTTCGTCGTACCCGCCACCAGTCGGGCGACGGTGAGCACCGCGGGGTCGAACGGATCGATCGACCGCGTGATCATCGAGTTGAGTGCGGTCACGATCTCGCACGCGACCGGCACTGGATCGGTCGCCCGGAACGGCTCGCTCGCGTGTCCGCCCTTGCCGGTCACCGTCACGCGCAACACATCGGCCGACGCCATGACCGCACCCGGACGCGTCGAGACCCAGCCGGTCGGAAGCGCCGAGGTCATGTGAATCGCGAACGCACCGGTGACGGGCGACTCGGAGCCGTCGCTCATCGCGGGGACGTCGAGCAACCCCTCGTCGAGCATGTGCTTGGCGCCGTGATGCCCCTCCTCGCCGGGCTGGAACATGAACATCACGCGTCCCGAGATCTCGTCGCGCCGTTCCGACAGGACGCGGGCGGCCGTAGCAAGCATCGCAGTGTGCGTGTCGTGCCCGCAGGCGTGCATGCATCCGTCGACGCGCGAGGCGAAGTCGAGGCCGGTGTCCTCGGGCATCGGCAACGCGTCCATGTCGCCGCGGAGCAGGATCGTCGGCCCGGATCGCGTGCCCTCCAGGAGCGCGGTGACCCCGCTCGTCGACTCGTGCAGCGTTACATCGAGCGGGAGGTCCTCGATGTCGGCCAGCACCTCGTTGCGCGTGCGCGGGAGGTGGTTGCCGATCTCGGGCCACTCGTGGAGCCGCCGACGCAACGCGGTGGCTCGTGCGAGGTACTCCGCGGCATGTTCGCGCACCGCGGTGATCTGCGGATCGGGGTCGTCGCGATGGTCGTCGGCGCGTTTCATGGACCGAACGTATCGAAAACCGTTTCTCGTTCGGGACCTTGGCGACCCAGTGAGAGGGCGGCGGGAACCCGGAGTGGCGCGTCCCGCTACTGAGCACACCCACTCATGAAACATCATCACGATCGAAGGAGCACCCCATGACCCACGGAGCAAACCCCGACGAACTCGAAGGCCTCGGCAGCACGCTGGAAGCGCAGATCGAAATCGTCAGCAAGATCATCACCGATGTCGACTCGCCGCTGAATTCGATCGTCTGGACCGGTCCGGCGAAGGACGCATTCAAGACGGAGTGGGACACCAACTTCAAGGGGGCGCTTGGCAAGCTCAACGACGCCTTCGGAGCCGCAGGCAAGGACTGCAAGGATCGGGCCGGCGGCGTGCGAGCGGTGCTCGGCACCGGTGTCTGACGACGTGGTGGTTGAACAGGTCACGGCGGTGGGCCTCTAACCTGCCGTCGTGACCACTTCGTCCCCGCGTATCGAGCAGTTCGACATCGTCGCGTTCGACGCCGACGACACGTTGTGGAAGAGCGAGGACTCGTTCCAGGCGGCCGAGGCGCGCTTCGCGGAACTCGTCGACCCATACGCCCCTGCGGGCGTCGACGTGCTCGATGCTCTACATGCGGTCGAGCGCCTCGACATCGCGAGTCAGGGATACGGCGTCAAGGCGTTCACCCTGTCGATGGTGCGCGCGGCCATCGATATGACGGAGGGCGTCGTGCCGACAGCGGTGATTCGTCAGCTCGTCGACGTCGGCGCGGCGATGCTGGTTGAGCCGGTGCACCTGCTCCCGCACGTGCCCGAGGTGCTCGATCGAATCGGTGGGAGGACACGCCTCGTGCTGATCACGAAAGGTGACCTCGTTCATCAGACGCGCAAGGTCACCACTTCGGGGATCGAGCATCACTTCAGCGACATCGAGATCGTGCTCGAGAAGGACGCCGAGATCTACACGAAGCTGCTTGCGCGGTTCGATGTCGAGCCAGACCGGTTCTGCATGGTCGGCAATTCGGTGCGCAGCGACGTGCTCCCGGTCATGGCAATCGGCGGCCACGCCGTCCACGTGCCGTATCACCTGACGTGGGATCTCGAACGGGTCGACGACCATGACGAGGACGTCACCGAACTCGATTCGATCCGCGACCTTCCGACCTGGCTCGGCGTCGACTGATTCTTGGAACCGTCGAGTATCGGTTCACCGTTGACAACAATACTGCGAGTTCGTAGTATATAGATATTGCGAAAGCGCAGTATCGACGGGGACTCTCCTCGTCGCCAGGACGAGGAGGAAATGACCATGCGACGACCACCAACATCACGAGCGACGGCTTCGGTCGCCCAACCTGGCGGACGACTCGTCGAGCGAACACGAGAAACAATGATGCTCCTCGCTGCGTGGCGGGTGTGGTGCATGCTCGCGATTGCGTTTGCGATCTGCGCAGGACTCTTCTTCGGGACGGGTGCTCCCTTCTCGATCCCCCAGGTCGAGCGACTGTGTGGGGCAGCGCCACTCGATGTCCGCTTCTCAGCCACGACTTCAGACGTCGAGCGTTTCCTGAGTGGGTGCGGAGTCGAGGGGCGCAGCGCCTACCGGAGCATGCTGCTGGCCGATCTCATCTACCCGCTCGTGTTCGGGCTGTTCATGGCGTCGTCGTTGGCGCTGGCGTTCAGGAGTTACGCCCCGCGGCGACCGCAACTGGTTGCGTTCGCCGTCGTTGCGCTGATCGGATCTGGCTTCGATTACCTCGAGAACGTGCTCGAGTGGCGAGCGCTCACCGCATTTCCGGCTCAGGTCGCGTCCACCCGGCTACTCGGAATCGCATCCGCCGCCAAGACGATCACGTTCTGGATGGCAGGCGCCGGGCTGATCGCGCTGCTCGTCGCGATCGGCGTCCGGGAGATCGGCGCACGGCGGCGGCGGCGAACCGCTGACATGATGGTCTGATGTCGGACGCATCGGAGCATCGGGATCGACGGGCGGAGGTGCCGGCGGGTCTCGGCAACGTGCTGTTCGACGTCTGGCTCGTGTCACGGGCGACGACGGCGCTGCTCGACGAGGCCCTGCGCCCATCCGGTCTCGACGCCGACGAGTTCGCCGTGTACTCGGTGCTCGCATCGGATGACGGCGTGACGCCGAGCGATCTCGCGCGATGGATGTCGGCCCCGGCGACGACCGTGTCGAGCTACGTCAAGCGATTCGAGGCTCGCGGCCATGTCCGGAGGGCTGTGCATCCTGATGACGGCCGGTCGTATCTCCTCGAACTGACCGATGCCGGCCGGCGGGCGCATCGCGACGCAGGAGCGCGCTTCCTCCCGCTCCTCGAACGAATCGTGCAAGACGGCGGCGCCGACCTGTCCGAGACGAGGCGGCAGCTCCGCGAGCTTCACCGCCTGATCGAGTCGTTCGGCGACCGGCTGTCCGGCGGCGCGACCGACTGACGGGCTACAGCCTTCGGAGTTCGACGCGGTCCACGCGGTGATCCTTGCGCTTGCGCAGGATCAGCGAGGCGCGATCGCGTGTCGGGGCGATGTTCTCGCGAAGGTTCCGGCCATTGATCTCATGCCAGATGTTGCGGGCGGTGTCGATCGCTTCGTCGTCGGTCAGCTCCGCGTAGTTGCGGAAGAAGCTGTCGGGATCTTGGAAGACCGACTCGCGCAGCGTCAGGAACCGCTCGACATACCACTGCTCGATGTCGCTCTCGGACGCGTCGATGTAGATCGAGAAGTCGAAGTAGTCGCTGACGAATTCAGTGGCCGACTCGCCGGTCTGCAACACGTTGAGCCCCTCGAGGATCACGATGTCGGGTTGCTCGATCACGACGTGCTCGTCGTCGAGGATGTCGTAGACGACATGGCTGTAGACCGGCGCCTCGACCCGTTCGTGGCCGCTCTTGATCTCGCGCAGCACGCGGAGCAACTCGCGCGTGTCGTACGACTCCGGAAAGCCCTTCCGATGCATGATCCCCCGATCGTCGAGTACCTCGTTCGGGTAGAGGAAGCCGTCGGTGGTGATCAGATCGACCTTCGGATGGTCCGGCCACTGGGCCAGCAGCGCCTGAAGGATGCGGGCGAAGGTACTCTTTCCAACGGCGACCGATCCTGCCACACCGATGATGTAGGGGACCTTGGGGGCGCCGGCGCCGAGGAATGTTGCTGTCACCTTGTGCAGGCTCTGTGTCGCACTGACGTACAGGTTCAGCAACCGGCTCAGGGGGAGATACACAGCGGCGACCTCGTCGAGATCGATGCGTTCGTTGATGCCGCGTAGCCGATCGAGTTCGGGTTGGCGCAGTGTCAGCGGCGTTGCCGCACGGAGGTCGGCCCACGCGTCACGTTCGAACGACAGGTATCGCGAGGCGACGTCGTACTCGAGGCGGGAGAACGCGGACGGCGAGGCTTTGGCCACGACCAGGACTGTAGACGGCGGTCTGCTCGTCGTAGCCTTCCGGGATGGTGGCCGCCGAGAGTGAACGCAAGCGGCGCGGCGCCTGGTTCACCCCCGAGCACCTCGTCGACACGGTCGTCGATGCCGTCGTCGACGAGTCGTTCGTCAACGCTCGACGCGGACGAACCCTGCGGATCCTCGACCCCGCGTGTGGTGACGGTCGGTTTCTGACCGCGGCGCTCAACGCAGTCCGGCAGGCTGGGGGTGAGGCAACTGCCTTCGGGATCGACATCGATCCCGAGACGGCCCGCCTCGTGGCGATTTCGACCGAGGCGAATGCGATCTGCGACGACGCACTCAGGTCACCGTGGTTGGCCGATCAGGCCGGCTCCTTCGACTTGGTCATCGGCAATCCGCCCTACCTGTCCCAGCTCGCGACAGCGACCACGCGCGGCGGTGCGTCGACTCGCGGTGGCGGACCGTACGCCGACGCCGCCGTCGAGTTCCTCGCGCTTGCGGCAGATCTCGTCGATCCGGACGGCGGCCGTGTTGCGTTCGTGCTCCCGCAGTCGATCCTGTCAGCGCGTGATGCGGCGGACGTACGACAGCGGGTCGACGCACGGTCGACGATGTTCTGGTCGGCGTGGACCGGCGAGCGTGATTTCGATGCGCAGGTCGTCACGTGTGCACTTGCTTTCGAGTTCGCCCGCACTGCGGAGCGCGAGCCATTCGGAACGGCCACGTGGTCGCACGTGGTGACCGGTCGATCAGGAATCCCGCCGATGCCCGGTGTCTTCGAGGACCCGTCGCCACCGGCCGGCCGTTTGGGTGACCGTGCCCGGCTCAACGCCAACTTCCGTGACGAGTACTACGGCATGGTCGCAGCGGTCGGCGACCACGCGACAGGCCCACCGCTCGTCACGAGTGGCCTGATCGATCCGGGCTCCTGTCGGTGGGGGGAGCGCCCGGTCCGCTTTGCGAAGCAACGTTTCGCGGCGCCGCGCGTCGACGTCTCGGCGCTCGACGAGAAGATGGCCGGTTGGGCAGAACAGCGCCTGGTCCCCAAGGTCCTGATTGCGAATCAGACGCCGATCGTCGAGGCCGTTTGTGATCCGGCTGGCGACTGGCTGCCCGGGGTTCCGGTCGTCGCCGCCTACCCCGATGACCTGACGAACGCGACCGAGACGGCGTGGGAGATCGCTGCAGTGTTGAGCGCTCCAGGGGTGTCTGCGTGGGCCTGGCACCAGCGCGGCGGAACCGGACTGTCGCCGAACACGATTCGGCTCGGGCCGACCATGCTGGCTGAGCTTCCCTGGCCAGCGGGGTCGATGACCACTGCGGTCGATGCGCTACGCGCCGGTGACGTGGTTGGGTGCGCGAGGCGTGTGGATGCGGCGTTTGGGATCGACGCTGACGAACGGTCAGTGCTCTTCGACTGGTGGCTGCCGATCTACGAACGTGTCGCGGTGAGGCGTGCATACTGACCGGGTGCTGGTGATCGCCTCGGAGGCCCACCGCGCCCATGCGGCGCTCGAACTCGACGACGGAGCGATGGGCCCGTCGGTCGAGCGTCCGGAGCGGGCCGACCTCATTGCGGCCGCGCTCCGCGCTGCCGGCCACGAGTTCGCAGCACCCGACGTCGTCGATCTCGAACTGCTGCGACGGGTCCACGACGTGGACTACGTCGATTTCCTTGCGACAGCCTGGGATCGCTGGGTCGCCGAGGGGAAGACCGCAACTGCGGCGATGGGCTTCATGTGGCCGACCCGGGGGTTCCGCTCCGCGCGCCCTGACGACATCGTCGGGCTGCTCGGCTATCACAGCTTCACCGCGGACACGTCAATCGTTGCGGGCACTCACGGCGCGGCGATGGGAGCCGTTGCGGTCGCGACGACCGCTGCCGACCGTGTGCTCGACACCGGGGCCACGACCTACGGGCTGTGTCGCCCGCCCGGGCACCACGCGATGGTCGACCAGTTCGGCGGCTACTGCTTCTTCAACAATGCAGCGGTCGCCGCGCAACGGCTGCGCGACGGGGGCTCGGGCCGGGTGGGGATCATCGACGTGGACTACCACCATGGCAACGGCACCGAGTCGATCTTTCTCGATCGCGAGGACGTCGTGTTCGCCTCGATCCACGCTGATCCTCGCGAGGAGTTCCCCTGGTTCGCCGGGTTCGCCAACGAGCGCGGTTCCGGCGACGGGGAGGGATCGAATCTGAACCTCCCGCTCCCGAAGGGGGCGACGTCCGATGCGTGGTTCGCTGCGCTCGACACGGCGCTCGGTTTCCTCGAGGGCATCCGACTCGATGCGTTGGTCGTGTCGCTGGGCGTCGATGCGTACGAGCACGATCCGCTCGGAACGTTTGCGTTGAGCACGCCGGACTTCACGAGGGCCGGCGAGCGGATCAGGTCACTCGGGCTGGCAACCGTCATCGTGCAGGAGGGTGGCTACGCGGTCGAGGCACTCGGCGCGAACGTCGCCGCGTTCCTCGCTTCTTGGGCGTGAAATCGTGGTGCACGCTGCGACAATAGAATCATGCGAGCGACATGCTGGACGCGTCCGAAACGACCGGTGGTCGCCGGTCTGACCACGTTGATGCTGGCGTTCGGGGTCGCGTCGTGCGGCGGCGACGACGCCAACCTTTCCGAGCTCGGTCAACTCGGGAAGAACGCGGCGAGCTCCAATGGATGCGCGTCATGTCACGGTGCGAACGGACAGGGCGGAGTTGGGCCGGCGTGGACCGACCTCGCCGGCAGCCAACGAGAGCTGACCGACGGCACCACCGTGATCGCCGACGACGAGTACCTGTTGCGGGCGATCCTCGAGCCCGATGCCGAGGAGGTGGTGGGCTATACGATCAAGATGCCGACCAACGGGATGAGCGAAGCCGACGCCGCGAACGTTGTGCAGTACATCAAGGAGCTGTCGACGGGGCCGAGCGACGAGTCCTGACGGCCCGTCGCGCCGAATTCAACGATTCCAGGGTGCGAAGGGGCTCACTGCACCGTCGCCGCCCGTGAGGACCTCGGGCTCGCCATCGGTGATGAGGATGGTGTGCTCGAACTGCGCGGTGCGCCTGCCGTCGGACGTCACCGCTGTCCAGTCGTCGTCCCAGATCTTGTAGTTGATCGTGCCGAGGGTGATCATCGGTTCGATCGTGAAGGTCATGCCCGGCCGCATGATGACGCTCGCACGGCTGTCGTAGTAGTGCAGTACCTGGATGTCGGTGTGGAACTGTTCGCCGATGCCGTGGCCGACGAACGCCCGAACGACGCCGTACTTGAACTTCTTGGCGTGGTCCTCGATCGCCCGACCGATGTCGGACAGTGGCTGGCCAGCCTTGGCAGCCTCGATTCCCAGCCACATGCACTCCTCGGTCACCTTGACCAGTTGCCGGCTCTCGGGGTCGACGTCGCCGACGAAGAATGTGGCGTTGGTGTCGCCGTGGACGCCCCCGGTCCAGCCGGTGACGTCGATGTTGCAGATGTCGCCATGCTGGAGCGGACGCGAGTCGGGGATCCCGTGGCAGATGACCTCGTTGATCGATGTGCAACACGCCTTCGGGTAGCCGTGGTAGTTGACCGTCGAGGGGTAGGCGCCGAGCTCGATGAAGCGCTCGTGGACGAACAGGTCGATCTCCTCGGTGGTGACACCGGGGGCGACCATTGCGCCGGCCTCGGCGAGCACCGTCGACGCAACCTTGCCGCTGTGCCGCATCGCCTCGATGATCTCGGGCGACTTGACGCGGCCCTCATCCCATGGTTCGTAGTCGCCGGTGTCGGCATAGGGCGGGCGAGCGATGTGGTCGGGGACCGAACGCATCGGCGTGACCTCACCCTGCAGGACGCGCCCCTCCGACTTCTTGTGGCATCGTTTGTACTTGCGCCCGCTGCCACACCAACAGGGTTCGTTGGCCTGAGGAAGCGTGGTCGGAGCGGTCGCGATGCTCATGGGTCGAGGATAGGCCGAGATCCCGGTGACCGGATCGCCGAGCTGCGCGTGACGGGTCAGACCCATCACGTCACGCGTCACGTGATGGGTCAGACCCGTCACGTGACGCGGGTGGATCGGTAGTGCCTGCGCGCGGGGGATCACCGATGGCCGTGCGGGACCGGTCGAGCGATCCAACGTGCTGGCGAACGCGTTCGCGACCGACCCCGTGATGGCGCGGCTCGTCGGACGGGAACGAAACGGGACACCTCGCCTGCGCCGTCTGTTCGCGCACGCTCTCGAGCGTTCGAATCTGCCCAATGAGCCGCTGGCTGCGCGGTCCGATCGAGTTGCCTGCAGGCGTACCGGAGGTCACGGCCAAGTGGCGTGATCCCTCCTAGCTGGCGACAGGGAGCGACCAGAGCAGGTTCTCGAGCAGGAGTCGCTCGTTCGGGTTCCGTTCGAGCGACTCGAGCGCACCGTGGATCCGTTGGACCGCGCCCGCCGCGTCATCGATGCTGGCGGCAGTCCCACCGACCAGCGCATCCCGGTAGGTCGCTGCCATCGTGGCGAGCCCGGTACGGATCTCATCGGTCCGAAGCCGACGCAGCTCGCGCTTGTGGCGTTCCTCGAGCTGCTTCTTGCCGCTGCCGCGTTCGCCGAACTCCTTGATCCGCGCGGTCAGTTCCTCGACCTCGGACTCGTGACGAGCGCGGAGCGGCTCGGCCGCCTGGTCGATCATCCCCAGGAGCTCGGCGGCGAGACGCACTGCGACCGCACCCGACCCGTCGACCGTGGCAGGTGTGGCCAGGAAGGCCTTGCGTCGATCGGCCAGGCCCGGGTCGGTGGCCAGGAGGCGGGCCCGGTCGAGATCGCCGAGGGCTGCCTTGGATGCGGCCTGGGCCTCGACGGGACCCACTCCTTCGGTGAGCAGCCGTGCGGCGATGACACCATCGGCGATCGCCCGGAAATCGATCCGGGCGCACCGCGACGAGATCGTGATCAACTCGTGCGGCACGAAGTCGGCACAGATGATGAACATCGTCGACTCGGGCGGCTCCTCGATCGTCTTCAGCATCAATGCCGCGCCCTCCGGTCGCAGCAGGTGGAACTCGTCGAGGACCATCACCTTGCGTGCGTTCTCGGCCGGTGCCAGCGATGCCAGTCGGACGACCTCCTTGGCTTGATCCTTGTCGATCGATGCACCGACGCGCTGCACCTCTCGAACATCGGGATGTTCGCCGGCGAGCGCCAGGCGGGTATCGCGTTGCGTCGGGTCGTCGCCGCCGCTGATGACCCGCGCTGCGAACGCACGCGCGGCCTGGTACTTGGTCGAACCCGGGGGGCCGACGAAAAGGTAGGCATGGACCGGCCCGGTCTCGGCGGCTGACTTCAGCTGTTCGATGGCGTGCGCCTGGCCCACCACGTCGTCCCAGATCGAGGTCATCGAGCTGCTCGTTCGGCCAGTGCGGCGTCGATCTGAACGGCGACGTCGGCAATCGACCCGACGGCGGCGACGGTGACCCAGCGCCTCGGGTCGGCGGCGGCCATCGTTCGAAAGCCGGCGATCACCCGGTCGTGGAACGCGTCGCCGGCAGCCTCGAACCGGTCGAGGTTGCGCCTCGACATGCGCTCGGCGATCACGTCGTCGGGTGTGTCGATGAAGACGACGACGTCGGGCCAGAGACCACCGGTCGCCCACTCGTTGATGGAACGCACCATGTCGACGTCGAGCTCGCGGCCGTAGCCCTGGTAGGCGAGGGTCGAATAGACCGAGCGATCGCTCACGACCGTCCGACCTGCATCGAGCGCCGGGCTGACGACCTCGCGGATGTGCTGTGCCCGGTCCGCGGCGGCGATCAGGGCTTCGGCCCGTGGCGACATGTCGTCGATGGACGTGTCGTGGAGAATCGTGCGCAGACGCTGACCGATGTCGGTGCCGCCGGTTTCGCGGGTGAGGACCGCGTTGACCGACTTCGCATACCGAGCCGCTTGCGTCGACTTGCCACACCCCTCGGCTCCCTCGAACGCGATGTAGCGGGGCGCCTTCACGAGGGCCGAGGGTACCCATCAACGACCGGTGTGGCGCGACTCTCGCGCTCCATCACGATCTGAGCGACTGGTCAGTCGTTGAGATCGGTGATCTCGACGGCGCTCTTCTCCGCAGTGGCCTTCTTCGCTGGCGCCTTCTTCTTGGCTGCTGTCTTCTTCTTCGCGGCGCTCTTCTTCTTGGCCGCAGCCTTCTTCTTCGTCGCTTTGGCCTTCTTGCCCGGCGTGCCACCCTTGGCGATGATCGCCTCGCGACGAATCGCCAGCAGCTCGAATGCCCGCTCCGGGGAGATCTCCTCGATCCGGTCGCCCTTGCCGAGCGACGCGTTGGTCTCGCCGTCGGTGACGTAGAGGCCGAAGCGGCCTTCCTTGGCCGTGACGTTCTTCTCGCTGACCGGGTCGGCGCCGAACTCCTTCAGGGGACCCTTCGCGGCCATGTTGCCGCCACCCCGCTTGTAGACCTTCGGCTCGCTGTAGATCTTCAGTGCCTCGTCGAGTGTGATCTCGAAGATCCGATCCTCGGAGTCGATGTTGCGGTAGTCCTTCTCCTTCTGCACGTACGGGCCGTAGCGGCCGTTGTTCGCGTAGATGGCAACCCCGTCCTCGGGGTCATCGCCGACGTGGCGGGGGAGCGAGAGCAGCTTCTCGGCTTCGTCCATCGTGATCTTCTCGAGGACCATCGTCTGGAACAGGCTCGACATCTTCGGCTTCTCCATCCCAGGAGGAGGATTGTCGTGGTCGCCCCACTGGACGTAGGGGCCGTAGCGGCCGTTCTTCGCGTAGACCGGCAGGCCGTCGAGCTCGCCGATCGGATCGTCGCCCTTCGGCAGGGCCAGCAGCTCGATCGCCTTCGCGACGTCGAGTTCGTCCGGGCAGAGGTTGTCGGGCAGGCCGGCGGTGTCGTCACCGCGCTTCACGTACGGTCCGTATCGGCCTGGCTTGACGACGATCAGCTCACCGTTCTCGTCGTGGCCGAGCGGAAAGGTGTTGATCTCCGCCGCGTCGATCTCGTCGAGGTTCTCCTCGACGAGGCGTTTGAGGCCGAGGAGCGCGTCATCGCCGGCGCCGGCCTCGGCGGTGATCGACGGGATGTTGTCGTCGGTCTGGCCGTAGTAGAAGCGCGTCAACCACTCGGCCTTCTGGCGCTCGCCCCGTTCGATTGCATCGAGGTCCTCGTCGATCGAGGCGGTGAACTCGTAGTCGACGAGCGCGTCGAAGTGCTCCTCCAGCAACCGGATCACGGCGAACGCGGTCCACGTGGGGACGAGGGCCTGCCCCTTCTTCCAGACGTAGCCGCGATCCTGCACCGTCTGGATGATCGACGCCCAGGTCGACGGCCGGCCGATTTCCAGTTCTTCGAGCTTCTTGACCAACGAGGCTTCGGTGTACCGGGCGGGTGGAGTCGTGGTGTGCCCGGCGGGTGCGATCGACTCGATCGCCACGATGTCGCCGACCGTGAGCGCAGGCAGGAGCGCCTCGGAGTCGGCGGCGTCGTCGCCGCGTTCCTCCTTGGAGGCGACGTAGACCGCGCGGTAGCCCGGGAACGTGATCGTGGTCCCCGAGGCGGCGAACTCGCACTCGACGATCTCGCCGGTCGTGCGGTCCGTTGCAGGGGCGCCGAGCCGCACGCTGACGGTGACCCCGACTGCATCAGCCATCTGCGAGGCGAGCGTCCGCTGCCAGATCAGGCGGTACAGGGCCAGCTCCTGGCTGTTCAGCTCGGCCGACAGCGAGTCGGGTGAGCGATACGGCGTGGTCGGCCGAATCGCCTCGTGTGCCTCCTGCGCACTCTTCGACTTCGTCTTGTACTGCTTCGGCGCCCCATTGAGGTACTTCGACCCGTACTCGCTGGTGATCGCGGACCGGGTCGCGTTCATTGCCTCATCCGAGAGGATGACGTTGTCGGTACGCATGTAGGTGATGAAACCGCGCTCGTACAGACCCTGCGCCACACGCATCACCTGGGACGACGACAGCCGGAGTTTGCGGCCACCCTCCTGCTGGAGGGTCGATGTCATGAACGGTGCCTTCGGCGACGACTTGTACGGCTTCTCCTCGACCGAGCGGACGGTGAAGGTCGAGTCGCCGAGGCTGTCGGCGAGCCCGCGGGCGCGGGCTTCGTTCAACGCGACGACCTTGTCGTTCGCGCGTCCCGCGCTGTCGAAGTCCTTGCCGCTGGCGATGCGGTCGCCGGCGACCGAGATCAGCTTTGCGTCGAATGCAGGATCGCTTGCCGTGACGACGTCGATGTCCCAGTAGTCGGCGGTGACATACGCGATGCGCTCGCGCTCGCGCTCGACGATCAGACGCACGGTCGGCGATTGCACGCGTCCGGCCGACAGGCCGCGGTTGACGCGGCGCCACAGCACCGGCGACACCTCGTAGCCGTAGAGCCGGTCGAGAATGCGCCGTGTCTCGGCTGCGTCGACCATCCCGTAGTCGATGCCCCGCGGGTTGGCGACGGCGTGGTCGATCGCCGACTTGGTGATTTCGTGGAAGACCATCCGCTTCACGGGCACCTTCGGCTTGAGGTACTCGAGCAGGTGCCAGGAGATGGCTTCACCCTCGCGGTCTTCGTCCGTCGCGAGGTAGAGCTCGGAGGCGTCCTTCAAGGCGGCCTTGAGCTCCTTGACGACGGTCTTGCCCCGCTCGGTGAGCTCATAGGTTGGCTTGAAACCGTTCTCGGTGTCGATGTTGAGACCCTTGGACGGCAAGTCGGAGACGTGGCCCACCGAGGCGCGCACGTCGTAGTCGCTCCCGAGCAGTTTCGAGAGCGTCTTCGCCTTCGCTGGGGATTCGACGACGACGAGTGGCTTCGACATCTGTTCCTTTCGTGGATGACCGGGAGACCGCTGACGATACGTGAGTGTGCCGGAATCGCACCTTTCCGCCAAGCGGTCGTGCCTTGGTCAGGTCCGCAGTGGACGATCGCGCTCGTCCGTTCGATGGCTGCGATGATGGCGCGGTGGACGGTGTGGTGGGAGCACGAGGTGTCGTGGCGGCCGGTCATCGGCTGACCGCAGCGGCAGGTGCCGACGTGCTCGGGCGAGGTGGAAACGCCTTCGATGCCACGGTCGCGGCGCTTGCGATGGCGTGTGTCTGCGAGCCGGTGTTGTGTGCTCCCGGCGCTGCCGGGTTTGCGATGATCCGTGACGGTGCGAGCGGTGTGGTCTCGGTCCTCGACTTCTTCGCTCACACCCCACTCGAGCGTCGTGCCGACGAGGCGGCGGTCCGCGGCGTGGACGCAGACTTCGGCACGGCAAGGCAGGCGTTCCACATCGGGCCGGCGACGGTGGCCACGCCGGGCTTCTTCGACGGGGTGGAGGCCATCCACCGAATGGGGGCCACGGTCGCCCTCGACCAACTCGTCGCCGCCGCGGTCGATGCAGCGCGCACCGGGATCGAGGTCACCCCGTTCCAGCATCACCTGTCGACCGTCGTCGCCACGATCCTGACCGCCACCGACGGCGCCGCAGCGCTCTTCGCACCCAACGGCGAGGTCGTCAGGGCCGGAGACATGTTCCGCAACCCGGGCCTTGCCGATGCACTCGAGATCCTCGCGCGCGATGGGTTTCGCCGCAGCGCGATCGGGCGCGCCTGTCTGGCCGCTCAGGCCGAGCGCGGCCACCTCACTGCAGCGGACCTCGATGCCTACGAGACCATCGAACGGACGCCGTTGACGTTCCACGTCGGTGGGTCGAGGATCCATCTCAACCCGTTGCCGGCGGCCGGCGGCACGTTGGTCGCCCACACGCTCGACGAGCTCGACTCGTCCGACCCGGTTGCCATCGCCCGCGCCGTTGCTGCCACGGGTGATGCGCGACGCTACGCCGACGGCAGCCTCGCCGACCTCGCCTCGCTCACCCTGCGCCGGCGCGGCACGACACACGTGTCGGTCGTCGATCGAGACGGGACCGCCTGCGCGGTGACGGTGTCGAACGGTGAGGGCAATGGAGAGTTGATCGACGGCTACGGATTCATGCTCAACAACATCCTCGGCGAGGACGACGTCAATCCGGCCGGGCTGTCGAGTTGGCCGACCGACACGCGCCTCTCGTCGATGATGTGCCCGACGATCATCGAGGATGCCGACGGTGCCGTCACTGCGCTCGGATCCGGCGGTTCGAACCGCATCCGGTCGGCCGTCGCGCAGGTCATTCATCGGTTGTGTGTTGACGGCGCCGACCTCGCGAGCGCCGTCGAGGCGCCCCGGGTCCACGTCGAACGTGGGCATCTCGACTTCGAGGACCAATTCAGCGCTGCACTCCGGGAACGGCTGTGCGCCGAGTTTCCCGACCATCGCGGTTGGCCACAGCCGAATCTCTACTACGGCGGCGTACACGCTGCCCGCCTGGCGTCCGACGGTGCGTTCGCAGGTGTGGGCGACACCCGCCGGGACGGCGTTGCGATCGTGGTCTGACCCGGAGCCTGGTCTCACGCGGACGGCCGGCGGAGCACGTTGATTGGGCGAGCTCCGCCGGGACCATTCTCGAAGTCGGTTCTACAGTGACGTGGTGATCGACAACCACGTCGTCCCGGGCGAGGAGCACGACGACAGTCCGTGGCGCCCTGGCGCCGACGTCCGGTTCGATCATGCTCCACGTCGGTCGTTCGATGACAGCAAGGGTGGGCGGGACGGTGAGCGTGACGGTGCGGATGCCGGCATGTCTTCCGCCGGCCGCTCGACGCTCGGCACGTCACAGCCGGGTCGGGGATTCAACCTGCTCGGTCGCCGTGGCTTGGCCGCAGCGTTGCTGCTGACCATCGCCCTCGGTGCGGCGATGGTCACCGAGCGCGGAGGAGCGGCAGCACCGCGCGGCGACCTCCAGACGGCCGCGGTGCGTTCGGATGAAGATGCGACAGGGGTCCACTCGTCACCCCTGAGCGACGTGGGCGGCGACGTGACCCTCGGCCCCGGCGATGTTCCGCTGCTGACCGCGACAACGTGCCCGACGCAGCGACTCCCATCGTCCGCTGATCCACGCTGGGACGTGGAGCTCCCGGACGCGCGCCGGATCATCACGCCAGTCATGGTCAGCGAGGAGTCGGTTGTCGCAGTGGTGGGATTCGACGAACCCGCGGCGAACGGGCTTCCGTCGGTTTCCGTGGTGGCATTGAACGTCACCGACGGGCAGGAACGATGGCGCGCCGGGCTGCAACCGTCGACAGGCCAGCACGAGATCGTCGGCGTGATGGATGGCGCGGTGATCGTGCGGAGTGCGGCGGGTCCGGACATGGCGTACCGACGCTTGTTCGCCTTCGACGAGGACTCCGGCGCCGTGCTCTGGGATCGCGGGTTCCGAGGCGACTGGTCGGCCACGGTGGATCCAGCCACCGGGCTGATCTATGTCCGCGTGCGCCGACCCGCAGTGTCGGCAATCGACGAGAGCGAGGTCGAAGTGCGCGATCCTCGTACGGGCGACCGGCTGCACATTGCCGGGGGCGCGTTCGTCGGCCTCGATCCCCATGGTCGGGTGGTCACGCGCATCGGCGACGAGGTGCTCGCGACCTCCCGCACGGATCGGGAGGTGCTCGGTGTCGTGGCCCCGAGGGATTCCCCCGTCACGCTCCTGGGTTCCCGGGTGGTCGTCGCCGATGGTGCCGTCACCGAGGTGAGCGTGTTCGCCGGAGGCGACGAAGCCCAGCGCCTGCCGCTCGTCGGTTCCACCGGTATCGATGCACCGAGCTTCGTCGCGGGCCTCGACTCGCTCGGTGGATCGTCGCTCCTCGTGAACAGTGACGGTGCCGTCCACGGGGCGCAGGTCGGCGACGACACCATCGAGATCCGTTGGCGGGTCATGGGCGGTGTGCTCGAAAGCGCGGCGACCGACCGAGGGCGCTCGCTGCTCATCGAAGCCGATGGCGGAGTGGCGCAGCGAGTGATCGACAGTTCGACCGGACGCACGATCGTCGACCTCGAGCGACGGTCCGGGACCCTCACCACCCTTGCCCTCGTCGCCAACGGCGTCGTCGTTCAGGACGACGTCGACGGTGAGCTGGTTCGGTTGGCCCTCGACCTCGACGGTCGCGAGCTGTGGTCGTTGCCGGGAAGCGGACCGTTTGCAGTCGGGCGTGGCGTCGTGGTCGATGTCGACGACTCGGACGCCGTCGTTCGCGTGTCGGCCTGGGGTGGTCCGGTGGTGCCGCAGGCCGAGGCGGGCGAGTGCCGAAGGGTGATGACGGAGTGGACCCCGCGTTGATGGGTACCGTCGTCTCCGTGGACGACGCGACCGCACGGGACCGGCTCGGCTGGTCCGTCGCGTTCGAAGCGGCATGGGATGAATTGGGTCGACCGGGGAATCCGGCGCGGGTGACGCGGCTGGACCGCGGTTGGAGCACGGCGGCGCGGACGCTCGAACAGGCCGTTGGGCGTGACGCGCCGGTGCGGCTGCGCAACATCGGCGCCGACGTGGCGGTCGGTGACTGGATCGTGCCGGCCGACGACGGTGAACGGGTCGAGCACGTGCTCGATCGAACGTCGGCGTTCACGCGGCGGGCATCGTTCGACGGGATGCGCGCCGTGTCGCACACGCTCGCGGCGAACATCGACGTCGTGTATCTCGTCCACGCGCTCGGTGCTCCGCCGAGCCCTCGGCGACTCGAACGCGAGCTGGTCCTGGCGTTCGACTCGGGCGCCGACCCGGTCGTCGTGCTCACCAAGACCGACCTCGTCGATGACGCCGAGCCGGCGCGCAAGGCGCTGGCCGAGGTTGCGCTCGGTGTCCCGGTTCTGCTCGCGAGCGGGATCACCGGTGATGGGGTGGAGGCGATTCGAGATTCGGCGGCAGGCAACCGAACCCTCGCGTTTCTCGGTGCGAGTGGTGTGGGCAAATCGACGCTCGTCAACGCGCTTGTCGGCGATGTCATCCAGGCGACGTCGGAGGTCCGCGAGGCCGATCAGCGGGGCCGTCACACGACCGTCGCTGCGGAGCTCGTGCCGATGCCCGGCGAGGGATGGCTGATCGACACCCCGGGGGTCCGCGCCGTCAGCCTCTGGCTCTCGGGAGACGGGATCGAGCGGGCGTTCGCCGATGTCTTCGAGCTGATGGATCACTGTCGGTTCCGTGACTGCAAGCATGATCGGGAACCGGGTTGCGCGGTGCAGCAAGCCATCGCTGACGGTGATCTCGACCCGGTGCGACTCACGGCGCTCGAAGCGTTGATCGAGGAGGAGGAAGCGTTGGAGAAGGAACAGAAGGCACGTGCGAAGGTGGCCGACCGACGGTCGAAAAACCAGCGCCGGCCCGAGGTGGCCGAGTTCGATGGGATGCGCGACTGATGCGACGAGGACGCAAGGAACTCGAGGCAGCGGGAGGGCCTGGTGCGATCGCCGCGAACGGCAAACCGGTCGAGTCGGTGTGGGACTTCCCGCGACCCCCGGTCGTCGAGCGGGTCGACTGGCGGATCCGGGTGCTGCACGGCGGTGTCACGATCGTCGACGCACCCCACGCCATGCGGGTCCTGGAGACGAGCCAGGCGCCGGCGTACTACGTCGCATCGGACTTCGTCGACCATGGCCACCTCGTCGAGGTGCCGCGCCGCTCGATGTGTGAGTGGAAAGGCTCCGCGAACTACGCCGACGTGATCGTCGGCGACCGCCGAGCCCAGGAGGCGTGTTGGACGTACCGCGATCCGACCCCACGATTCGAGTCGATCCGCGACCACTGGGCGTTCTACGCCCAAACGCTCGACGAGTGCTGGGTCGACGACGAACGCGTTGACGGCAACGAAGGCGGCTTCTACGGGGGTTGGATCACTGCCAACGTCACCGGCCCCTACAAAGGAGCTGCCGGCACGATGTTCTGGTGAGTCAGAGGCTGGTGAGGGTCCAGCCCGCGCCGGACTCGTCGATCGCGTGGATCCAGAAGTCGTTGCGCACGACCGCACTGACGGGCAGCGGCCCGTAGATGTGCGGAAACAACTCGTCGACGCCCGGGGCGGGTGGCTCCCATTTGATCTCGTGGGGGACCTTGCGTGGGTCGATCGACAGCAGCACCAGTTGGTCGACGTCGGCGTAGAAGCGGTTCGCGGTTGCTTCGATCTGGTCACGGGTGGACGCGTGGATGAACCCCTCTTCGTCCAACGTTCGGCCTCGTGTCGACATGGTGTACTCGCCCGTCAGGAATGCGGCCGCCCAGTCGTCGGGCATCGCCATGTGGAAGATCGTCTGGTCGAGGTCCGGCATCGAAGGCATCGTCAGAGCTTGCCCGCATCGAGCAGCCGTCGCACCTGTACGGCGCGTTCGCGAACGGCAGGAAGGTCGGACAGTCGCTCGGAGGCCCGCACCTGGCGGGCGATCCGAGCATTCTTCACGAAGCGATCATGGTGGCGGTCGAGGAAGTCCCAGTACAGCGTGGTGAATGGACAGGCGTCCTCGCCGACCCGCTGCTTGCGGTCGTAGCGGCAGTCGCCGCAGTAGTCGCTCATCTTGTCGATGTAGTTGCCACCGGCGGCGTACGGCTTGGTGGCCATCTTTCCGCCATCGGCCCACTGGCTCATTCCGATCACGTTCGGCAACATCACCCACTCGGCGCCGTCGATGAAGCGCGACCACATCCAGTCGGTCATCTCCCAGGGGTCGACACCGTGCAGCATCGCGAGGTTGCCGAGCACCATCAGCCGTTGGATGTGGTGGTTGTATGCCTTGTCATGCAGTGCAGAGATGCAGTTCGACACGCAGTTCATCTCGGTCTCGGCAGCGCCGTTGAACGCGGGAGGAACCGGCCGATCGGCACCGAGTACGTTGCTCGACCGGTAGTCGGGCATCCACCGCCAGTAGACGCCCCAGACGTACTCGCGCCAGCCGATCACCTGACGGATGAAGCCCTCCGCGGAGTTGATCGGGACCGTCCCCGAGTCGTATGCCTCCTGGACGGCGTCGCACACTTCACCCGGGAGCAGCAGACCGATGTTCATGTACGGCGACAGCACCGAGTGCGCCAGGTGCCACGACCGCTGGACCATCGCGTCCTCGTGCGGCCCGAACTGCGGGAGGACCTCGTCGACGAAGTGACGGAGTCTGCTCAACGCGGCACGCCGCGACGTCGCCCACGTGCCGTCGGGCTCCGCGCCCCAGAGTTCGCCGCCGCGTTCGTTGGTGGCGCGTTCGAGATCGGCGAGCACCTGCCGATCGAGGTCGTCGAGCTGCGAGGTCTGCGGGTCGGCCCACGGGTTGGCGCCGCCCTTCGGTGGGGGCTCGCGGTTTTCGTCGTCGAAGTTCCAGCGACCACCGACCGGTTCGCCATCGTGGTCCATCAGGTAGCCGAGGCGGGTCCGCTGCCAGCGGTAGAAGTCCTCCAGTTTGAAGCTCTTCCGTCCGTCGGCCCACCCGGCGAACTCGTCGTA
>Ga0316197_10000211_pt1 | contig 43653 bp, 44 predicted proteins | sample OudBiesiAoxic_MG_FD_204939 | JGI IMG/M metagenome (GOLD analysis project Ga0316197, IMG submission 204939) | Coastal sediment microbial communities from Oude Bieten Haven, Netherlands - site A oxic | ecosystem: Environmental > Aquatic > Marine > Coastal > Sediment | place: Netherlands... | reverse complement strand
ACACTTCACGCGGCAGCATTCTACCCCGAACGGGGCTGGTCACCGGACGAGTTCCTGTCGTTGACGACTTCCAGGCTGGTACACTGCCACACACACGCACATGGCTTCGCGCTATCACGTACAATTACCGGTGAAACCGAATTGCTAACCCTCGCAGTAGACCCCGCATACCAACGACAGGGTGTCGCTGATAGCCTGATGCACGCATGGCTCGACAGCAGCGGCGCGGCAAGCGCTTTCCTAGAAGTGGCCGCGGATAACGAACCTGCACAGAGACTCTATGCCAAATACGGATTCGCCGAAGCAGGACGCCGCATAGGGTACTATCGCCGCAAGAACGGGCCCGCCGTCGATGCGGTGCTTATGCAAGCTGCAGTGACCCACCGTAAGACAGCTGAATCCATGAGCCATAAGCCAAAAACCGGTTGACCCTGCCGATGCCTTGGGCCCTAAATCGTGCAGGACCAGAATTCATCTGCTCGATATGGGTGGCAGGACGCTTTACGGTGAACTGATCGCCCCAAAATTAAAACTGGGAGATACCAAATGACCCTCATGACAAAATTCCTTGGCGCGTCTGCAGCCATGGCACTTTCTGCCGGTGCCGCTTTTGCCGAACCTGCACTCATCTTCGACCTCGGCGGCAAGTTCGACAAATCCTTCAACGAAGCGGCGCATAATGGCGCGCAGCGTTGGGCCGAAGAAACCGGCGGCACATACCGCGAAATCGAACTGCAGTCCGAAGCACAGCGAGAACAAGCCCTGCGCCGGTTCGCCGATGCCGGGGCAAACCCCGTCATCACAATGGGTTTCGCAATGGCTGACCCGCTAAGCGCCGTGGCACCGGACTACCCGGAAACAAAATTCGTAGCAATTGATGTGACATGGCTTGATGCGCCGAATATCCGTCAAATCGGTTTCGCTGAACACGAGGGGTCCTACCTTGTCGGTATGATGGCAGCTCTGGCGTCTGAAACCGGTACGGTCGGCTTTATCGGCGGCATGGATATCCCGCTGATCCGTCACTTTGGCTGCGGCTATGCACAAGGCGTCAAAGCCGTGAACCCCGATGCAACAGTAGTCGCGAATATGACAGGCACCACACCCTCTGCCTGGAATGACCCCGTTAAAGGGTCAGAACTGACCAAAGCGCAAATCAGCCAGGGTGCAGATGTTGTTTACGCGGCGGCCGGCGGCACCGGTGTTGGCGTTCTGCAAACAGCTGCGGATGAAGGCATCCTGTCCATCGGAGTGGATAGCAACCAAAACTACCTGCATCCCGGCAAAGTGCTGACATCCATGCTGAAACGCGTGGACGTCGCCGTCTATGACGCCATGAAAGCGGGTACTGACCTGGAAACCGGCGTCTTTGCATGGGGTCTGGCACAAAACGGTGTTGGCTATGCAATGGATGATAACAATGCACCGCTGGTCAGCGACGAAATGAAAGCATCTGTAGAAGAGGCGCGCCAGAAAATTATTGATGGCGAAATTGAAGTAACCTCCTACTATGCGAACGACAGCTGCCCGGTTCTGGACTTCTGATCGCTCGGATCATGTAATGAAGACCAAACCGCGCCGGACCACCGGCGCGGTTTTCGGGTGAGAGGGGAAAGGCATGGCAGAAACAGCGCCCGCAATTGAGCTAAAGGGCATTTCCAAAGCCTTTGGACCGGTTCAAGCGAACAAAGACATCTCCATCCGCGTCATGCCGGGCACGATCCACGGCATCATAGGCGAAAACGGCGCTGGCAAGTCCACATTGATGTCGATCCTCTACGGTTTTTACAAAGCCGATAAAGGCGAGATATTCATCGCCGGCAAAAAAACAGAGATCCCCGACAGCCAGGCCGCCATCTCTGCGGGCATCGGCATGGTCTTTCAGCATTTCAAACTCGTCGAAAACTTCACTGTCCTGGAAAATATTATTCTGGGTGCAGAAGATGGCCGCTTGCTGCGACCTTCGCTTGCCAAAGCACGCAAAACGCTGATCGAACTCGAACAGGAATACGGATTGAATGTAGATCCGGATGCAACAATTCAGGATCTTGGTGTGGGCATGCAGCAACGCGTCGAAATCCTCAAGGCGCTTTACCGGCAGGCTGACATCCTCATTCTGGATGAACCCACAGGCGTTCTGACGCCTGCCGAGGCAGACCAGTTGTTTCGCATTCTCGACCGGCTGCGCGAAGAGGGCAAAACGATAATCCTCATCACCCACAAGCTGCGCGAAATCATGGAGGCGACAGACACAGTCAGTGTCATGCGCCGCGGTGAAATGACTGCCACGGTCAAAACGTCAGACACCTCGCCGGCGGAACTGGCCGAGCTTATGGTTGGCCGCAAAGTATTGTTACGCGTAGATAAAAAGCCCGCCGCGTTAGGCGAAGTCGTGCTTGATATCAAAAACCTCAAAGTGGTCGATGACCAGAAAGTCGAACGGCTCAAGGGGATCGACTTGCAGGTTCGCGCAGGCGAAATCCTCGGTATCGCCGGGGTTGCAGGCAATGGGCAGTCGGAACTGCTCGAAGTACTGGGTGGATACGAAATCGCAACAGGAACAGTCATGCTGAACGGCCAGGCCTTGGACCTCACAGGCAAAGGCTCCGATGGCCGATCGCGTCGCATGAATGGCATCGGGCACGTCCCCGAAGACCGCCAGCGCGAAGGGCTTATCATGGATTTCTCGGCATGGGAAAACACAGCCTTCGGCTATCATCGCTCTGACAGCTTCCAAAGCGGCCTGCTGATGAACAACACAGCGATCCGCGAAGACACAGCAGGCAAAATGGAACGGTTTGATGTCCGTCCCCCAAATCCGTCACTGGCCGCCAAAAGCTTCTCCGGTGGCAATCAGCAAAAAATTGTTCTGGCACGCGAAATCGAACGCAATCCGGCCCTTTTGCTGGTCGGACAACCCACGCGTGGCGTCGATATCGGCGCTATTGAATTCATCCACCAACAAATCGTGGCCCTGCGCGATCAGGGCAAAGCCATCCTGCTGGTCTCCGTCGAGCTTGAAGAAATACTTGCTTTGTCCGACCGGGTCGCCGTCATGTTTGACGGCGTTATCATGGGCGAACGCGCAGCCGACCAGACCGACGAAAAAGAACTTGGGCTTTTGATGGCAGGAGTGACCGCATGACGCTCGTATCATCTTGCAAAGAAAACTCTGGGGGAGGCGCGCAAGCGCCGGGGGTGAAACCCCCAGCAACCGGGTCACAGCGCGCCACAAATCATCATATCGGAGACCCACAATGGACGTGATGCCAAAATGGGCCGAAGTCGTACTGGTCCCCCTGATATCGCTGATCCTTGCGGCCATCATCTCAGCGCTTGTGATCCTCGCCATCGGCGAAGACCCCGTTGCCGCCGTGAACCTCATGGTCACCGGCGCTTTAGGCAGTACCTACGGGTGGGGCTACACGCTCTATTACGCCACAAATTTCCTATTTACCGGATTGGCAGTGTCGGTGGCATTTCATGCGGGGCTGTTCAACATCGGAGGTGAAGGTCAGGCGATGCTGGGCGGCCTTGGTGTCGCCTTGGCCTGCCTTCTGATCCCGTGGCCGCACTGGACGCTCGCCCTGCTCGGAGCAAGCCTTGCGGCCGCACTTTTTGGCGCAGCATGGGCCGCAATACCCGCATTTCTACAAGCAAAACGCGGCAGCCATATTGTTATCACCACAATCATGTTCAACTTTATCGGCGCGGCAGTGCTGAACTATGTTCTGGTAAACATCATGCGGCCGGCAGGCAGTATGGATCCCGCAACCGCGCGCTTTCCAGAAGCGGTGCACCTGCCCACACTTCACGACATGCTGGGTGTTGTGGGTATTCCATTTTCTCGCGCAGCCCCTGCCAACGTCACGTTCGTGATTGCGATCATCGCTTGTTTTCTGGTCTGGCTACTGCTCTGGCGCACGTGGCTCGGGTATGAAATTCGCAGCTATGGCAAGTCCGAACCCGCCGCAAAATACGCCGGCATTTCACCTGTTGCGATCACAATGATTGCCATGCTGATTTCTGGCGCGCTGGCCGGACTGATGGCCATCAACAACGTCATGGGCGAAGCAGAACGGCTTGTTCTGAACGCTGTGGAAGGGGCAGGTTTTATCGGGATCGCTGTTGCGCTGATGGGGCGCAGCCACCCCTTTGGCGTATTCCTTGCGGCCCTCCTCTTTGGTTTTCTCTATCAAGGCGGCGCAGAGCTTGCACTCTGGACATCAATCCCCCGCGAACTGATCGTCGTCATTCAGGCCTTGGTGATCCTGTTTACCGGCGCGCTTGATAACATGGTGCGCATGCCGCTTGAAAAACTCTTCCTGATGCTGCGGCGGAAGGAAGCGTAATGGACTTTCTGACACTCATCCAACTACTCGACAGCACAGTCAGACTGGCGACACCGTTGCTTTTGGCCTGTCTTGCCGGTCTGTTTTCGGAACGTGCTGGCATCTTCGATATCGGGCTTGAAGGCAAAATGCTGGCGGCCGCTTTCTTTTCAGCCGCCGTTGCCGCCGTCACAGGATCGGTCTGGCTGGGCTTGGCTGCAGGTATTGCCTCGTCAATCGCGCTCAGCCTGTTGCACGGGGTTGCCTCAATCACCTTTCGCGGCAACCAGTTGATCTCGGGCGTGGCGATCAATTTTCTTGCCGCCGGTTTGACGGTTCTCATTGCACAAGACTGGTTCCAACAAGGTGGGCGCACACCCTCGCTGATGGGTGGCGGACGGTTCGAGCCGATCACCCTGCCCTTTGCGGAAGCGCTCGCAGAAGTCCCGTACCTCGGCCCCGTTTATGCAGAACTGATTTCAGGTCACTCCTTTTTGGTATACCTCGCTTTCGCAGCTGTGCCCCTGACGTGGTGGGTTCTGTTTCGCACGCGCTTCGGGCTGCGGTTGCGCGCTGTTGGCGAAAACCCGGCGGCCGTTGATACCGCAGGGGTCTCGGTCGTTGGTCTGCGCTATGCTGCCGTGATTATTTGTGGCGTGCTATGCGGCATCGCCGGTGCCTATCTGTCTACCGCGTTACAAGCCGGTTTCGTGAAAGATATGTCCGCGGGACGCGGATTTATCGCATTGGCCGCTTTGATATTTGCCAAATGGCGCCCTTGGTACGCACTTTGGGCGACGCTTCTTTTCGGTCTGTTCGGCGCGCTTGAAACGCGCCCTGACGTAATTCAAGCAGTCATCGGCATGAAAGTGCAAGGCCAGCTTTTGGGCGCACTGCCGTATATCATGACCGTTATCATTCTTGCTGGTTTCGTCGGCAAGGCCGTTCCACCCCGCGCGGGCGGCCAACCATACGTGAAAGAAAGATAGGACCCGTAAGGCCAGTTTTTGGATTGCATCAGTCCTGATTGCCGCAGAGCAGCGTCTGTCGTTGATTTTACTGCGCCAAATGCCTAAAGGAGATCATGCAGATTTACCTTCCCATCGCCGAAGTATCGGTCAATGCGTTCCTTCTACTGGGCTTGGGCGGTATTGTTGGCGTTCTGTCAGGCATGTTCGGTGTAGGCGGCGGGTTTTTGATGACGCCGCTTTTGTTTTTTATCGGCATCCCGCCGGCGGTTGCGGTGGCCACCGAAGCAAACCAAATCGTTGCCTCTTCCTTTTCAGGCGTGCTCGCACATCTCAGGCGAAAAACCGTGGACCTCAGGATGGGAACGGTGCTGCTGATAGGGGGGCTTGTCGGGGCCGCCTTGGGGGTTGTCGTCTTCAACTATCTCAAGGCGCAGGGTCAGGTCGATCTGCTGGTCAAGCTTTGTTATGTCGTGTTTTTGGGCATTATTGGCGGGCTGATGTTTATCGAAAGCCTGAACGCGATCCGCAAAACCAAGTCAGGTAAACCGCCAGCACGCAAGAAACACAACTGGATACACGGCCTCCCGTTTAAGATGCGCTTCCGCGTCTCTGGTCTTTATATCTCAGTCATCCCGCCCCTCCTGGTCGGTGTCTCGGTCGGTATTCTGGCGGCTATCATGGGTGTTGGCGGCGGGTTCATCATGGTGCCTGCGATGATATATCTGCTGGGTATGCCAACGAAGGTTGTGGTTGGCACATCGCTGTTCCAGATTATTTTCGTCACGGCCTTCACCACAATGCTGCACGCAACCACCAACTTTACCGTCGACATCGTACTGGCGGTTTTGTTGCTGGTAGGTGGGGTGATCGGCGCACAGATCGGCACACGGATTGGCGTGAAAATGAAGGCCGAGCAGCTGCGCATTCTTCTGGCTATGATGGTTCTTGCAGTCTGCGGGAAACTCGCGCTGGACCTGCTTTTGCAACCTGCTGAGCTGTACTCTATCGGCGCCACCGGGGGGCACTGAAATGGGCAAGCAGCTTCTCATTGGATTGTGCCTGTTGATTGCGACAGTCACGCAGGCTGTCGCCGAAGAAATTGTGTTGGGTCTGAGCAAGGACACCGTTTCTATTAACACAAGCTTTGATGGATCAGAGATACTCATCTTTGGGGCCGTAAAACGCGAAAGCCAGATCATATACGACCCGCGACTTCAGGTCATAATTACGGTCGCCGGCCCAAATGAGCCTTTCACCGTGCGGCGCAAAGAAAAGCGGTTTGGGATATGGATCAATACTGATGCCGTAGATGTGGACAGTGCGCCTACGTTTTACGCAGTCTCAACCAGCACAGCACTTGGTTTATCGTTAAGCGATACCGAAGACCTGCGCCACAAGGTGTCCATTCCGCGCGCGATCCGGTCGGTCGGCGCGCCTGACACGGTGGGCGACGCATCAAGCTTCACAGAAGCCTTGATCCGGATTAAATCCGCGTCAAATCAATACCAATTGAACGAGGGCACGATCAGTGTTGACGATCAAACCCTGTTCCGTACGTCGATCCAGTTGCCGGCCGCACTTACAGAAGGCGACTACAAAACGCGGATTTTCCTGACCCGTGGCGGTGATGTCGTGTCGATGTACGAGACCAGCCTCTATGTGCGAAAAGTCGGCTTGGAACGCTGGTTGTTCCGTATGTCACGCGAAAACGCCCTGCTTTACGGCCTGATGTCACTGGCCATTGCAATCGCTGCCGGCTGGGGCGCATCAGCCGCGTTCCGTCTTATTAAATCCTAAACCAGCACTGTTGCCACTAATCCGGGTCAGGCTCTGACAGCGTGAGCGCAGCGACAGGTTCCGAGCGCAGATCATCTACCCGAAGTCCGCTTGAAGGTTTTGCCAACCGGTTGCGCACAACCCATATCAACCGCTCCTGCGCCCGCGTGATGGCGACATAGGCCAGACGCTTCCACAGCGGCTGCCCTGCCTCTGAACGCCCCATACGGGCGGCGGCATAGAGGTCGGGGGCGAACACCTGAACCGTGTCCCACTGGCTACCCTGCGCTTTGTGAATCGTCACGGCCGCACCATGCAGGAAAGTGGCCCCCATACGCGCCGCGAAAGGGATGAAGGGTTCTTCCTCATCAGGTTTTTCAATTTTAACAATAGACGCCGCCGATACCTGTGGATCTTCCGCGCCCATGACATGCAGTCGCGAAAACCCCGGTTTGCGCCCCTCGCCCAAATATACGACCTGCGCGCCTTTGATAAGTCCGCGCGCCTCAAGGTCCAGCCGTTTCTTGCGGTGCTTCAATGGCAGCTCGAGGCCGTCACAGATCAGCGGCTCGCCGGCCAACAATGCGTCTTCGGGCGCGCCATGCACCTGCCGAAAAGCATTTATCAGCCGTATCCGCGTGGCGTTGCGCCACACCAGAACCGGACTGCGCGCCATCAGGTCGACTTCGACCCGCTGCCCCCAGACCACACGATCATCTTGTGCTGCGGCAGACTGGATCATCTGCTCGAAATCTTCAAACCCAAGTATCGGGTCAGCCAGCGAATGCGCCAGATCAAGAATGGGGTTTCCAGCATCCTGACGGTGGATCCGGCTTAGGTTCAGAACGCGTGGTGCAGGCAGTTTTTCGAACACCATGGTCCCCGACTGGTTCACTGGCGCAAGCTGCGCAGGATCGCCAAACAAAAGAAGCGTCGGAAAAATCTCTTGCAGGTCTTCAAACTGCTTGTCGTCCAACATCGAAGACTCGTCAACAAACCCAATATCCAAAGGCTCCTCGCGACGTTTCCAACCAGTGATAAAATCCGAGCCGCGCAGCCCAGCGGCGGCCAATGCCCCCGGAATAGACTTGTTTCGCGCATAAAAGTCCGCCGCTCGGGTCAATGCCTGTTCGGTGAGCCCTTCAATGTCCGGCTGATCCCCATTGCCGGCTAACCATTCTGCAATCCGCTCGTATTCAGGGTCGTAGACAGGCGTATAAAGGATGCGGTGAATGGTGGTCGCGGGCACGCCACGCAGGCGCAAAACGGATGCCGCCTTGTTCGTCGGCGCCAGAATGGCAAGCGTGCGCCGGTCTTGTTTCTTTCGCGGCTCGTAGTCACCCGACACGATTTCAACACCCGCCTCGGCAAGCGCTTTGTAAAGCTCGCCCAACAGCAGTGTTTTGCCGGACCCTGCTTTGCCTGTGACCGCCATAACTGCGGATTTCGAACTTTTGGGCGGTCGCAGCAACTGGTCGTCCAGATCAATGCCAGCCGTTTTCAAAAGCTCCACGACCGTGTCGTGGGCTGCTGCCTGATCGTCGGAATACTGGACAACACTCTTGCTCATGGCGCGACCCTACAGGCAGGTCATGCCGGGTGCCAGATAGCTTGTACGCGTGACGTTTATCCAGTCGCGGCCAAAGGTTTCGGTGTCGCGTTCCCAAAGGCTCGGTCAAACCACAAACGCGACAGCTCCAGCGATAAACCAGCTTTTGCTGCCACCTTGGCCTGCGCATCTGGTGTGAATTCCCAAAGGCCAACGCTGATTGCATCCCGGCCTGTTCCAGTTGTTCCCAAGACCTCGGGCGAAGAACCGATCAAACGGTAAATGCGGACCATACGCGCATCAAACACACCTGCGAAATGCGCAACGCCAAAACCGTTCATGATCTCTCCGCCCGCCAGCATTAAGGCTGCTGCAACGCGGCTTTCCGCGTCGCAGTTCAGACAAAAGCGGGTGCATTCCCAAATCAGTGGGCTGGTGATGGTCCCACCCCCCAAAAGATCGGTAAAATGCTCATTGACCATTGTGCGCCCCGTGGTCGGTAAAAAGCGCATGGATCCGCCGTGCATACCTTCAGCGTTTTCCCAAATCACATAGAGCGGGTCGAGATCGTCATATTGATCGCGCTCAAAGCCATCTTCATCGACTGTCACCTCCCACCCAAGACGGGTTTTGAACTGGTCTGCGCGATCACGAAACATGCTGTCGCGCAGCTTCGTATGGCGGTGCAATTGGTCGGCGTACAGATAGCGGATCATGGCGTTTCCTTTGGGCGGTGCATTTGATGCCCAAAGGAATAGCTTGAGGTCGCTTAACGTAGATAAACCGGCCCGCGCGTGATTTTAACATTTTCGCGCAACACGTAGATCGGATTCACACAACAATCAGACCACGGCTCAGCGCGCGTGCAACCGCATGAGTGGTATTGGCGGCACCAAGCTTAAAGCGCGCACTTTCTATATACACACGCAAAGTATGCTCGGAAATGGAAAGTGTTTCAGCCACTTGCGCGCGACTGTACCCGATTGCCAACAGGGTCATTGCATCGATTTCGCGTGGCGACAACGACTGCGACTGCTCCGGCTTTTTGTCCGGCTCGAACTCAAGCGCCTTTTGGTTAAAATAATGGGCGATCAGGATCAATTCGCGGCGGTGGTTTTCGGTGAATTGTGCCCATTCCTGATCGTCGCAGGTAGAATTGACAGTGAACAGCGCGAACTGCCCGTTAGGTCCCCTGATCGGGATCGAATAGCCCTGATTTCCCACCCCGTAGTGTTCGGCTTCCTTTCGAAAAGCGCGCGCTGCTTTGCTGGACCAATCAAGGCGCTTCCAGTCAACAGGATGAAACCGTTGGTAGCAACCGATCACCACCGGATCTATTCGAATGTAATTCTGCTCTTGGTATCTTACGGCCCAGTCCAGTCTGTAGGTGCCGTATCCATATTGCTCGCCTGCGCTGTCGACCCAGTGGTACACCATGTTTTCGACGTCAAAATATGCACGCAATGCGAAAATTGCATCATTAATACTTTCAAGCGTGTCCGCTTGCTCCAGAGTCGCTAAGACTTCCTCCACTGCTGTTTCCATCGCCATAAGAGTTGCTTTGCGTCCTTTCGTGCAGCGCGGCAATTTCGGCCAGAGCAACAATTGCTGTATCGTCGAGTTGTTCTGCAAGCACAGACAAGTCGTTCGCAGTGGCAAATGTTTTCAAGTCCGTAAGTACATCCAAGATCCAATCGCTTCGCATAGTACAATCACTTTCAAAAGGTTAACGGTTGATTAACACAACCCTACCATGTGCAAACTCAGGTTGAAAATTCGCGTATATTTACTCCCCAGAAATAGGGATGCCCGATTTCATAAGGTATTGATCTCAAATAGCATCACACGCACAGGACGAAAAACCCGCGAACCAACTCAATGATTCGCGGGTGCTTACTTTGTAGTGTTGGCTCGCCTTAAGGTTTAGCGCCGTGCCTCTAGCGCGTCTTCAAGCGTTCGCAAGCCGGTGGTCGGCGCTTGAACCAGAACCGACATGTTGCCTGGCTTGTGCTGGTTACGCATCATTTTCATGTGTGCATCCGGCAGGTCGGCCCATGTAAAGACTTCGGACATACAAGGATCAAGGCGACGCTCCAACATCAGCTTGTTTGCCGAACTTGCCTGCTTGAGGTGCGCAAAGTGGCTGCCTTGCAAACGCTTCTGGTGCATCCACATGTATCGTACGTCAAAGGTCAGGTTAAATCCGGTGGTGCCCGCGCAGATCACGACCATACCGCCTTTTTTCACAACAAAGGTCGATACCGGGAAAGTAGATTCTCCGGGGTGTTCAAACACCATGTCAACATTGACGCCCTTGCCGGTGATATCCCAAATCGCCTTGCCAAATTTACGCGCTTCAGTGAACCATTGGGCGTACTCGGGGGTGTTCACAGTCGGAAGCTGCCCCCAGCAGTTAAAGTCCTTGCGGTTCAACACACCCTTGGCCCCAAGATCCATTACAAACTGACGCTTGCTTTCATCCGAAATTACGCCAATCGCATTTGCGCCAGCTGTATTAATAAGCTGGATCGCATAAGACCCAAGTCCGCCGGACGCGCCCCAAACCAATACGTTCTGACCGGGCTTCAGATCGTGCGGCTCGTGACCGAAGAGCATGCGATATGCCGTGGCCAGCGTGAGCGTGTAGCAAGCCGCCTCTTCCCAAGTCAGATGTTTCGGACGTGGCATAAGCTGTTGACTTTGAACGCGGGTGAACTGCGAGAATGATCCGTCAGGTGTCTCGTATCCCCAGATCCGTTGTGTCGGAGAATACATCGGATCGCCGCCGTTGCATTCTTCATCGTCGCCATCGTCCTGATTGCAGTGGATCACGACCTCGTCACCAACCTTCCAGCGTGTCACGCGGTCACCGACGGCCCAAACGATACCAGCAGCATCCGAGCCTGCGATGTGATAGGGTTGCTGGTGCCCGTCAAACGGGCTGATCGGTACGCCCAAAGCCGCCCAGACACCATTATAGTTTACGCCCGCTGCCATCACGAGGACGAGCACGTCCTGACTGTCCAGCTCGGGCACATCGACCACTTCTTGCAACATCGCCGTGTCAGGGTCGCCATGACGCTCGCGGCGGATGGCCCACGCGTACATTTGTTTTGGCACATATCCCATGGGTGGCATTTCGCCGACTTCATAGAGATCTTTCTCGGGTGCGTCGTATTGCGCGAGTGTCGTATCGAGTGCCATTTCAGCCTCCAGCCAGTTTAAAACATGCCGCGACGCAGAATCGCGACGCTCTGAAACCTCTGATATGTCGGGATACGCAATATTGCAACACAATTGGGGTCATTTTTGTAACTTTATGACCCTGCTAGTGCAGAAACTATTCTGCAACCGCACGATTGTCGTCAAACCTGTGTGCAATTGAGGCCGCGTAGAAATCTATAACGGCGTCTTCTCCGGGGCGTATCTCCCACCCGGTGTCGCCCTGTGTCACAAGTTTATTGCGCGCCATGCCGGCGAGCCCTGTTTCAACAGCCTCTGACAATTCCTGAGGTGTCATACTTGGCATGTGTTGACCCAACCGCTGCGCATCCTGCGTCACAAGACCGACCAGCGCACTATTTGACATGGGGCCACCCGCGCCTTTCAAGTGACGCGCCAGCAGCGGGACGATCAGCACTGGCATGGCCTCTTCAATCCGGTGCATCAACTCGGCACCCAGTGCTTCGATAGGCCTCTCTGGTCCGAACTCCTGCAGTGACAAAGGCGTACCGAAGGCCACCGCAGCGGTACCGAACCGGACATACCGTCCGCGTAGCCCTTGCCAGAACTTGCGCAGTATAAACCGCACCACGACAGAAATCCGCGCGCCAAAACGACGGTCGCCCCTCTGGGCAGCCGCAATTAACACCCGGTCCTCCAGAACCCGATCATAGTTGATCGCAACGGGCACGAAGACAATATCGCGTTCAACTTGTTCCTGTCCTTCGACTAGATAAGATAGCAGGCCAAGCTTTGGCGGCATCAGCTCACCCGTCAGGCTGAGCCCGCCTTCCGGAAAGATGCCCTGAGACACGCCACCTGCTGTCGCCATCTGGACATATCGTGCCAACACCTTGCGATAGAGCGCCCCGCGCGAGCGGCGCCTGATAAAGTATGCGCCCATCATCCGAATAAGACGGCTTAGCGGCCACACCCGCGCCCATTCCCCTACGGCATAGGACAGCGCAGAGGTCTGGGCGGCAAGATACGTAACTAATACATAGTCCATGTTGGACCTGTGGTTCATGATGAAAACGATGGTCTTGTCTTGAGGAATTGACGTGATCAGCGTTTCATTACGGGGACCTGTCCAGACCTCATAAATGGAATTAACCAGAATACGTGCCAACCGGATCCCGAACCCAAAGTATGTAAACGCGCTGAAGCTGGGTACGATCTCGCGCGCGTAGCTGCGCGCTTTCTCAAAGCCAACATTTTCGGGCACGCGGTGGTCCTTGGCATAGTTGACGATTTCGCGCGTTACCTCGGGATCATAGATCAGACGTTGAATCATGTCATAGCGCCGGGCCAGTTTGAACGGCTCAATCGGTCGGACAAGGCGCTGGTTCAGCCGCTTTACGGCCCGCTCGAGCCTGCGGCGGAAAAACCATCTGACAGAAGGGAATAAAAAATGCGACGCAAAGGTCACTGCTGCAAACAGCAGGATCAGCACAAAAAACCAAAGCGGCAATTCCACTGTCGAAGTCATGATGGTTTGTTTCAAGAATCGCGGGTCGGGTAAACCTTTTTATCGCCCGGACATGCTCCTACACCGCACGTAACATGAGGCGATTGCCCGCATGGGCCTGCCTCAGACGCTTATATACGCTTAAGAACAAGGTCGTGCCGACCATAACGCAGGATTTTGCTGCAACGCGGCGAATTTGCGTTGATATAATCTTCCGATTATGCGAGCTTGCGCGACAGAAAATTACGCAACGTGATTCAGGATGATATCGATGACGCAATCGCAGAAAGACCGCCCCTGGCTGATCCGCACTTATGCCGGGCACTCGACCGCAAAAGCGTCGAACGAGCTTTACCGGTCCAATCTGGCAAAAGGCCAGACCGGCCTTTCCGTAGCCTTCGATCTACCGACGCAAACAGGATATGATAGCGACCATGTCCTCAGCCGCGGCGAAGTCGGGAAAGTGGGTGTTCCGGTCGGTCATCTGGGAGACATGCGCACACTGTTCGATCAAATCCCGCTAGACCAGATGAACACGTCCATGACGATCAACGCAACCGCACCTTGGCTTTTGTCGCTGTATATTGCCGTGGCCGAGGAACAGGGCGCTGATATCTCGAAACTTCAGGGCACGGTACAAAACGATCTTATCAAGGAGTACCTCAGCCGCGGGACCTACATCTGCCCCCCTGCTCCAAGCCTGAAGATGATCGCTGATGTGGCCGAATACTGCTATTCGAATGTGCCAAAATGGAACCCGATGAACGTGTGTTCGTATCACCTGCAAGAAGCAGGCGCGACGCCCGAACAAGAACTTGCGTTTGCGCTCGCAACCGCAACTGCCGTCCTTGATGCCCTAAAGCCGCGCGTACCTGCCGAAGACTTTCCAGCACTTGTCGGGCGCATCTCGTTCTTTGTGAATGCAGGCATCCGCTTTGTAACAGAGATGTGCAAGATGCGCGCCTTCGTCGATCTCTGGGACGAGATTTGCCGCGACCGCTACGGTGTGGAAGACTCGAAATTCCGGCGTTTCCGTTACGGGGTTCAGGTCAATTCGCTTGGGCTGACCGAACAGCAGCCCGAAAACAACGTCTACCGTATTCTGATCGAAATGCTGGCGGTGACGCTGTCGAAAAAGGCACGTGCCCGTGCGGTGCAATTGCCAGCGTGGAACGAAGCCTTGGGCCTGCCGCGCCCGTGGGACCAGCAGTGGTCCATGCGCATGCAACAGATTATGGCCTACGAGACAGATTTGCTCGAATTTGACGACCTCTTTGACGGCAATCCAGCCGTGGATGCCAAGGTCGAAGCCTTGAAAGAAGGCGCGCGGCAGGAACTTGCAAACCTTGACAGTATGGGCGGTGCGATCGAAGCAATTGATTACATGAAAGCGCGTCTGGTCGATAGCAATGCAGACCGCCTTGGCCGCATCGAAGCCGGCGAAACCATTGTGGTTGGTGTCAACAAATGGCAGCAGGGCGAACCATCGCCGCTGATGACCGGCGATGGCGGCATTATGGTCGTCGATCCGGCTGTCGAAGCCGAACAGATCAACAGGCTGAATGCATGGCGCGCTGACCGTGACGACGGTCTGGTCAAAGCGGCCCTTTCGGATTTGCGCGCAGCCGCCTCAGAAGGTAAAAACGTAATGCCCGCGTCAATCGCCGCCGCCAAAGCCGGTGTGACCACCGGCGAATGGGCCGCGGAAATGCGCGCCGTCCATGGTGAATATCGCGGACCAACCGGTGTATCGGGGTCACGCTCGAACAAGACCGAAGGTTTGGACGATCTGCGCGCTGCCGTAGACGCCGTCAGCGACAAGCTGGGCCGCCGGTTAAAGTTCCTTGTTGGGAAGCCAGGCCTTGATGGCCATTCAAATGGGGCGGAACAAATCGCTGTGCGCGCACGCGACTGCGGTATGGACATCGCATATGAAGGCATCCGCCTGACGCCCTCCGAAATTGTGAGCGCAGCACTTGAGGATCAGGCACATATTGTCGGGCTATCGATCCTGTCGGGCAGCCATATCCCTCTTGTCGAGGACTTGATGGCGCAGATGCGCGAGGCCGGTCTGGGTCATGTTCCAGTACTGGTCGGCGGTATCATTCCCGACGAAGATGCTGAACGCCTGCGCGGTATGGGGGTGGCACGGGTCTACACGCCAAAGGACTTTGAGCTGAACACGATTATGATGGACATTGTGACACTCGTGGACCCACAAGCAGTCGCTGCCGAGTAGCACAGCCTTGCGGGATGCAGCGCGGTGCAGTTAACTGCACCAAATCCCGCAAAGGAGCCACCGGATGACAATTCACATCGGAGCCGAGCCCGGCCAAATCGCTGAAACCGTATTGATGCCGGGTGACCCCTACCGCGCGCGGTGGGCCGCAGAGACGTTTCTTGAAGGTGTTGAACTCGTCAACGAAGTGCGCGGGATGCTGGGTTTTACGGGCCACTACAAAGGCGAGCGCGTGACAATCCAGGGCTCGGGGATGGGAATGCCATCTCTGTCGATCTACGCTAACGAATTGATCTCTGATTTTAACGCACAGACCCTCATCCGGATTGGATCCTGTGGCGGCATGCAACCGCATGTAGCGGTGCGCGATGTCATTATAGCGATGTCAGCCACAACGATCACCTCCCCTTCATCCGCAATCTTTCGAGAGGTGAATTTTGCACCGACCGCGAACTATGAATTGCTTTCGGCAGCTGTTACGGCAGCAGATAACAAGGGTATTCGCAACCACGTCGGCGGCATTTATTCATCTGATGTTTTCTACGCGGAACGGCCCGATCTGGACGAACAGATGGTGCGGCACGGGATACTGGGCGTTGAGATGGAAGCGGCAGAGCTTTACACACTGGCGGCACGGCACGGCAGGCGTGCATTGGCCGTTTTGACGGTCAGTGACCACCTGCAAACAGGAGAAGCCCTGCCATCAGAAGACCGAGAGAAAACTTTTGGCGACATGGTCGAAATCGCTCTTGAAGCGGCTTTCGCCTGACCTTTCGCGTCATGAACCATGCGTGCGGTCATATACATTTGATGGGGGCGATGCCCAATCACCCAGCGACCCTTCCTCAGGTTTAAAGACTTCTACCAGCATAGGATGGCATGCAGCCTGATCACTTGAATGGGTGGTGGAACAATCGCCACCCGGACAGGCCGAAAGGTTCCCCAAAAGGTTGATCTGCGCGAAAAACTCGATGTAGTCGCCGGGCCTGACGGGGCTGGCCTTCATAAAGTATTGCCCGGTATCGCGCGTAAAGCCCGTGCACATGAACACATTCAGCACATCATGAACCAGCGGTTCGGCCGCGGCACGCGTCATGCCCAGATGGTCGGCTAGTGCACGGGTCAGGTTGGAATGGCAGCAATGGTGGTATTGCCCACCACCCGAAAGCAGCGCATGCGTGTAGGGATCGCACCGTGTGCCGATCACGTCATGCACAGATCCACCATAGGGATCGATCCCGTACCAGCCCAGCGTATCTTCGGTGATTGTCGCCATTGGCCGCAAATGGGGAAAGCTGGACCACATATGCTCGCCCGTCGTGATGTGGGTGCCGTGCAATGCACGCGTTTTACCAGAATAGAAACGCTCTAAAGGGTCGTCCGCATTGTGAAGGTTCAGATCCCCGACCTGAGGCCCCTCGATCGACGTAATGCGAAAGAAGCAGCCCGCAGGCACGCTAAAGCAGCGCGCCTCACGCGCAGGGACGGTAACTTCATCCACTTTCGTCGCTGTCTCGCGTGCTTTTGCAAAAAGCGGCAGATCAGGTGGCGGCAGCGTGTCAGGTGGGTAGCAGACCACGGGTGGCACGGCACGGCGGGCATCTGCATCGGCGGGTTTGGACATATGTGTCTCCTGCACGGTGAGTATTCTTTGGTTGGTATAGTGCTTTGGCCAAGCAGCTTTTGTACAGGCGAAAAGTGAAAACCGTCTAATAGAATGAAACCCGTGTCACAGCGTCAGACCGACAGCGCGCGCCCTATCCCGTAAGGCTGGCCGACAGTCAGGTTTGGTCAGATTTGCATATCGTCGGCGGGCTGTCAGTTTCGGTAAAGGTTTCGGCACCGCAGGCCATACATTTATACTTATGTAGGGTCCCCAAATCACCCGTTCTGTCCGCACGCCAACGGCACGCCCGTGTAGCTCTGTTTTTCCGCGCATAGATTGCAACCACCACAAACGCAATTATCAGACCAATAACGAGATGCATCAGGTGGCCATATGCCCCGCCAGTCCAAGGGCAAACCCGAGCACCGCACCCAGAGGCGGGAGCATTGAGTTTTCGGTCGGCACCTGCGGTGCGATATCTTCAAACATCAGATACAGAATACCCCCTGCCGCGATCATCATCACGGCCCCCACAGCAGGGTCAAAGGTGTCGGGCAGGTTTAACCCTACCCAAGCTGCGAAAGGGCCCAAAGGCACCATTGCAGCAAACAACCACAAAGGCGGATGACCGACAGGCCCTTTCATCTCGCGCATCGCGTTGAAACCTTCTGGCAAATTCTGCAGGCAGATCAAAGCCGCGACCAAAACCGCTGTTGGAACATCGCCTGAAATGACGGCACCAAGTGCCAGCGCTTCGGGCAGATAGTCCATCATCATTGCCAAAAACTGTGCCATTTGACCGCCACGCCGCGCCATCCAGACATCGAGCACCGCAAAGAATACAGCCCCCAGCACAAACCAAGATAGCGCAGGTACAGCGCCCAAACGCGCAGTGCCTTCAGGGATAAGGACCAATGCGACCGCCGCCAATAGCGCCCCCGCACCAAAGGCCATAATCCCATGGCGCCAGTCATTTTCGGCCCAATCCGGTAGGAAATCGACGCGCCACAATGCCAGTGACGCGCCTAAAGGAATGGAAAGACCCGCAAATGTTGCGAGCACCAATGCAAGCAACACGGTATCCGTCATTGGATCAGACGCGGCGCTCGACCATCATTTTCTTGATATTCGCTATGGCCTCTGCCGGGTTAAGACCCTTGGGGCATGTTTTCGCGCAATTCATGATCGTATGGCAGCGGTACAGCTTGAAAGGATCTTCCAGATCGTCAAGCCGCTCGCCTGTGGCTTCGTCGCGGCTGTCAATGATCCAGCGATACGCGTGTAGCAACGCAGCTGGCCCAAGATACCGATCGCCATTCCACCAGTAGCTGGGGCACGATGTCGAGCAGGACGCGCACATCACACATTCATACAAACCGTCAAGCTTTTTGCGGTCTTCGATGGATTGCTTCCACTCTTTCGCAGGGCGGTTCGTTTTAGTCTCAAGCCACGGCATGATCGACGCGTGCTGCGCATAAAAGTGCGTCAGGTCAGGAATAAGGTCTTTCACGACCGGCATATGCGGCAGGGGATAAATCTTAACGTCGCCCTTCACCTCATCCATTCCGTAGATACAAGCTAGGGTGTTGATCCCGTCGATGTTCATCGCACAAGAGCCACAAATACCCTCGCGGCAGGACCGGCGGAACGTGAGCGTAGGGTCAATTTCGTTTTTGATCTTGATAAGCGCGTCAAGGATCATCGGACCACATGTGTCCATGTCGACAAAATAGGTGTCCACCCGCGGGTTTTTCCCGTCATCGGGGTTCCAGCGGTAAATCTGGAACTTGCGTAGGTTCGTGGCACCTTCAGGCTTTGGCCATGTTGTGCCCTGCGTCATACGCGAATTCTTCGGAAGCGTTAGCTGTACCATTGTGTCGTTTCCTTTCCTGCCAAGGTTTTACAATACCTTAAAGGCTTTGGCTATCGTTTGAAGGGCAGTTTGGCTGCCGCAAAATACCGCAGGCACACCGGACAACTGCGTTTGTAACAAAGCTGTGTGATGCTGCGAAAAACCGGGGGCCTGCGTGCCGCTCTCAAGCATAGGTGGGGTTCTGATATGCCTCACGCGTCTGCGCCCTGAAACACGTCGGCAATCTGGTCAGGTCCGATTTTCCCACGCAGACAATCCTGCGTCTCGGGCCGTGCCAAAATGCCGGTGACAATATCTGCGGTGCCCTGATCGACACCTGTTACCGTATCCGCCGCGAGCGCCTGCACCTCCTTGGCCATCGCGTAATCGACGACACAATCAGTGAAAGGTGTGAAAAAGGCCTTTGGAACCTGCGGGAAATAAACGGCGAGCGTTTCAGGCAAAATCGATTTGGCCGCATCCCGTCCGGCCTTATCAGTGGCAGACTGGATTTCTGTACACGCCCCCACCAGCAGTAAGGCTGGTAAAATCAAATATTTCATGCGGCCCACCTCGTAAATAATACGTCCAGATAGCGTGGGTGCGCTTTTTTCCCCGGACCGGCGCCAAAACCAAGGACATCGCGCAGTTGCAGTCCCGCATTGGCCAAAAGCGCAATCAGATCAGAAGGCAATCCCACCCCCTCAAACCTCGGACTTACCGACATCTCCAGCACCACAAATTCACATCTCTTGAGCGTCTCAACACCGCCTTGCAACGCCTCAAGCTCACTTCCTTCGGTATCGAGCTTCAGCCCGACACGGCCCCCATAGGCAACCGCAATCTCGTCCAGCGTCTTGACCGGTACTTCACAGGTTTTCTGCCGAACGAAAGACTGTGCCAGACGGTCGGTGCGCACTTTCATGCTGGCCATGGAAAATTCCTGCTTTTTTTCAGTAAACGGGATGGTCAATGTCGCTTTTCCCGGGCTCGGACCCAATGCCACTGCGTGGAAATGGAAATCTTCCAGATGGCCTTTTTCGCGCACCCATGCCGCACATTCTTCTTGCGGATCAATCAGAACGAAACGCGCATTCGGCAGGCTACGGTAAAGCCACGGTGTCCCGTTGCCGACCCCGACATCAAACACCACATCGGCATCAAATCCGTAGCTACGCAGGTAAGGCGCGCGGGTCTTGATCGGATAGACCGCCATTCCTTGCGCCTTTAGCGCGCGGCGCATCTGCTGGACCGTATCAAGCCCTTCGCGTGACAACGTCAGCCGCGTCCGGACACACAGTAAAGATTACCACGGTACATTCCTTTGAACCCCTCAGGGCACAAATGATGGCGTGGTGCGATGACCTGATACTGGGGCGACCGGCAATACAGATTGCCACGGTACATACCACGGTATTCACGCGGGCAGTTGTTCATCACAGCCGCGTTGCCGGAATACTTGCCGCCCTTGTAGCTTTGGTCGGTAATACCGGACGATGTCGGTCCGTCTGCAAATGCAGCCGTAGCCGTCGTCAAACATAGCGCCACAGCCGCGCCGAAAGAGAGAATACGTTTCATTAGAATGTCCTTTTCTTAGGAGCAATTTTCTTCGGGTCGATCCCGCCATCATTGTGGCTTGTCAAAGGCTGTTCGTGAACCCCCCGATATCCTAAGGACGCTTTGTTGCCTTTAAACCATATCAGCGAGTGTTTGCGCCAGTTCTCGTCATCGCGCTCCGGGAAGTCTTCATGCGCATGTGCGCCACGGCTTTCCTTACGAGCTTCGGCGCCGGTAATGGTCGCCACAGCGTTCGGGATAAGGTTGGCCAGTTCCAGCGTTTCCATAAGGTCAGAGTTCCACACCAGACTACGATCGGTTACACCGACGTCAGTCCATTTCTCTGCAACCTCTTCCATCGCCGTCTTGCCTTCGGCAAGTGTTTCGTTTGCTCGGAATACGGCTGCGTCTTTTTGCATGGTCTGTTGCATCTCAAGCCGCAGTTCAGCCGTGGGCATATGTCCTTTTGCATAGCGCGTGTTATCGAACCGGTCCAAGGCCGCTTGGATGGACTTTTCGTTCGGCGTTGGAACAGCGCTCTCAGGGTCGACGATCTTACCTGCACGGATCGCCGCCGCACGGCCAAAGACCACAAGGTCGATCAATGAATTCGACCCCAAGCGGTTTGCCCCGTGCACAGAGGCGCAACCCGCCTCACCCACTGCCATCAACCCCGGGCTGACGCGGTTGGGATCATCCGTGGTAGGTGCCAGTACTTCACCCCAATAATTCGTTGGAATGCCTCCCATGTTATAGTGAACGGTCGGCAGCACCGGAATTGGCTCTTTGTTCAGGTTTACCCCAGCAAAGACGCGCGCACTTTCGGAAATTCCGGGCAGCCGCAGCTTAAGCGTCTCGGGTGGCAGGTGGTTGAGGTTCAGGTGAATATGGTCGCCGTTGGCCCCGACCCCGCGCCCTTCACGGATTTCCATTGTCATGCAGCGCGAGACATAGTCACGAGGGGCGAGGTCTTTATACTGTGGCGCATACCGCTCCATAAAGCGCTCGCCTTCAGAGTTGGTCAGATAGCCGCCTTCGCCGCGTGCGCCTTCGGTGATAAGGCAACCCGCGCCGTAGATACCAGTCGGGTGGAACTGCACAAACTCCATATCCTGCAGGGGCAGGCCTGCGCGGGCGGTCATGCCGCCGCCATCGCCTGTGCACGTATGCGCCGAAGTGGCCGAGAAATATGCACGGCCATAGCCGCCTGTCGCCAACACAACCATTTTCGAAGAGAAAAGGTGCAATGTCCCGTCGTCCAACTTCCAGCACAGAACGCCCTGACAGACGCCATCATCCGACATGATGAGGTCAATAGCGAAGTATTCGATGTAGAATTCAGCGTTGTTTTTCAGGCTTTGACCATAAAGCGTGTGCAGAATCGCGTGGCCGGTACGGTCGGCCGCAGCACAGGTCCGCTGCACGGCGGGGCCTTCGCCAAATTCAGTCGTATGCCCGCCGAAAGGACGCTGGTAGATCTTGCCCTCTTCGGTTCGGCTGAACGGCACGCCGTAATGCTCAAGCTCATAGACCGCCTTGGGCGCTTCACGGGCAAGGTATTCCATCGCATCCGTATCACCCAGCCAGTCAGACCCTTTCACAGTGTCGTACATGTGCCACTGCCAGTTATCCGGCCCCATGTTGGACAGTGACGCGGCAATGCCGCCCTGTGCCGCAACAGTATGCGAGCGGGTTGGGAAAACTTTGGTCACGCACGCCGTGCGCAACCCTTGTTCGGCCATGCCGAGCGTTGCGCGCAAACCAGCACCACCAGCACCGACAACGACCACGTCGTATTCGTGTGTCTCATATTCGTATGAAGCCATGGAATTCTCTCCTGGATCTATCGTGGCGCGCTTGCCCGCGCCTGTAATTTCTTAAAGGGCGAGCTTGATGATTGCGTAAAGACCAAAGCCCATTGCAGCGTAGCTGACACATGTCATCACGATCATCGTCACTTTTTGCGCCACACCATGCACATAGTCTTCAATCAGGGCTTGCACACCATCGGCGAAATGCTTGAACGTGACCACCATTGTCAACCCGGCCACGACCGCCGGGAACGGACGTGCAAAATAAGCCGTCACCTCTTCGTAGGATGCGCCAAGCATTGGCCCGAAGGTAAAGATAAACAGCGGGATCAGCACCAGCAACGCACCGGAACTTACGGTCATTGCCCAGTGATGTTCGGTACCGGATTTTGCGGACCCCATGCCGGTTGCGCGTTTGCGGTCGGTTAAATAGCTCATGCCACTGCCCCTCAGATTATGATGATTGTAAGCAGGGTCAGCACAAAAGACCCGCCAATCACTGCGTAGCCAAGCTTGTACGCTGTTTCCAGATCAAGGCCGACGCCCTGATCCCAAATCAAGTGCCGCACACCGGCGAGCGTATGGTACCACAACCCCCAGAGCGACAATGTCATTACGAGATCGCCGAACCAGCTTGTCAGTACACCGTTGGCCATCTCAAAATATTCCGGTGAAGTCGCGGCCGCCAAAAACCACCAAACGACCAGCAGCGCGGAAATCAGCAGGGCGTTGCCCGTGATCCGCGTTAGAATAGACGTCATCGATGTCAACTGTGGGCGGTAGATCGTCAGATGCGGCGACAAGGGGCGATTTCCCCGATTCACATCAGCCATGGTAGATTCCTTTTGTTCTCTGTCTCCTTTTTACTCTTATTAAAACACATGTCACGCGCGGCATTGCCCTCAAACCGCGTTAAATTGGCGCGTTTTGCAGAAAATAGCCGGATTTTTCAGAACTTGTGATCACAGCATGCAAAACTGTGATCACATTAATGCAACCCACTGAGTTGGCGTGTCGTTTCCCTTTGGAGCTTGCGTTTGATTTGCTCGGGATAGTCTTGGAAACCATTGGCTGTCACGACAAATGCGCCTTCACCATGGATGAGGTTTTCAAAAAACCACGCCGTGAGGTCGGTGTCGTTGGTTTCAATCGCGAGTGCATTTACCGTCACCCCCATATCGGACAAGGACGCACGGCGCGTGTTGGGGTCGACCCCTTCGTTCGATACGCCGTCCCCCGAAACATCGATGACCTTGCGCGCGCATTCCGGCACCTTCTCGAGCGCAGTTTGTGCCGTAATCAACGCTTCCCCTATCGCGGTCGAATAATTGCGCCATACCCGTTCGTCTTGCGCAACCTGCGCTGCGAATTCGGCGACATCCAGTGCTGTTTCAATCTTGTGCCATGGGATTGTCTGCCGCTGACGGCTGGACCCTGTCCATTGCAGCAGCGTAACCATTGCCTCTTGCTCGATCAGGGCATCAACGACGATGCCGTCATTCAGAGCAGCGGCCAACCCCTGCATCTGAATGTCATATTCCTGCCTGTCTACAGAACCCGAAACATCCACGGCCAGAACCAACGCCAATTGGCAGGCGTGCGCCCGACTCCAAGCTCCGATAAAAGCGATCGATACTGCAACAACACGTGCTTTCATCCTCGCATCCTAGCGACTTGCGCCAATGATGCACCTGACATTTGCGCCAGTACGAATGCCATGCAGGGTTACTTTGGCATCAAGGCCCAGTAGTCCAGATCCAGCAGTACAGTCGGCAGGTATTTTCCATCCTCACCGCGCAACTCGAACGGTGCCCCGCCTTTGGTTGCGACCAACCGCAAACGGACCGCAGCCACACCCGGTGCAGCAGTGTCTGCCTTGTCCAAGATTTCGGACCACGCGCGCACGGTGTCGCCGCTGGTGCAGGGGTTCGCATGCGCGCCACCATTCAGACCAACGATCATCTGCGCATTGGCCAGACCGTTAAAGCTGAGCGCGCGGGCCATAGAAATGACGTGCCCACCGTAGATCAGACGTGATCCGTCAGGCCGTGCCGATGTGTCAAAATGCACCTTTGCGGTGTTTTGCCACAAACGCGTCGCGATCATATGCTCGGCTTCTTCTATTGTCACACCGTCCACGTGGTCGATTTTCTCACCGATCTCGTAGTCTCGCCCGCGGTGCGGCTCTCCTGCCAGCCCGAAATCATAACCAGCAAAGGTCAGCCCGCGCGGGACCATCAGATCTGTAGCGGCGATGGTTTGGTCCAGTTCGGGTACTACGGTTTGTGGTGCGGGTGCGTCGATATCTTTCTTGCGCACCATCACCCAACGGACGAACTCCAACACGGTCGCGCCATGCTGGTTAATACCACGGGTGCGAACATAAACGACGCCCGTTTTCCCGTTGGAGTTTTGCTTGAGCCCGATCACTTCGCTTTCCGAGCGCAATGTATCCATTGGCCATACGGGCTGCAGGAAACGCCCTTCGGCATAGCCCAGGTTCGCCACAGCATTCAGCGATATGTCCGGTACGGACTTTCCAAACACCGTGTGGAAAACAATCATATCGTCGATCGGGCTGAGGTTCATGCCGCAGGCGCGCGCAAATTCGTCTGATGAATACAAGGCATGCCGCGCGGGATAGAGCGCGTGATACATGGCCCGCTCGCCACCAGAAAGCGTACGTGGCACCGCGTGTTGGATCACTTCACCCAGTACGTAGTCTTCGAAAAACCGGCCTGCGTTGGTTTTAGGGACCATTATTGCTCTCCTAGTTTCGTGTCGGGGGTATAGGTTCCCGAAACTTCTTTTGTGACAGCCTGACCGCAGCGCATCACACCGGCTGCATGGTCCCATGTCTGGGTCGGGTTCCCGTGCAATTCCCAACCTTTATTAAGGGCGGCAGTCACTTTATGGCAAAAGGCGGACGTGTCTTCTTCAGACAAAAACCGGTAGAGTTTCATAGCTTCTGCTCGTGATTAGGAAGGGAAAGGCCAGACACCCAGCCAGATATGCACGCCAGAAATGATCCCGTACAGGACAACGGTTATCACGGCCAGCCGGACACGGGTCGCCATCCCTGCTTTTTCGGGCGCGGCCCACTCGGGTTCTGCCTTGTTAATCAGGATGACCTCCCCAACGGCCCAGGCCAACAGCCCCCCGAACAGCAGGATCGATGCAAGATCACCATTCACCAGGAGATGAGCCAGCGCCCAGATCTTAAAGCCGGTAAGTTGCGGGTGTCTGATTTTATATGCAGGCCATGCTTTGGCGCCTTTGGCAGCGCTTGACCCGTAGACCCACAGCGCAAAGAGCATCAGTGTGTTATTAACGTGCATCATGAACGCAGGCGGTTGCCAGACATAAATGAAATCAGCCCCGCGGTATCCCATCACCATAAATACAACCGACACCACCAATGCCACGGCGACAATTCCCTTGCCGGCGTTGCCCAAGGCCGCCCGTTGCGCCGGCATCAGCCGTTTGAAATAATGGGCCGCAGTCCAAAGGATCAGGCCGGCAATAAGAAGGGTCATCAGGTTACTCCGCGTTCAGGGCTGCTATTGCATCCCTCTTTGCCAGTGTTTCACGTGCTGTGGCAACATGAAGGTTTTCCACAATGCGCCCGTCCACAACTGCAACGGCCTGCCCCTCTGCCAAAGCAGCGTCGAAGGCAGCGATCTGACGCTCGGCCAGATCAATTTCTTCCGGTGTTGGCGCGAAAGCCGCGTTTGTGATGTCGACTTGCGCGGGGTGGATCAGCGTTTTTCCGTCAAACCCCATATCGCGTCCCTGTTCACATTCTGTGCGCAGGCCCTCTTCATCCTTGAAAGCGTTATACACACCATCAATAATCGCCACCCCATGCGCTTTGGCGGCCAGCACACAGAGGCCCAGACCGGCCATCAAGGGCAACCGGTCCGCGCGGAACCGCGTTCCCATGTCTTTGGCCAGATCATTGGTGCCCATCACCAAACCCTGAGACAAGGCATGACCGGCAATACCGGCGGCGTTTAACATACCCAAAGGCGTTTCCATCATCGACCAAAGCGGGACGTCACCGGTGATCGTGGCGAGCGCTTCCAGATGTGCAGGGCCATCCACTTTTGGCAACAAAACGGCATCTGCACCCATATCGCGTGCAGCCGCCGCATCCTCGGCACCCCACTCGGTATCCAGTGCATTGATGCGTATAATCTTGAGACGCGCACCATATCCGCCCTCTGTCAATGCGGCCGCGAGGATACCGCGCGCTGCCCCCTTTTCATCCGGTGCCACGGCATCTTCGAGATCAAAAATAATCGCATCCACAGGCAGGCTACGCGCCTTTTCGAGGGCACGCGGCTTTGATCCGGGTATGTAGAGAACAGATCGCAAAGGACGAGTGAGATGTTTCATTCAAAGCTCCGACAGTTTCGACATCGCCCGATCGCCATTCCCAAAGAATCCAACCGGCACGATATAAAGTTGCGCGCAAAGGGGCATTTTTTTAACGAAACTTCAAGCTCTTTTACGCCGCATCGCAGCAAAACTCAAATTTAAGGCGTCGGCGCACGGGCAGTTAACCATTATTTCAGGCATATCACAGATGGTTTTTGGATCGGACATCAGACCCATGGCCAAAACGGGCAACCCGTTTAATGGGACCTACCATCTGATACAGCCGATGCAATTGAAACCGGGGCGCCCGGTCATCACCGGGCAACCGGTCAGCCAGATGACAGCGGGTGCAACCGAATACACGAGGCAAAACGATATGCATCGCTCCATTAAAGTACTGCACCTCGGCGCATTAACAGCTGCTGCCGCGCTTTACATCGCATCGACTACGGATGCAGCCGCACAAAACACCCGCAACTGCGGACCGCGAGAGGCAGTCGTTGATCGTCTGGCAGAGGGTTACGGTGAGACGCGGCAGTCTATCGGGCTGGGCGCAAATAACGCCGTGGTCGAGGTTTTCGCCTCTCAGGAAACAGGGACATGGACCATTACGGTCACAACGCCAAATGGTTTGACATGCCTTGTGGCTTCCGGTCAGTCGTTTGAAACGCTTGCCGAAGCTTTACCCGAAACGGCAAAAGAAGACGCGTAACACTATCGCGTCGGGCCGCATCCTTGCCCGGCACCACCAGGCTCAGGTCACGCCATCCCAGATCAGCTTCATACCCGTCACCGTCAAAAGCACATAAGTCACAGCAAAAAATAACCGCTCTGGCACCAGCATATGCGCCTTTACGCCCAGCCACGCGCCAAACAGCGCAAAGGGAGCCAGCACCAGATTGGCGATACCCGTTTGTAGCGTGAACATGCCCAAAAAGGCGTAAGGGATGAATTTGGCGATATTGACGATCCAGAAAACCAAAACTGTCGTCGCTTGGAATTCAGTTTTATTCAAACGCTTTGACAAAAGATATACCGCAGCAGGTGGCCCCCCTGCGTGGCTCACGAAACTGGTAAACCCGGCAACTGCACCGGCAAACGCGCCAGCAGCGGGGGACAGTGTTTGCGCCGCCGCACGCACGTAGCCGAGGCGTACAGCCATTTGCCATACAACAAAGCCCACAGAAATCGCGCCAATCAAGACGCGAAAGACATCAGGTTCTGCCACTTTGTAAAGCGCGGCCCCTAAAGCAACACCCGGGATTGCGCCTGCGATCAACAAGAGTGCGGCCTGGCTGTCCCATTTGCGCCAATAAGGTTTAAGCGTGCTGACATCGATCAGCATCAGCAAAGGCAGCATGACACCCAACGCCAGACCGGGTTCCACCACCAGTGCCAGAACACTTGCCGCCGCAAATGCAGCACCTGACCCGAACCCGCCCTTGGAGATTCCCGCAAAGATCACCGCAGGGCCCGCGATCAGAAAAAATGTCATATCCAGCGTCAGCATTGATTTCCTTTTGACCTGCCATAGCAGGCATGTCCACAACACGCTCCGCCTGCGACCCCATCCCGCACCCTGCCTTTGCGAACTTGCGCAACAGCATTTCATTCGCTAGCACAAACACGATTTCAATCGAATGCGGAGCATTTTTCAAATGGCACGACCCAAAATCGCACTGATCGGCGCTGGCCAGATCGGCGGCACGCTGGCACACCTCGCGGCACTTAAAGAACTGGGCGACGTCGTCCTCTTCGACATTGCCGAAGGTATTCCTGAAGGCAAAGCTCTGGATATCGCAGAAAGCGGCCCTTCCGCAAAATTTGATGCTTCCATGTCGGGTACGCAAAGCTACGAAGACATTGCAGGCGCTGATGTTTGTATCGTGACAGCTGGTGTCGCACGCAAGCCCGGCATGAGCCGCGATGACCTGCTGGGCATCAACCTCAAAGTCATGAAATCCGTCGGTGAAGGCATTGCTGCAAACGCGCCGGACGCGTTTGTGATCTGTATCACAAACCCGTTGGATGCGATGGTCTGGGCGCTGCGTGAATTCTCCGGCCTGCCCCACGAAAAAGTATGCGGCATGGCGGGCGTACTCGATTCGGCACGCTTCCGGCATTTCCTTGCAGAAGAGTTCAATGTGTCGATGAAAGACGTCACGGCCTTTGTTTTGGGCGGTCACGGGGACACAATGGTGCCGTTGGTGCGCTACTCCACAGTTGCGGGCATTCCTTTACCTGATCTGGTAAAAATGGGATGGACGACTCAAGAAAAGCTGGACGCAATTGTGCAACGGACACGTGATGGCGGTGCAGAAATTGTAGGCTTGCTGAAAACAGGCTCGGCATTCTATGCGCCTGCGACTTCGGCCATCGAGATGGCAGAAAGCTATCTGAAAGATCAAAAACGTCTTCTGCCTTGTGCCGCATATGTTGACGGCGCCTACGGATTGAACGGTTTTTACGTTGGCGTTCCCACCGTGATTGGCGCGGGCGGCATCGAACGCGTCGTCGAAATCTCGATGGACAAAGACGAACAAGCAATGTTCGACAGCTCGGTCAAAGCAGTTAAAGGCCTGGTCGAAGCCTGTCAGGGCATCGACAGTTCCCTGACCTGATCAGAATTGTTAATTTTTTACGATCGATGGCCAGCGGAAATCGCTGGCCATTTCTGTTTCACGCTCCCTAAATCGGCGCATTCCACTGCCCTTAAGGGAAAACTGCATTTTCTACGTCAAATTTACTGTTGAGAGACTATTAACTCCCCCGCCGCCATGCAGTTGATAAGGGAGTATATGTTCGCGTGCAGCTGAGAGATGTTTCCTCTGTTTTCCGAAGTTGCAGGCCAGTTTGACAAAGGTAAACGGAATGAAATCAGAAATTATCAGCAGTGTTGCGCTTGCCGCCACACTGTATGCGGCAGCATCCGGTGGCGGCGACGGGGCGCATGATGAATTTTCAAAAACGCCGCTCGATAAAGCTGTCGGCACCTTCACAACACACCCCGGTGAAAGCTGCGGTGGGTCGTGCGATGCACCAACCGATCAAAGTCTCGTGCGAGACACTTCTTCGTTCGGGCGCTACAACACTACGCTGGGCGGCAACAACTGGCTGGACAGCAATGACAACGAAGCCATCAATCTGGACATCGCCGGCTTGGGCTTGTTCGACAGCATAAGCCTGTTCCTGATGGACGTGGATGATGATGGCAGCGTCGAGTTCTCGATCAGCTTTGATACTGATACATCCGTGAAGCCCAAGATCTTCAACATTGCGGTTTATGAATTCGAAAACCAAAAGCAGGGCAGTGCAGATTTGTCTTGTTGAGACATTGATCTGGATAGTCTTGTCGACAACGGCTTTCTGAGCTTTCGCATCGACGATGGCGACGGCTTTGGACTCGATGACGTGCGGATCGTGTCTTCGGTTGCACCGGTCCCCGCCCCCACGTCGCTACCGCTTTTGTTGGCCGGGATCGGTGGTCTCGGCTGGACTGCCCGGCGACGCGGAAATACCTGACGTCTTTGATACGCGTATACGCAAAAGCCGGCCTTGCGGGGCCGGCTTTTTTTATGTCGAACGAACTGCGCGGAAATTGTACACAATAGCATACTGGCCGAATCCTGAGCAAACCTTGTGATTCTCAACTAGATACGCACCAACATGACTTTTGTGATCACAGCAATAAAACGTGTGATCACAAAAATTCAGAATTCGGTGTCAAAACAGCGCAGGTCTCAAAATCTGCTTCCCACACTGGTTCATCGCATGCCTATAAAGTGGGCAAACGTAGCCACACGGGACAGATAGAATGAACATCCACGAATACCAAGCTAAAGCCCTCCTCCGCAGTTATGGGGCACCTGTCTCGGACGGGCGCGTCGTGCTCAAGGCGGAAGATGCGAAAACCGCAGCCGGCGCACTTGATGGCCCTCTCTGGGTTGTCAAAGCGCAAATCCACGCAGGCGGGCGTGGCAAGGGATCATTCAAGGAGGCCGACGCAGGCGAAAAAGGCGGCGTCCGCTTGACCAAATCCGTCGAAGAAGCCGCCGAAGAAGCCAAGAAGATGCTGGGTCGTACGCTGGTGACCCATCAGACCGGTCCGGCGGGCAAGCAAGTGAACCGTATCTACATCGAAGACGGCTCCGGTATTGAGACCGAACTTTACCTCGCGCTTCTCGTTGATCGCCAGACCAGCCGTGTCAGCTTTGTCTGCTCGACCGAGGGCGGCATGGATATCGAGGAAGTCGCGGCAGCAACACCCGAGAAAATACTCTCCTTTTCCGTCGATCCCGCGACAGGCTATCAGGCATTTCATGGCCGCCGCATCGCGTTTTCGCTTGGCCTTGAAGGCAAACAGGTCAAGCAATGCGTGGGTTTGATGGGTCTGCTGTACAAAGCCTTCATCGAAAAAGACATGGAGATGCTAGAGATTAACCCGCTGATCGTAACCGATAGCGGCGATCTGAAAGTGCTCGATGCCAAGGTCGCATTTGACGGCAATGCCATGTACCGCCACGCAGATATCTCGGAGTTGCGCGACACCACCGAAGAAGACAGCAAGGAACTTGAGGCCTCCAAGTACGACCTCAACTACATCGCACTGGATGGCGAGATCGGCTGCATGGTGAACGGTGCGGGTCTGGCAATGGCCACAATGGACATCATAAAACTATATGGTGCCGAGCCTGCGAACTTTCTTGATGTGGGCGGCGGTGCAACCAAAGAAAAAGTCACCGAAGCGTTCAAGATCATCACCTCAGACCCTAACGTCAAAGGTATTCTGGTCAACATCTTTGGTGGTATCATGCGCTGTGATGTCATCGCCGAAGGCGTTGTTGCCGCGGTCAAGGAAGTGGGCCTTCAGGTGCCGCTGGTTGTTCGCCTTGAAGGCACCAACGTGCAGCAAGGTAAAGACATCATCAACAATTCCGACGTTGACGTGATCGCCGCCGACGATCTGAAAGACGGCGCGCAAAAGATCGTGAAAGCGGTCAAAGGCTAAGACCCATGCGGTTTGCGGCGGCCATATTATTCTGGGTGGCAGGCGCGGCGGGAACACTCGCCGACGCCCCCACCGTCATTGCGCAAGGTTTTACGCAATTTGAGAAAGCTTGTGCCGCCGCAATCTCCAACCCGCAGGACTATGTAAACGGGGTGCAAAACCCGGGCCCGCTGGGCAACAAAACCGTCTCGGTCAGCCCTGACGGTCAGGTGGTGCGCGTGCTCCACTTCCGGCAGGGCGTTACCGAAGACGTGACATTCGTGCGTATGCCCGAGACACTCACCGTCTATTGCCTGACCCACTACGAAGACGTGGATGCCGAAAGCATGATCCACAGTCTCGCAACTGAGGAAGGCTTTCACCAGTACAGCAAAGACCTGAACGAGGCCCTTCTGGCCTATGCTGACAGTCGCACCAGCCTCACGCTGTTTGGTGGACAAACACCTCTGGAATATGCGTCGCAATATGCAGGGCAGATCCAACGCGTTAATTTCCCCAATACGTATACTTACGGATTTCTGCTCGATGTGGACGGCACCCCCGTCCATAGCTTTCTGGAAATCGAAGCCGGCGGTGTAGGCCTGCATGCGGTGCACGTCATCGAGGTTGGCCAGTGATGCGCGCGCTCGCTCTTTCAATCGCCGCCAGCATTGCCGCGGCACCGGCTCAGACGCAGACGCCTGCGGCGACTTCGGTGGCCAATGATCTGCGGGCCTGTATCGCAGGTGAAGGCGGGTTGCGGGATGCGCAACGCATCGGCCAGCTTGACGCATCGATGGCGCGTGTGCCGAACCGGCGCTGGACCGACGTCGTCGAAATTGCCCCCGGCGTCCATCGTATCAGCGACGCGAAAGCCGATATCACCATCGAGATCAAACTACGTGACGCCACGGGGGCGGCCCATTGCGTGGCCTTCGGTCCCAAACTGCGTCCCGGCGACGGCGCACTTGCAGCCGATAAATTCGTCGAATTGGGCTTTATGACGGGCTTTGTAAACAGCCCGCCGCGCGCTGGCACCCAGCGGCGCTACGTGGTCGCGAACGCCCCCTACACCGCAGAACTTGTGGCCATGCAAACAGCGGAACAAGGCGATGTGGTCGGTTTTGTCTTTTCCGATGTGCCTGCAGGTCTGACCACACGGGCTTTGTCACGCGGCGATGCCTCCGTCTCTACCGCAGCGGTGCAGTCAGCGCTCGGCAATGGCATCAACATCTGCCTGCGCAACTTTTTTCAAGCCGATAGCGTAGACCAGTCACTTACAGCCGCAGGGTTCGAGTTCGGCTTTGAAACAGGTGGCAGCTGTCCGCAGCAGACATATTTCACCGCCGATAATGCCGTTTCGGTGACACTCGGTCAGGGCAGTTGCCGGATCGAAACAGCATACCTGAGCCCCGAAGGCACCAGACAAGTCACAGCACAGGCGCTGGAGCGGAATGCAGCGGGCATCTTCCGCTTTAACACTTCGGGCTATGACGGTTGCCCCTCGTTCAGCGCGGGGCCCGGTCTGAATATGCCTCTGGTGCTCGGCATCACCAACCTTTCCAACAGCGGGCGTGCAACCTGTATCGCCGACGGCACCAGTCGGATCAGATTTGAGGTACCGGGATGATGCGCGCAGCTCTCTTCTGTGTCACTTTGCTGGCGTCTGTCGCGGGGACGGCATCCGCTTTCGCCCAAGGCAAACTGGCCGCGGGCACACAAAACATGCGCCTTGCGATGGAGTTGTGCCTGCGCAATTATCGCACCCCCGCCAGTGTACAACAGGCACTGGCGAACGCAGGCTTTACCCTTATCCCCGGCGCCGACAGCGGCAGCTTCGAATTCAACGGGCCCAGTGTCTCGGGCATTGTGGCGCTTAGCCCGCCGTTCTGCAGCATTCAGTCTACGGATGTACCGCTCGCACTGGCAGAAGAAATGGGGCTCAAACTGGCCACCAGCCTGTTCGGCGAAACGGTCGAACGCGGCAGCCCCGAACGCAACATAGCCACCCCCGTTCAACCCTGCGAAGGTTTGCACATCTTTGCCACGCAAACCGTCATTCGCATTACCTATTCCGCCGCCGGAAACAGCGGCGAGTGTCTCAACGATGGCACCTCTGCCATCCAAATTCAGATGTAAGTCAAAGGAAGCAACATGGCCGTACTCATCGATGAAAACACCAAAGTGATCTGTCAGGGCCTTACCGGTTCGCAGGGCACATTCCACACCGAACAGGCGATCGCCTATGGCACGAAGATGGTCGGTGGTGTCACACCGGGCAAAGGCGGGCAGACGCACCTCGACCTGCCGGTTTTCAATTCAGTCCATGAAGCCAAGCACGTGACCGAAGCAAACGCATCGGTCATCTACGTACCGCCCCCCTTTGCGGCAGATTCGATCCTTGAGGCGATCGACGCCGAAATGGAGCTGATCGTTTGCATTACCGAAGGCATTCCTGTTCTCGATATGATGAAAGTGCAGCGCGCGTTGGAAGGTTCCAAATCGCGGCTCGTGGGGCCGAACTGCCCCGGTGTTATCACACCTGACGCTTGCAAGATTGGTATTATGCCGGGCCACATCCACAAGCGTGGGTCCTGCGGCGTGGTCTCGCGCTCGGGCACGCTGACTTATGAGGCGGTCAAACAGACCACCGATCTGGGCTATGGCCAATCAACGGCGGTAGGCATTGGCGGCGACCCGATCAAAGGCACAGAGCATATCGACGTGCTCGAGATGTTCCTTGCCGATCCGGAAACGCAGTCGATCATCATGATCGGTGAAATCGGCGGCTCAGCCGAAGAAGACGCGGCACAATTCCTTGCCGATGAAAAGAAGAAAGGCCGCTGGAAGCCTACGGCTGGATTCATTGCGGGCCGCACAGCCCCTCCCGGACGTCGCATGGGTCACGCCGGCGCGATTGTTGCCGGTGGCAAAGGCGGTGCTGAAGACAAGATCGAAGCCATGCGCGCCGCAGGCATCATCGTCGCGGACAGCCCCGCGACTTTGGGCGAGGCGGTCAAGGAAGCCATCGAAAAGGGCTAATGTGAGCAACCTGCGATCATATCTTCTTGCTTGCGCAGTCATAGCGACGGCAGCAGGTCCGGCCCACGCTGGATCTGCGCCTGACGTTTTGGTTGAAGCCGCAACCGTGTGCACCACACATGGCGTGTCAGAAGATCTGGTTCGCGCGCAGCTTGGCAGTCTGGGCTGGAAACCTATTGCGGGCGACATGCTCTCGGACTGGCACCTGAGGCTCTTTGCGTCGCCATTTCTTGCAAATGCCGCTTACGATCAAGCGCATGCACCCACGTGGAAGCAAGCGTGGAAAGACGGCTTTGTAAAATCCAGACGGTCTTTTGTGCGATCAAAACATCAAAGTACCTCGGGAACGGCTGCTTTCTTCGAACTTCCCGAATGGCAAGCTGTGCTTCAGCTTGGAACACGCGCGCTCCCGACGCGGGCACAGTTGTTTTGTACCGTTGCCATCGCAGATGATCCCGTAAACGAACGTGAAACAGTGCCAAACCCTATCCAAAAGCACCTTCAGCCAGCGGATGCGCTTACGCTTTTTCTGTCTGTTGACCGACAAAAGGCAGGCGGCAGCACAGGTATGACAGGGGTCAACCTGAACCAAAGTGCCATCAGCTCCGAGATTGGGGGCGCTATGCCAGCGGACGCCTTTATTTCAACATACGTCAACGTCACCCGTGAGATATAAAATGGCCGTTCATTTGATACCTTACCATTACACAGCCGTTCGGTTACTGCCGTGCAAGGCGGGTCCGATATGACCTTCCGGCAATCCATCATAACCTGTCTGCGCAAATACTTCACCTTTTCGGGTCGTGCCAGCCGCTCCGAATACTGGTGGTTTTTCCTGTTTAACATCCTTGGCGGGCTGTTTTTCAGCGCGCTCGAAGGCTTTATCAACGGGATTACCGGCACACCCGATGGCCCCACGCTGCTGTCGGGCGCTTTCAATCTGGCAATCTTTATCCCCGGCCTCGCAGTGGGCTTCCGGCGGATGCATGACACCGGCCGCTCTGGCGTTTACCTGTTCTACCCCATGATCGCGATCGTCGGCCTTTTGACCTTCATCGGCTTTGTCGGTGGCGTCGAGGCACTGGAGGCGGGCAATCCTCTCGCAATGATGGAAGGCGCTTTAGGCATTATCACCGGCATTGCGATCATCGTCGTCGCACTTTCACCCTTTATCGTTCTTTTCTGGCTTACACGCCCGTCTGAACCCGGCCAAAACCAATACGGTCCCAACCCAACAGAGGTACATCCATGACCGATCACCCCCAAAACGATCAATTCCACGCCTCCAGCTTTATGCAGGGCCATAATGCGGAATACCTTGAACAGATGTATGCGCGATATGCCAACGACCCCAATGCGGTTGACGAGGCATGGCAGGCATTCTTCAAGGCAATGGGCGATGACGAGGTTTCGGTTAAACACGAAGCGGCAGGTCCATCATGGGCACGTACCGACTGGCCACCACAACCGGGCGATGATCTGACTGCAGCGCTCACCGGTGAATGGGCGCCAGAGCCAGAAACCAAAGCAGCCGGTAAGAAAATCGAGGCCAAAGCAGCCGAGGCCGGTGTTGAAGTGTCCAACGATCAGATCAAACGCGCTGTGCTCGACAGTATCCGCGCTCTGATGCTGATCCGCGCCTACCGTATCCGCGGGCACCTCGTGGCTGACCTTGATCCGCTGGGCATGCGCGATCAGACCCCCCACCCCGAGCTTGACCCAAAATCCTACGGCTTCACCGAAGCCGACATGGACCGCCCGATCTTTATCGACAAGGTGCTTGGCCTCGACATCGCGTCGATGCGCGAAATCATTTCGATCGTAAAACGGACCTACTGTGGTACTTTCGCGCTGCAATACATGCACATCTCCAACCCCGAAGAAGCGGGCTGGCTGAAAGAGCGCATCGAAGGTTTGGGCAAAGAAGTCCAGTTCACCCGCGAAGGCCGCAAAGCGATCCTGTCCAAGCTGGTCGAGGCCGAAGGTTTCGAGAAATTCCTGCACGTAAAATATATGGGTACCAAGCGGTTCGGCCTTGATGGAGGCGAAAGCCTTGTTCCTGCGATGGAGCAGATCATCAAACGCGGCGGCGCACTGGGTGTGCGTGATATCGTCATCGGGATGCCCCACCGCGGGCGTCTGTCGGTGCTGGCGAACGTGATGGCCAAACCCTACCGCGCGATCTTTAACGAATTTCAGGGCGGTAGCTTCAAACCCGAAGACGTGGACGGCTCGGGCGATGTGAAATACCACCTTGGTGCCTCATCCGATCGTGAATTCGACGGCAACTCGGTCCACCTGAGCCTGACTGCCAACCCATCCCACCTTGAAGCTGTGAACCCCGTTGTGATCGGCAAATGCCGTGCCAAACAGGACCAGAACAACGATCCGCAACGCACAAGCGTCATGCCGATCCTGTTGCACGGTGATGCGGCCTTTGCAGGTCAGGGCGTCGTCGCCGAGTGTTTCGCGCTGTCCGGCCTGCGCGGCCATAAAGCAGGTGGCACGATGCATATCGTGGTCAATAACCAAATCGGCTTTACCACGGCTCCACACTTCTCGCGCTCCAGCCCCTATCCGACGGATAACGCCTTGGTCGTCGAAGCGCCTATTTTCCACGTCAACGGCGATGATCCGGAAGCGGTTGTGCACGCAGCCAAAGTCGCCACCGAATTCCGCCAGAAATTCAACAAAGACGTTGTCATCGACATCTTCTGCTACCGCCGGTTTGGCCACAACGAGGGCGACGAGCCCATGTTTACCAACCCGATCATGTACAAAAAGATCAAGGGCCACAAAACCACGCTTAGCCTTTATACAGAGCGTCTGGTCAAAGACGGGCTGATCCCCGAAGGCGAGATTGAGGACATGAAGGCCGCCTTTCAGGCCTACATGAATGAAGAATTCGAAGCTGGTAAAGAATACCGCCCCAACAAGGCAGACTGGCTTGATGGCAAGTGGTCACACCTCGACAAGATGGCCGAGAAAAAATACCAGCGCGGCAAGACCGCTATTTCCAAAAAGACAATGGAAGAGGTCGGCAAAGCGCTGGTGTCCGTGCCGGAAGGTATACCGATCCATAAAACCGTCGGGCGTCTTATGGATGCCAAGACAGAGATGTTCAAAAACGGCAAAGGCTTTGACTGGGCCACTGCCGAAGCCTTGGCTTTCGGGTCGCTGCTGACCGAAGGGTTTCCCGTCCGTCTTGCAGGTCAGGACAGCACGCGTGGCACGTTCTCGCAGCGCCATTCGGGGCTCATCGACCAAAACACCGAAGAACGTTACTTCCCCCTGAACAACATCAAGCCGGGTCAGGCGCATTACGAAGTCATCGACTCGATGCTGTCAGAATACGCGGTCTTGGGCTTTGAATACGGCTACTCACTGGCCGAGCCAAACGCGCTGACACTGTGGGAAGCCCAGTTCGGCGACTTTGCCAATGGCGCGCAAATCATGTTCGACCAGTTCATTTCATCTGGCGAAAGTAAATGGCTGCGCATGTCCGGTCTTGTGTGTCTGCTGCCACACGGGTTTGAGGGCCAAGGTCCCGAACACTCGTCCGCGCGGCTCGAGCGTTTCTTGCAGATGTGCGGTCAGGACAACTGGATCGTCGCAAACTGTACCACGCCCGCGAACTACTTCCATATCCTGCGCCGCCAGATCCACCGGTCTTTCCGCAAACCACTGATCCTGATGACGCCAAAGTCGCTTTTGCGTCACAAGATGGCGATTTCTACGGCGGAAGAATTCACCACCGGCTCCAGCTTTCACAGGCTGATGTGGGATGACGCCCAACAAGGTAATTCCAACACCAAACTGGTCGCCGACAACAAGATCAAGCGCGTCGTGATGTGTTCTGGCAAGGTCTACTACGACCTGCTGGAAGAACGCGACGAGCGTGGCATCGACGACATCTATCTGCTGCGTGTTGAACAGTTCTACCCCTTCCCTGCGCAATCTGCGGTGAAAGAGCTGGAACGCTTCAAACAAGCCGAAGTCGTCTGGTGTCAGGAAGAACCGAAAAACCAAGGCGGCTGGACCTTCATCGAGCCCAATATCGAATGGGTCCTCGGCCGCATCAAAGCCAAACATCCGCGTCCCCGCTACGTGGGCCGCGCCACATCTGCCTCGCCCGCGACAGGGCTCGCAAGCCAACACAAAGCACAGCAAGCAGCGCTTATAAACGAAGCGCTGACGATTGAAGGGAAATAACAAATGACCACTGATGTACGCGTACCCACTTTGGGCGAGTCCGTGACCGAGGCGACCGTCGCCACATGGTTCAAAAAGCCGGGAGAAGCAGTCGCCGTGGACGAAATGCTCTGCGAACTGGAAACAGATAAAGTGACCGTCGAGGTGCCATCACCTGTGGCCGGAACATTGGGTGAAATCGTCGCTGGCGAAGGTGACACGGTTGGCGTTGACGCTTTGCTTGCGACCATCGCCGAAGGTGACGGGGCGGCGGCACCCGCAACCGAAACCCCCGCCAAAGCGGCAGCTGCACCTGCTGCGTCCTCTGATGGTGCATCGGTTGACGTCATGGTGCCGACCTTGGGCGAAAGCGTGACCGAAGCCACGGTCAGCACATGGTTCAAAGCGGTCGGCGACAGTGTCGCGCAAGACGAAATGCTGTGCGAGCTGGAAACGGATAAGGTCTCTGTCGAAGTGCCTGCACCAGCCGCTGGGGTTTTGACGGAAATCCTCGCCCCTGAAGGGGAAACAGTCGCCGCAGGCGGCAAGCTTGCAGTCATGTCCTCGGGTGACGGCGTCGCTGCCGCAACCGAAAGCGCGGCACCTCCCGGCAAGACACAGTATGATACTCCGGCTGCTGGGCAGGGAGGGCCTGAAAAAGATGTCGAAGACGCACCATCCGCCAAAAAGGCAATGGCCGAAGCCGGCATCAGCGCCGATCAGGTCACCGGCACAGGCCGCGACGGGCGTATTATGAAAGAAGACGTGGCAAGCGCCATTGCTGCCGCATCGGCAGCACCCGCACCGTCGGCACCTGTTACAGCACCCCGCGCGCCTGTTTCCGCCGATGATGCAAACCGCGAAGAACGGGTCAAAATGACCCGTTTGCGCCAGACCATCGCCAAGCGTCTGAAAGACAGTCAAAATACGGCTGCGATGCTCACTACCTACAACGAGGTCGACATGACCGAGGTAATGGCGCTGCGCAACGAATACAAAGACCTGTTCTTCAAGAAACACGGAGTCAAACTGGGCTTCATGTCCTTTTTCACCAAAGCGTGCTGTCACGCGTTGCGCGAAGTCCCCGAAGTAAACGCCGAAATTGACGGCACAGACATCGTGTACAAAGACTTTGTCCATATGGGCATTGCTGCAGGCACTCCCACGGGCCTCGTGGTGCCGGTGATCCGCGACGCGGATGCCATGTCCTTCCACGCGATCGAACAAGCGATCGCCGAAAAAGGCGCCCGTGCAAGAGACGGAAAACTCTCTATGGCTGAAATGCAAGGCGGGACATTCACGATCTCTAACGGTGGCGTCTACGGTTCGCTGATGTCCTCACCCATTCTGAACCCACCGCAGTCCGGCATCCTTGGCATGCACAAAATTCAGGATCGGCCGATGGCGATTAACGGACAGGTCGTGATCCGCCCGATGATGTATCTGGCGCTGTCTTACGACCACCGGATCGTTGATGGCAAAGGGGCTGTGACCTTCCTTGTGCGTGTCAAAGAGGCATTGGAAGATCCACGGCGTCTGCTGATGGATCTTTGAGCTAGGCACAGCGGCGGGGATCCGTTTTCCTGCCGCCGCGCCCCAAAAGTTAGGACACCAAATGCCCGAAGGCCGCAGAGACAACAACGCAAGGCAAGCCCTTCTGGCGTTTTGTCTTTATGCGGTGTCTTTCATGGCTTTTCTGGTTTTCTGGATCGACGTGATGTTCGGTTCTCTGACGGATGTCTCGGTTTTGATCGCCGTCATATCGCTATGGCTGCTGTCGGGCGTGTTGGCCGTAAGAACACAATTTTTCTACATTGACCGGAAAGCTTGGGAACGGGTCGCCCTGTGCCGGTGGGAAAGGCGCAACCGCGAAACCCTCGCCACAGGTTTCTTTTTGTGGAACATTCTGAATATCGTGGTGCTTGCGATAGACGCGACCCTGCGCAAAACTGGTGCCAACAGTGCGGCCTATCCGTGGTTCATGCTTGCAAGTATCTCTTTGGGGTATGTTACGCTTTTGTGGCGCTGCGCAGCGCTTGGTTTTCCATCGCTCAACACTCGACAAGAACCGGAGAAATAGCACATGACCGAAATTACTGTTCTAATTGTTTATGCGTTCCTCGTCATTATCACCCTGCTTTTGCAAGCGACGGGTGCTTTGACGCAGCTTGGCATGGGCTACCTGTTGGGGGCCCGTGACGAAGCGCGCACCGTATCGGGTATCGCAGGCCGACTTGAGCGCGCCTTGAATAACTCGGTGACAGCGATGGTGCTCTTTGCGCCCGCGATACTGCTGATCGTGGTCACGGAAAGCTCGACCAACCAGACCATTCTTGCAGCACAGGTATTTCTGCTCGCGCGTCTGGTCTACCTGCCCTCTTATGCTTTCGGTTTGACAGGCATCCGCAGTCTCGCATGGACAACGGGCCTGTTGGCCACCGCCCTTTTGTACTTTCTCGCTTTGTGAACGCACCCGAATGACCGACGCTCCCACTTCGTTTGACGACCCTGAAATGCCACTGGCGGCAAACCTGTTGGAGCATCTGTCTGGCAAAGACCGCCGAGGAACGGGTTGGGCTGCGGCGGACGCCGCCGAGGATGGATCATGATACCCGAGCTTACAATTCTGACCCTTGCGGCATTGCTGCAGGTTGCCCAGATGGGCGCCTATTCGGTGACCGCAAACGCGCAGGTTGACCTGAACACAGCGCTTGGGCCCCGTGACACGCCTGTGGCCCTAACAGGTGTCGCAGGGCGCTTGCACAGGGCCATGAACAACCATTTCGAAGGGCTGTTGCTGTTTGCTATTGCCTGTGTCGTCATCACCTTGTCCGGACAATCCAGCGCGTTCACAACAGGATGCGCATGGATCTATCTGATTGCGCGCGCGGCCTATGTTCCGGCCTACGCGTTGGGCCTCGCCCCTTGGCGGTCAGTCATCTGGATGATCGGCTTTGGTGCGACAACGGCGATGTTGATTGCAGCGCTCATATGATGTCTTTTCCCTCCCAACCCGCAGCGCGCAAAAGCGCGATGCACCGACGCGAAAGAACGCCTCTGCGGTGCTTCGCCGGTGTCAAAAAGTAAAGGAACTCTTTCATGGCTAGTTACGACGTTATCATCATCGGCTCAGGTCCCGGCGGCTATGTCTGTGCCATCCGCTGCGCGCAACTTGGCCTCAAAGTGGCTTGTGTGGAGGGGCGCGACACGCTCGGCGGCACCTGCCTGAATGTGGGCTGCATCCCGTCCAAAGCGCTGCTGCACGCGAGCCATATGCTGCACGAGGCAGAGCACAATTTTGCCGCCATGGGATTGAAGGGCAAAAGCCCCTCTGTCGATTGGAAACAGATGATGGCCTACAAAGACGATACCATTGGACAGAACACCAAAGGTATCGAATTCCTGTTCAAAAAGAACAAGATAGAGTGGCTGAAAGGATGGGGGTCCATCCCCGAAGCGGGCAAGGTCAAGGTCGGCGACGATATCCACGAGGCCAAAAACATCATTATCGCCTCCGGCTCCGAACCTGCGTCACTGCCGGGTGTCGAGGTCGACGAGAAAGTCGTCGTCACATCTACCGGTGCGCTTGAACTTGGCAAGGTGCCAAAGAAGATGGTAGTCATCGGCGCAGGCGTCATCGGGCTGGAATTGGGATCAGTATACGCGCGGCTCGGCTCTGACGTGACCGTTGTTGAATTCCTTGATGTCATCACACCGGGCATGGACGGCGAAGTCCAGAAGGTCTTCCAACGGACGCTTAAAAAGCAGGGTCTGAACTTTATCATGGGGGCCGCTGTCCAGAAAACCGAAAGCACAAAGACCAAAGCCAAAGTGCATTACAAACTGCGCAAAGACGACAGTGAACATGTTCTGGATGCGGACGTCGTATTGGTGGCAACAGGTCGCAAACCCTTTACCGAAGGGCTCGGGCTTGATGCACTGGGCATTAAGATGTCTTCGCGGGGCCAGATCGAAGTCAACGACACATGGGAAACCTCCGTGCCGGGCATTTACGCTATCGGCGATGTGATCGACGGGCCGATGCTAGCGCATAAGGCCGAAGACGAAGGCATGGCGGCAGCTGAACAGGTCGCCGGCAAGCACGGACACGTCAATTACAGCGTGATCCCCGGCGTGATCTATACCCACCCCGAAGTTGCCAATGTAGGCCACACAGAAGAAAGCCTGAAAGAAGCCGGCCACGACTACAGGGTTGGCAAATTCAGCTTTATGGGGAACGGGCGCGCCAAGGCCAATTTCGCCGGTGATGGCTTCGTCAAAATCCTTGTCGACAAGACCAGTGACCGCATTTTGGGAGCACACATCGTGGGACCAGCTGCTGGCGATTTGATCCACGAGATTTGCGTCGCTATGGAATTTGGTGCATCTGCCGAAGATCTGGCCATGACCTGCCACGCACACCCGACCTATTCGGAGGCAGTGCGCGAAGCGGCACTCGCCTGTGGCGACGGACCGATACACATGTAAGCCAATTGCGGCTTACTACTTAAAAAGAATGCCCCGCCCAATGTACGGTGGGGCTTTTTTTTGATGTTCGGATCGGGCTGTGATGGGTGGCCGCTTGCTACAGAAAAATGGGCCGGTTAGGCACCTATGTTGCCCACGTTACCACATGGATTTGACTGCCCGCGCAGGCCAGGCCTCGTCATA
>Ga0316197_10000210_pt1 | contig 43831 bp, 34 predicted proteins | sample OudBiesiAoxic_MG_FD_204939 | JGI IMG/M metagenome (GOLD analysis project Ga0316197, IMG submission 204939) | Coastal sediment microbial communities from Oude Bieten Haven, Netherlands - site A oxic | ecosystem: Environmental > Aquatic > Marine > Coastal > Sediment | place: Netherlands... | reverse complement strand
TAACCAATTCGCTTAGTGATCAAACTAGATCAACATATTGAGGTTTATGATTTTTGCAGAATAAACATCAAAAGTCACATGAAATCAGTACAATTTAGTAACAAAAAAAACTGATTCCATAATATTTCCTTCTATAAGTCGAGTTTATAGGGACTATCCGGTAAAACGTTCTCCAAATCTGACCAAACATGGCGAGCGAAACCTGCGCCGGCTTCTTCGTACATGTTGAAAACTAAGTGCACGCCTAATTCGTTTAATTCAACTTCGTCGGTTTTATAATGAGCTAATGCGGCGACTTTGAAGGTATGCCCGTCAATTTTATTCAATTGTTCGGCGGCATACCGGTTACCATTATGGTCGGGCATCGCTAATAAAATTAATTTAACATTCTCAGTGAGTTGTAATTTGCTCCAAAAATCTGAATCCAAAGCATCGCCGGTGATCACGCGACGACCTGCTTCGCGATGTTGCAAGGTGGTATGATGGTTGTAATCAATACCCATTACTTTTTCACCGTAAGTATCTTTGAGCGCATCGTATGCACCCACCCCAATTCGGCCCATACCCATTACTAAGATTTGAGCATCACCAACACGAACTGGTCGGTCATCTTGATGTAAGCGAGTTGATTGGTAACGTTTTAAGGCTAAGCTATAGCGCATATAAATAGTGTCAGCATATTTATTCAATAAAGCAGAAATGATAAAACTCAGGGAGACGGCAATGGCAATAATAATTAACCAGTCCTGACTTAACCAACCTTTATGAGTTGCTAATGACGCGACAATTAAGCCAAACTCACTGTAGTTGGCTAAACTGAAAGCGGCAAATAATGAGGTACGTGAACGTAGTTTAAATTTACTTAAAGTTAAGAAGTAAAAGATGATTTTACCAGCTAATAAGAGGGATAAAATGCCAGCCACCATAAGGTGGTCAACATTAGGTAAACCAGATAACCCTATATTTAAAAAGAAACACACCAAAAACAGCTCTTTTAAATTAAACAATGACCTAGCCATCTCTTTAGCACTAGGGTGACCTGCTAGCAGCATACCTGCAATTAAAGCACCTAAGTCCGCTTTCATGCCAACACTTTCAAATAACCCCGCACCGACCACTAACGCTAAAAAGAAACCATATAAGACCAACAATTCGCCATGTCCAGCTTTGTCTAATAGTTTATATAAAATAGGTCTAATTAAAGGTAAAGCCAATAACCCTAGCGCCCACAGAGAGGGGATCTTACCGACTGATATAGTTAAAAATAGCACTGCAAAAATATCCTGCATGATCAGTATACCAATGGCGATACGACCATAGAGCGAGTTACTTTCACTCTTTTCTTCTAATATTTTCACCGCAAATACGGTACTGGAAAAGCTTAATGCAAAGGCAATTAGGACAATGCCTGCAATATCTAACTCAGAAAAAAGTGAGACACCAATTTGTTTGATTGCAAATAGCAATAAGGTATAAAAAACAATGCTGGAAACAAGGTGGATAGTCGTTCCTGCCCATACTTCGGATTTAAATAAAGTGCGAATATTGAGTTTTAAGCCAATAGAAAAAAGCAACAAGGTTACCCCTAAATCAGCAAACGTTACTAAAGCATCGGTGGATTCAAAACCAACAAAGTTAAGGCTAAAACCGGCTAATAAAAAACCAACCATAGGCGGTAGCCCGGTTAAGTTAATTAACATTCCAAAGCTAAAGGCAACGCTTATAAAGAGTAATATTGTGCTATCCATGAGTTCTCTTATTGTAAATGGGTGATTTTTTTATCTGAATTTAAGTTTTTAAATCATTTTCAGTCTTGTGATTCAATTTCTTTAATATTTTAAATATTGTTTTGTCGAAATATGTATCGAAATAGTTGTGTCTAAATTTTAGTGTCGCAATTATTGTATTTGTATCTTTTCATAAGAGTGAAGAAAAAGGCATTACTTTATTTAAATAAATTTAAGGCCTTATCACGACCGAGTTGATGAGATTGGTGTCGCTAAGACAAAGACTCATTGTTTAAGAGGTCTGAACTTTTTAACTACAAATTAGTTTTAAAACGGTATTTAAAACGATACTTAGAACGATATTTAAAACAATGTTATTGGAGCCGATGCTGTTGATTCGGCTTGTTGTTCTGATTCAGGCCTGAATGCATGTTCCATTGATTGTTCCTGTTGTGCTTTTTGTAATTGTAGGTTTTGTGGCTGAATGTATTCAACAAAAGTAGTGGTATCTGGCCAAAAACGATATATGTTCAGGGTTATGCTATCTTTTAATGTCCATTGATAACTTGTTTCGCCTTGAAGTGCTTCGCCAATAGATAGGTGAGGTTCTCCATAACGTTCAGTTAATTGTTGTTTTATTTTACCAATTAATGCTGGATTATTGCGACCAACAAAAGTATAGGTGGCTTTTACGAATTGATTTTCTCGCGTGTAGTCAATGGTCAACTCACTAGAGCCTTTGATCATGGCTCCGGTGAAATAACGATCTGACCATTGAGTATTATCTTCTGACAACACTTTAATCGATTGCTGCTTTATTTTATCACGTAATAAAGTGCGGTCTGCACAACTGATTAACTCTGAGAATAATAAAGTGGTTGCTGTATCTAAGCATTGTTCATGACTTACGAGTTTTTCTAACTTTGTTTTCGCCCAAGTCTGCGATGCTTTTTTATATAAGGCAATTGCTTCAGCTTTATTAACCTTAGTGAAAATACCATGCTCATAAAAGTAAGCTAATTTCGCATGCGCTAACTTAAAATCTAATGTGGAAGCATATTGATAGTTTTTAAATGCTTTCTGTAAGTTTCTACTTATATCGTTCGGAAAACCTGAAGTACCATATTCATATATTTGTGCCAGTTGATAATAAGCTTGTGCATGGTCACGGCGTGATGCTTGCGTATACCATTCGATAGCTACCTGAATATTTTTAGCCGTGCCTTTACCCATTTGTGATAAGTAACCGAGCCGGTATTGAGCATCGGTATTACCTTGCAATGCAGCTTGACGATACCATACTAAAGCTTGTGAAAAATTAGTGGTAGTACCATCTCCTAGCTCGAGTAATTGACCTAATTTGAAGGCTGAGGGAGCATAACCATTGGTGGCTGATTTTGTATAAAGTTGAATGGCTCTAGGGTAGCTTTGCTTTTCACCCAATCCTTTTTCATAAATCATCGCAAGCTCGTACTGTGCGGCTAAATTGTTTTGAGTAGCCGCTTTTTGGTACCAATAAATAGACTTTTTATAATCTTGTTTTATACCTAATTCATTATTTTGAGCAGATTGGTATAACTTACCTAGGCTAATTTGTGCATTCACATGGCCTTGTTCAGCGGATTTTTGATACCAATAAATGCTTTGTGTAGTGTTTTGTTTGGTGCCAATACCCTGTAAATAATAATTACCTACCTGGAATTGTGAAATAGGATCACCCTGATTTGCAGCTAGTAAAAAATAGCTTAATGCTTTGCTTGAATCCTGCTCAGTACCGACGCCTTTTGCATACATAGTCGCGGTGACATATTGCGCGGCAGGGTTGCCTTGTTGTGCGGCTTTTTGGTACCAATAAATTGCTTTTTTAAAGTCTTTTGCGACCCCTTGACCACTTTCATACATCCAGCCTACAGTATACTGAGCGGCAGGATCTCCTTGTGTTGCGAGTGGAAGCCAGATTTGTACTGCTTTTTTATAATTCCCAGACTGTGCTGCTTCATAACCATCGGTGAATTTAGCTTGTGCGAATAGCGGCCCTGAAAAACAGAACAGTAAAATAGATGAAATAAGTAAGTGAGGTACTTTCAGCATCATGCCGATGATAAATTCCATGTATAAAAAATTGATATTATTTGATTATAACACTACCTATTTAGTTAGGCTTAGTTATATTTAATTTAATGAGAGGTAATGTCACTCGTATTTAGTCAAAATAATTAAAAAAATTGATAAGTGCGTCTCCATTAAACACTTTAAACTTTAACTTGTTGATATTTATGATGTTATTTTTTATTTTAATGGATAGATTGCTGTTAATCTTACTAAAAGAAGATCAAAGTTGGTTTGATTAAAACCAACTTATTTACATTGATTGAATAATGTACTGCAATAAATCAGCCAACAAAATATAGCTGTATTTATTGGCTCTTGATACTGATATTTGTTTCACTTTTGCTACAGCAAAGTAATATTTCGTCATCTTTAAGGTAAGCCAACGGAAAGCTACTGTAGTCTGGTTTTCCTTCAAGTAAAATTGAACGGCAAGCGCCACAGTGTCCATCTCGACAATGAAACTCAACGGACACCGCTTGAGACTCTAAATTCTCAAGCAATGTCTTGTTCGGGTCAAGCGTGTAGGGTTTGCCGTTGTAAGTCAGTGTTGATGACATTTTTTAAACTTGTTTACAGTTCAAACGTACTAAGATCTGCACTATCCACTGAGCTGTTAATTTGTCCTACTAAGTAAGAACTAATCTCTGCTTCCTGTGGGGCAACTTGTACATTGTCACTAACTAACCAATGGTTGATCCAAGGGATCGGGTTACTTTTAACTTCAAAATGTGGTTCATAACCAATCGCTTGCATACGTTGGTTAGCAATGTATTCAACGTATTGACATAAAATTTGTTCATTTAAACCGATCATTGAACCATCTTTAAACAGGTATTGCGCCCATTCTTTTTCTTGTTCCGCTGCTTTCAAGAAAATAGCGCGACCTTCAGCAAAACACTCTAACGCTATCTCTGCCATTTCAGGGTCATCTTTACCATCTGCCCATAGGTTTAATATTTGTTGCGTTGAATTTAAATGTAATGCTTCATCACGTGCAATTAGCTTGATGATTTTAGCGTTACCTTCCAATAAATCACGTTCAGCAAAAGCAAATGAACAAGCAAATGAAACGTAAAAACGGATCGCTTCTAAGGCATTTGTCGAACAGATACATAGATATAATTTTTTCTTAATATCACGTAAAGTTAATGCTTCTGTTTTGCCTTGAATATTAACGTATTTAACTTCAGTTTGCTCAAACCCGTGTAACTGCATGAATTGCACCGCATGGATCAGTTCATCGTAATAAAAAGAGATATCAATGGCACGTTTTTGAATTTCATTGTTATTAACAATATCTTCAAACACTTCATTTGGGTCAGTAAATAAATTACGTAAAATATGCGTGTAACTACGGCTGTGAATAGTTTCAGAAAAAGCCCATGTTTCAATCCATGTCTCTAGCTCCGGCAATGAAACGATAGGTAACAATGCAACGTTTGGGCTACGGCCTTGAATTGAATCTAATAAGGTCTGATATTTTAAGTTAGAGATAAAAATATGTTGTTCATGGTCCGGCAGATTTAAAAAATCGATACGATCGCGGCTAACGTCAATTTCTTCTGGACGCCAAAAGAAAGACAGCTGCTTTTCGATAAGCTTCTCAAATACCTCAAATTTTTGTTGATCGTAACGAGCCACGTTAACAGGGTTACCAAAGAACATAGGTTCTTTCATAGCATCGTTGGAAAGGGTAGAGAAAGTTGTGTAAGCCATGTGACTCTCCGTCAGAATTATAATGTTGCGTATACTAACAAGATAGTACGCTTGAATCACTTTTTTGTATCACTTTAACTTCTTTTTTATGGTAAAAAAAAACTGGCTTAGTTTATTTTTTACGTGTAAAAGGCATCATCAATAATCCCCACAAATTGGCATTGTCTTTTGCATCAGGGTATTCGGCTAATCCAATATCAATTTTTGAGTCTGGCTTAGTTGCACTCGCCGCATAACTTCCAAATAGTCTATCCCACCAGATAACACTAAAACCAAAGTTACAGTTACTTTCTTTGTATAATTGACTGTGATGGATACGATGCAATATTTGAGTCATTAAAATTAAACGGGTTACTTTTTCTACTTTTCTTGGCAAACGAATGTTGGCGTGATTAAACAAAGCAAAACCATTCAATAACACCTCAAACAAGATCACCGCAACCGCAGGGACTCCTAATACAAATACCGCAATCCCTTTTATGGCAATGCTTGCTACAATTTCTAATGGATGAAATCGCAATCCGGTGCTGGTATCTACGTGCGCGTCAGCATGATGTACTTGATGTAGTTTCCACAACAGAGGGACTTTGTGAAATAAACGATGTTGCCAGTAAATCAACATATCTAATAATAAAAGACTCAGAGCGATATTTAACCAAACCGGTAGTTGTAACAGGTTAAATAGTCCCCATTGCTGGTCTGCGCAATAGAGTGCAAAGCCTGCTAATCCAATCGGTAATATTAATCGAGAAGTGAATCCTGAAATAACGATTAACCCAAAATTACCGAGTAATCGGGTTGATTGGGTCGGGGAGTGTTGTTTATTAGGCAGTTGTCGTGCAGGGAAACAAAGCTCGATCAGCATCATAGTGGCTAGAATGGTAAAAAATATCCCAACACGAATAAATGTATCATCGATCATCATTATTTTTCCTGCTTAACATCTTGCTCATTGGTTGTTTCATTGTTGTTCATATTGCTGTTTGAGTCGTTACTTTTATCACTGTTTTTCACATTACTTTTAACATTAGTTTCAATATTACTTTCAATGTCGCTTCCTACGTTACTTTTATTATCTGTACTTTCATTATCGTCAGTCGTTTCGTTAGCATCAGACTTTTCAGTATGACTCTTTAAAGTACGGTAACCACCGTGGATACGGGTGAAGATAGTAATAGCGCCTAAAAAAGCAAAGCTATAAGCAAGCTCAGGGAAGTAAGCAGGCCACAAACAAAAAGCCACAAAAAAGGCAATGGTTTCTGTGCCCTCGGTTAAACCATTTAAAAAATAAAAGCTCTTATTGGCAAACTGTGGACGTGCTAGGTTTAATTTTTCAGCGGGAATCGCAAAGGCTAAAAAACTTGAACCGGTGCCAATAAATACGGTTAATAATACCGATGCGGCTAAGGCATTCTGAACCGGATCTGCTAAAGCAAACCCTAAGGGAATAGCTGCATAGAATAAAAAATCGACACAAATATCTAAGAAACCACCCGCGCTACTACTACGTTGTTGATAGCGAGCGAGTGCACCATCTAAACCATCAAAGACACGATTAAGGATGATCATCACTAAAGCCGCTGTCCAAAGTTGTGCCGCTAATAAAGGAACCGCTAATAAACCAATAACAAAACCAACTATAGTGATTTGATCTGCATGCACACCACGCTTATCTAACTGCGTTACTAGCGGCATTAATAGTGGTTTGATATAAGGCGTGACAAATTTATCTAGCATCTCTTTTCCTGTTATTTGGTTCTATGAAGCGACTTCATTTAAAGATAGCGTGTCTAATGTGATCACTTTACCCTGTGCTGCAATTGCGTCACTTTGGTCATGTGTCACCATCACCGCAGGTAAGCTATAACGCTGTATTTGCTCAAACACTAATTGACGTGTTTCTTGGCGCAATTGGCTATCTAATTTACTAAAAGGTTCATCTAATAAAATTGCTTTGGGTTTGCTTAATAATACACGTAACAAAGCCACCCGCGCTTGTTGACCACCCGATAGATGTTGTGGGCAACGTTTTTCCATTCCAGCAAGACCTACTTGATTTAATGCTTCGCTAATTTCATCTCGACGCGTTTGTTTATCACCTTTCGGCATAGCAAAGGCAATATTGCCAGCTACGGTGAGATGTGGAAATAATAAAGGATCTTGATATAACAAACCAATATGACGAAGGTGGCTTGCGGTATTGGTAATATCTTGACCATTTAAATACAGTTCACCAGTGGCAGTAAAATCACTGGGTAACATACCCACTAACCAATTTAACAAGGTTGATTTACCGCTACCAGAAGGGCCCATAATGGTCAGTACTTCACCGCCTTTAACTTCTTCGTTAAGAGATAATAAAGGCGTTCCTTGTTGCTTTAACTGCAAGTGACTAATGTTCAGTGATGGTGTTTTCTGAGTCAGTGTTGATTTCATTTGATTTCCTAACCTCTCTTACGAAAGAAGAATTTTGGTACAGCCCAAGCTAATATAAAAAATAGTGCAGGTAATAACATCTGCATTAATGCGTAAACCGCACTGGTTCTTCTACTTGCACCATTAGCAAGGGTGACCGCTTCCGTTGTGATGGTATTGATTCGGCCTGCACCCGATAACAGAGTAGGTAAATATTGGCTAAAGCTAATCGCCAAACCTAATGCGCTGGCAATTAAAATAGGTGAGATTAATAGCGGCAATTTTAACTGCCAAAATATTTTTGATGGTGGCACGCCAAGGCTTGCAGCTACTGAGCTAAAGCGAGGATCTAAACGACGATAGCTGTTGGCTAGCGATAAAAATACATAGGGTAAAACAAACAATAAATGTGAAAAAACCACATTAACATAAGCATGTTGGCTGTTTACTTGCTCAAATAACCAGACGATGCCAAATAGAAAAGCGATACTTGGAATAAGCAATGGTAAATAAATAATAAACCCACTAATCGCAGAGATGGTTTTGGTATTTTGTTGTTCAGCTTCAAGGACCAGCAGTGTTAATGCAATAGCAATTAAAGTGGTGCTGATGGCGATCACCAGTGTGTTAAATAAGGGCGTTTGCATCTGTAATAATGCCGACGTCCAATGCAAGCTAACCAGTTGTTGCGGCAGAATATCAGGGTAAGACCAAAAGCCAGCAAAAGACCATAACACCATTGCAACCAATGCTAAGCCAATAACGGTGAGCATAGCGATTGTTATCATATCTGTTAATCGTTTGATTAACATACCGCCGTATTCCCGTTCGCCATTAATTAAAAATGCTGCGCTGCACTGTTTAACGAATAATTCTAATAACCACCAACTACCTAATAGCGAGAGAGTAATTACAATTTGTAAAATTGCCCCTGATGACGCTTTAATACGTAGGCTTAAATCAACATCATTAAACCACTGCATTATTGCAACGGCTAGAGTTGGAGGAGTGTTTGGTCCTAAAATTAGGGGAATTTCCACACTCGCACTTGAATAAGCTAATACTGCGAGAAGCGGTAAACGCATATAACCGTAAAGACTAGGCAAAATAACTTTAAAAAAGCCGGTCATCGGGCAATAACCTAAACTTGATGCCACTTTATGTTGTGCTCTTAGGGTTTTACCAATTTCAGGTTGTGCTAATACGCCTAGGGCGATTAACAGTAAAAAGGGCAGTTCTTTAAGAGTCAGTCCGAAGATGATACTTAAGCCATAGGGATCATGTGGCAAAAGCCAATCTGGTGGTGTGTCCCAACCTGTTAACCAAGGTGAAACAAGTCGTGATAAAAAGCCAGAAGGTGTAATTAAAAAACCAATTGCTATCGCGGCTGCTGCATGAGGAATAACTAATATTGGGCCTAATAAACGCTGGATCCGTTTTAACCAAGGGCTATTAAAATAACTTGCAAGTATTAAAATAGTGATTATAAAAGCTAATAATGTACTGGCTAAGCTAGTTCCAAAACTGAGCAATACCATGCGCTCAATGCCTGGCGTTTGAAAAAGTTGAACAAACCCAAACAAACCAAACTCATGCGCCCCAAGCGCGGGAAACCAACCAAAAGCAGGTAACAACACGCCTAATAAACCACCCAAGACAGGCACCACTAACAAGGCAATTAACAGATATGGGCTATTGCGTACTACACGCGTAAACAGGGTATTAGCAACAATCATTATTGTACTCCATAGCGGGTAAGCCACTGTTCTGTAATGACCTTAACCCAACTAGGATGTAATTCACCTAATAAACGGGTGTTATCTATATTGATGATATTTGCACTTAAATGCTGTTTTTTAGGAGCAGCAAAGAGCGTTTTTTGTGTTGCAGTTAATTGTGATAAATCGAGCACGCTACTATCGCCCCAGACTGCTGTTTTTTGTTTTCTAGATTGTGCTTCTGGGCTTAATAAAAAGTTAGCAACTAATTTAGCGCCCTCAATATGAGGTGAGTTATAAGGTATTGCTACAAAGTGGATATTACTTAAACTACCGTCTTTCATTCTATAGCTGCGCGTACTATCTGGTAAGTCATAGCGAGAAATCGCAGAAGGGATTTCAGCGGCTGAAAAGGTAAATGAGACTTGTAACTCTGTATCACCCATTAGACGACGTAATGCTAGCCCATTGGATACAAAGTGTTTACCTTGACGCCATAAAGTAGGGTGTAATTTATCTAAGAATTGCCATAACGACGGTAATAATTGTGCTTGGCTTTCTACTGTTGCATCTTGGTAGAGCTTTTCCTTAATATTGGCTGGTTGCTGTTCATTTAAAATGATCAGTGCGTACTTTAAGAAGCTCATGCCTAAGAAGTCGGGTGGTTTAGGGTAAGTGAAATGACCTGGGTGATTTTCACTCCAAGTTAATAATTCGGGTAATGTTTGTGGCACATCATTTACTTTTAAACTATCAAAGTAAAAAGTCAGGGCAGCTTGTCCCCATGGTGCTTCCATCCCCTGTGTTGGCACACCAAAATCGCGTGTCATCGCCGGGTTATTAGTGGGGTTCGTTAATTCAAAATTAGGTAACTCTCCAGCCCAGTCTGCTGCGAGTAATTGATATTTGGCCATCGATGCGAAGTTTGCTCCATTGATCCAAACTAAATCAACTTGGCCATTACGATGATTGTCTGCTGCTTTTTCTGCTAAAACACGGCTGACTGCTTCACTGGTATCAGTGAGTTTTACATGGTGCAAATTTATCGCATATTTTTGCTTAACTTGATCAGCAACCCATTGAATATAATTATTAATTTGTTGATCGCCTCCCCACGCATGAAAATATACGTTTTGTTTTGTGCCACGTTTTTCAACATTATGCCAAGCACGGGAAGTCGATTTAGCTTCAATACTTGCTTCATTTGCAAATACATTGCTGCTAAGCGGAATAACGCTTAGCAGACAAAGGCTAATGATCAATTGACGGTAATAGTTATTTAAACATTTACTTAGTCGCATTAAGTTTCCAATTGTAATCTAAAAATTTAACATTAAAATCTTGGTTTTTTAATGTTAATGCTTGCTGCACATTCAATGTCAATGCATCTGCATAAAGCCCTATAAAGCTTTGTATTGATTGTGTACCACGAAAGCCTTTCTCAAAGTCTTCACCATACCATTTAAAAATTGATGACATGTAATAAGTATCACCCTTGATATAGTTGCGGCTTGTGTCGGTTAAGAAACGCTCAGTTTGTTGCGTTAATTGCTGTTCAAGCTTATCGGCGGTGTAAGCCTCTTCTCGAAGTGCAGGGCAACCAATACTGGCACAGTTTACGGCAAAATGAATACGCGGATCGTTATAGCGATCACTGCCACGAATAAGGCCATGTTCGATATCGTTTAAACTTATTTTTTTACCCAGTAGCGGAATAAATTCTTTATCCCACGGAGAGCTAAATAAACTGCCCAAATCTTTGATCGACTCTAGGTCAGGGTATTCAGTTAAAATAAAGTCAACAGTCCATGCATTATAAGCATTGATTAAAAAGGCTAATTGCTTTTCTTTCGGCCAAGCATCAAACGTCACACGCGAAGTATTACTTAACCGTTTGAGGTAAGTCTGCAGTGCACTCTCTTGATTTTTGAATCCAGCATAATTGACTGCAGTACTATGCCCGCTATCAATTGCAGTAACATTTTGCTCAAGTAACTCAGTCCAATCTGCATGTAAGTTTTTTGCTTCAGTTTCAGCATAAACATGGCTAATAAGCGAGCTACTTAATATTGCAGCTCCTAAGGTTAAGCGCACCAATGCGCTTACCTTATTGGTTGTATTTACTATAACGGAGGTCATTAACCGCGTCTCCAAGTATGGTATTTTTCTAACCAGTTTAATACGGTTTGTGGTGCGTGATTACGTTTCCATTCACCAGCTGCATACTTATTACCTTCAGCCCATGTCGGGTAACTGTGGATCGTACCTAGAATTTTATTAAGCCCTAAGCCGTGCTTCATGGCTAACACAAATTCTGCGATTAAATCACCTGCATGTTCAGAAACAATCGTCACACCTAAGATTTTGTCTTTGCCCTTAGGCGTAATGACTTTAATGAAACCTTTGGTTGCGCTGTCGGTAATCGCGCGGTCTAACTCTTCAAAGTCAAAGCGTGTTATTTCATAATCAATGCCTTTTTCTTTGGCTTCAGCTTCATTAATACCAACACGAGCAACTTCAGGATCAATAAAGGTTGTCCATGGGATCACTCGGTAATCCACTTTAAATTTCTTCAAGTGTCCGAATAAACCATTTACTGCAGCGTACCAACCTTGATGCGCAGCAACATGCGTAAATTGATAAGGGCCCACAATGTCGCCTGCAGCAAAGATGTTAGGGTAAAGAGTTTCTAAATACTCGTTAGTTAAGATCGTACGGTTTGTTTCAATACCTAACTCTTCTAAACCATAACCCGTTAAACGTGCACTACGCCCTACAGCACATAATAATTGGTCGTATTCAATCGCAATTTCTTTCTCATTATGTTTAACGATGATGAATTTTTTACCGTCTTGAGTCTCACAACGTAATGCTTGGTGCGATGTTAAGATGTTCACGCCACTTTCTTTTAGCGATTCAGTTGCAAATTCAGACACTTCAAGATCTTCTTTGATCATGATGCGTTCAGCCATTTCAATTTGCGTTACCTTTGAACCAAGACGTGCAAAACTTTGCGCTAATTCTGAACCGATTGGACCACCACCGAGTACTACTAATTTTTTTGGTGCTTCTTCTAATTTTGCAAACTCATTCCACAGCGTATCACTAGTTACGTAACCTGTTTCTTCAATACCTGGTAGTGGCGGCACAAATGGGCGTGCACCGGTTGCGATAACAATGCTACGCGTTGTTAGTTTCTTTGTTGTTCCATCTTCATAGCTAATTTGTACTGTCCAAGGGTCAAGGATTTTTGCATAACCTTTTTCTACTTCAACCCCTAAGTTAGTGTAACGTTCGACACTATCGTGCGGCGCGACATCGGCAACCACTTGATGAACACGCTCCATTACTTTTTTGAATGAAAATTGTGGGGTTGTATCTTCTAAACCGTAGTGGTGTGCATTACGAATTTGTTCAGCAATCTTTGCACTTTTAATAATGGCTTTACTTGGTACACAGCCATAGTTAAGACAGTCACCACCCATTTCACCGGCTTCAATTAAAGTTACTTTTGCTTTTACAGCAGCAGCGATATAACTGGTAACAAGTCCACCTGCGCCAGCACCAATAACAACCATATTACGGTCGAATTTAGCTGGTTTAGTCCATTTACCATAAACACGGCGTTTTTTGATCATATTGACAATTCCTTTTGCGATAAGTGGAAATAGACCTAACAAAACAAAAGAGATAATTAGGTTAAACGATAAAATATTCGATAGGCTCTCTATTTGAGCAAGTTGAGTACCCGCATTTACGTAGATAAATGTACCGGCTAACATACCTAACTGGCTAACCCAGTAGAATGTCCACGATTTAAGTGCCGTTACACCCATTAATAGGTTGATCAAGAAGAAAGGGAAAATAGGCACAAGGCGCAAAGTAAATAGATAAAAAGCCCCTTCTTTTTTGATCCCTTCATCAATGGCAGCTAGTCGTTCAGGAAAACGATTTTTAAGTGAATCGCGTAATAAATAACGCGACACTAAAAACGAACACAAAGCACCTAAACTAGAAGCAAAAGAAGCAATCACGAAGCCTTCAAATAAACCAAATAAAGCGCCGGCTGCGAGTGTTAAAATAGCCGCCCCAGGTAATGCTAATGCGGTGACTAAAACATACAGAACAAAGAAACCACCAATAACTAAAAGCGGGGATTTTTCTCTCAACTCACTGAATTGATCCATTGATCCTTTCAACCCATCTAAGGTTAAGAGTTGGTGCAAGTTGAAATGAAAAAACAATCCTATTAATACGATTGCTAGTAACAGTAGTACGATCTTCTTTAACATAGTTTATAACCTTTATAGGGATGCGATAGGGCGGCCTTTAGTTGCGTTACAACTATTTAAGCACCCACGTCGAATTTTCATAGCCATTACGTTTATTATTATTTTGAAATCACTGCGTTGTTAGCGCACAGTTTTTTGTCTTGTAATGGATAGCTCAAACATAAAGACCTTAGAATGCTTATTTTAATTTCCTAATAATCTAAAAAAAGTGAAAAAAGTTAATCGAGATGTTTTTTGAACCAAAGTATAGATGAGATAGTTGAAATAAAGCGGTTATTTTATTCTTTACAAGAAAAATGCGGGGTGTGTCTGTAAACACATGCAACATGAATTTTAGGCAAAAAAAAAGAATGTACTCAGTACATTCTTTTTTATAACAATTAATTGTAATGTTGGTTATATCTTACAAGCGCCACCGGCACAGCCATCGTCTTCAATTACTTTTTCATCATCTGCACCATCACGAGTGTTATGGTAATAAAGTGTTTTAAGACCCATTTTGTATGCCATTAATAAATCTTTAAGCAATGTCGTCATCGGCACTTTACCATCATCAAAACGTTTAGGATCATAGTTGGTATTCGCTGAAATCGCTTGATCAACGAACTTTTGCATAATACCCACCAACTCTAAGTAACCTTGGTTATTAGGAATACTCCATAACAGTTCATAGTTTGCTTTGTATTTTTCAAACTCAGGAACGACCTGTTTTAAAATGCCATCTTTACTGGCTTTGATACTGATGAAACCACGTGGTGGTTCAATACCGTTGGTTGCATTAGATATCTGGCTTGATGTTTCAGAAGGCATTAATGCTGATAATGTTGAGTTACGTAAACCATCTTTAACGATATCTGCACGTAACGTTTCCCAATCTAGGTGATAGGCTTCATCACAAATTGAATCTAGCGATTTTTTATAAGTATCTAATGGCAAAATACCTTTTGCGTAATTAGTTTCATTAAACAATGGGCAAGCGCCACGCTCTTTGGCTAACTTATTTGATGCTTTCAATAGGTAGAACTGAATCGCTTCAAAAGTTTTATGTGTTAGGTTGTTTGCACTGCCATCTGAATATCTAACACCATTTTTTGCTAGGTAGTAAGCATAGTTAATCACGCCTATACCTAACGTACGGCGGTTCATGCTGCTTTTCTCTGCTGCTAAAATTGGGTAGTCTTGATAATCTAATAAGTTATCTAAAGCGCGTACTGCTAGCTCTGATAGCTCTTCAATTTCATCTAATGACTCAATCGCGCCTAAGTTGATAGCAGACAACGTACATAACGCAATTTCGCCTTCTTCATCTTTAATATGACTTAACGGTTTAGTCGGCAACGCGATTTCTAAACATAAGTTACTCTGACGAACTGGTGCTACTTTACTATCAAACGGACTGTGTGTATTACAATGGTCGACATTTTGAATGTAAATACGACCTGTACTTGCACGCTCTTGCATCAGTAGTGAAAATAATTGCACTGACGGAATCGAAGTTTGACGAATTGACTCATCACTTTCATAGAGATGATACAAACGTTCAAACTCATCTTGGTCTTCAAAGAAAGCATCGTATAGTCCCGGTGTATCAGACGGGCTAAATAAAGTGATATCTTTTTTATCGATTAAGCGTTGATAGAATAAACGACCCAGTTGTACACCATAATCAAGGTGACGAACGCGGTTTGAATCGATGCCGCGGTTATTTTTAAGTACTAATAATGATTCAACTTCTAAATGCCAAATAGGGTAGAAGACAGTTGCTGCACCACCACGAACGCCACCTTGAGAACAAGATTTAACCGCCGTTTGGAAGTGTTTGTAAAATGGAATACACCCTGTGTGGAAAGCTTCACCACCGCGAATGGTACTCCCCATTGCACGAATACGACCTGCATTGATACCAATACCCGCACGTTGCGATACATATTTTACAATGGCGCTTGAGGTCGCGTTGATAGAGTCTAAGCTGTCATCAGCTTCAATAAGCACACATGAGCTAAATTGACGTGTTGGTGTTCGCACACCAGACATAATAGGTGTCGGTAATGATATTTTAAATTGAGATGTTGCATCGTAAAAACGTTTTACATAGTCTAAACGTACATCTTTATCGTAATCAGCAAATAAACAAGCAGATACCATCAGGTATAAAAACTGTGCACTCTCATAAATTTCACCGGTAACACGGTTTTGAATGAGGTATTTACCTTCTAGCTGCTTTACGGCTGCATAAGAGAAGTTCAAGTCACGATCATGGTCGATAAACTTGTCCATTTCTTCAAATTCTTGTTTGGTGTAATCGGCTAATAGATGCTCATCGTATTTGCCTTTTGATACCATTTTACTGACATGTTCAAACACACTTGGTGGTGTGAAACGACGGTAAGCACGTTTACGTAAATGAAATACCGCTAAATGAGCTGCTAAGTATTGGTAGTCTGGCGACTCTTCAGAGATTAAGTCTGCTGCGGCTTTGATAATAGTTTCATGGATATCATCGGTGCGAATACCATCGTAAAACTGGATATGTGAATTTAACTCTACCTGTGAAACAGAAACATTACTTAGCCCTTCAGCCGCCCAGGTGATCACGCGGTGAATTTTTTCAAGATCAATGCTTTCTCTCTTTCCGTTTCGTTTGGTCACAGATAGGTTTTTATTCATTTTTTTACCTTTTGTCGAAGAACAAAATAATTACTTTAGCGATTACAAGCAGTTATTTCTTATAGTGTTGATTGTTCATTTAAAACACAAGATGTAGTGTTGGTTCTAAGGAAGAGGCACAAGATAAAGCTTTTTGAAAAATTTTCAAGGGATAACTATCATTAAATTAGTGGATAAAATTGTGGACAAATTGGCATGATTTATATCTGTTAGTAGTTACTAACAAAATGCTGTAAGTGAGGTCTGTTTTATGCAAATTGCAATAACTATTTTGCTTTTTTTTTATATGTAAAATTGTGTTTTATACGAGCAATAATTTTTTAAAATTTATTTTTTAATGTCTCAAATTTACAATTTAATGCCATATCGTACTATTGATACAGCCTATCAATGTAACGCTGAGATGTTGCAATTCCGATAGCTTTAATGCCTCCTCTTATTTCATCACGATATTAATGAGCGTATCTATGGCTAATCTTCGTCAATCTTGCTTCTTCTGAGTACAATATTATTGCTGATTTCGACGCAGCATATATTTTAGAGCAAAAAGGTGAAGTGATCTTTACTAAAGGCTTTTGTGTGAGAGATGAAACCGACTACGAGAAAGGAGATTATGATTCTTTTAATAGTTTAAATGAATGCACCTCTCAAGTATTAGAGAAGCATTTAATCTTAACGTTACATGAGTTTTTCAAAGACGCAGCGATGCATGTAAAAGGTTAAGCCCTAAAGCGATATAATGAATACTGATATTGGCTTTTATTTCAACTTACCTATTGATAAAAGAGTGCTTATCACTCTTTTATCAATGCTCTACATAAACCTTACCTGATAGCATGCGGCTTAACCATTAATTGCGCTTATTGTTGTTTAGCAAAGATGATCCTCTGGCATTTTAATTCCCTCTGCCGATTCTATAAACTTTCCCTTAGATGCTAGAAACTCAATCAATTGATCTGCGCTTAAGTAGCTCCCCATGCAAGTATGAAAAAGCGCATTCTCACCAAAAATATTAGCAATTTCTGCTTTTAACGTTTGTTTAGTATAAGTTTTTTTTGATTCTGCCATCATTTCCATGACCTGATGACCGTGTATAGATTGGTTCATGTTTAATCTTCGCTCCGATTTTTTGCCAAATATCAGCTGAGAGTTTAAGTTTTCTACTTAAAACTAATCAATTTAGCCGCTGTAGTGGATGAGTTAACTTCGACACACTATATCCAAACCAAATACTTAGGTATTGATACAAAACAAGTTGTGTCTATAAGTAAAATGTCAGTAATAGATTTAGATATTTTGAAGGTTTTACGAGCACATATCAGTTGATAAACAGTGGATGTGGCTTTCTTCGCTGGGGCTTGGATATTAGTAGAGTTTGCTTGAAGATTTTTTAGCGGGATTATTCTTGAAGATAAGATCAAGTAATATTTAAAAAACGCCACTTACAGCAAGTGGCGTTTGATATTGTTAAAGGTAAATCTTATACAGTTTCTTTAAATGCTTTATTGCCATTAAAGATCTCTTTATCAAGCTCACCTTCACTTTTAGCAACTAATAATGAAACCATCATATCGCCACAAATATTAACAGTAGTACGCGCCATATCAAGAATACGGTCGATACCTGCAACAATCGCTAACCCTTCCAGTGGAAGGCCAACAGTTGTTAATACTAATGAAAGCATGATCAGACCTGCACCAGGGACACCTGCAGTACCTACTGACGCTAATGTAGCCGTTAGTATGATCGTAATGTAGTCAGAAGCTGCAAGGTCAATGCCAAATGCTTGTGCGATAAATAGAGCACAAACCCCTTGATATAAAGCAGTTCCATCCATGTTGATGGTTGCACCAAGTGGTAGCACAAAGCTTGCTACACCCTTAGAAACGCCTAGCTCTTCACGCGACGCTTTAATAGTGGCTGGCAGAGTGCCTGAGCTACTTGTAGTCGTAAATGCAACAGCAGCAGGGTTCATTAAACTTTTTAAATAACGAACAGGGTTTAAGCGACCCAAAATAGCGATTACACCGCTGTAAAATATAACTACGTGAATTAATGCACCTAAATAAACCACAGCAATTACTTTGACTAAAGGTAGCAACACGTCCGCGCCGTATTTACCTGAAACCCAAGCCATTAGGCCAAATACACCATAAGGTGCAAGCTTCATCACTAACTCAGTTAGTTTATACATAGCTTCTGCAAGGCTTTCAAAAAGCTTAATAGCAGGGTCTGCTTTTTCACCAATCAATGCCAAAGAAATACCTAGGCCAATTGCAAACACGATAATTTGTAAAATGTTACCGGCTGCAAGTGCACCGACTGGGTTTTTAGGAATCATATTAAGCAATGTTTGCACTAGAGTTGGTGCATTAGGTATTGCTGTGTCAGCAGATACTGCAATCATTTCTAATCCTGCACCGGGTGTAAAAATGGTAGCAAGCCCAAGACCAATAGTAATTGCAAAAGCTGTGGTTCCTAAATAAAGCACAATTGCTTTAAGTCCAATTCTGCCCATTTTTTTGGTATCTTGCATTGATGTGATGCCGACAATAAGCGAGAAAAAAACCAATGGGACAATAAGCATTTTAATAGCATTAATGAAGAGTGTACCTAATGGTTTAAGAATTTCAGCACTAGGCCCCATTAAAGTACCAACCATCACACCAAGAAGCATTCCTATCAGGATTTTTTTCCATAGTTCCAGGCGTGACCATACTCCACCTGATTGAGCTGAGTTATTTTTGTTGTTCATAACAAGTCCATAAAGTCGTTAAAAGTGATAAAAAATGAATTTTTAATAATATAAATTGCTGAGGGAGCACATCATAATCACTTGATTAGTTAATTGATATAGATTGGTTTTTATTTTATTTGTGAAATTAATATCTGTTTTTAAGGCCATCGGAGCAGAAAGCCTTGCTATTTTAAGTATTTATTATTTTTTCAAAGAGGTGAGAGGTGCTTAGTTTTATTCGACTTTGATTGAGCGAGATCAAAACTGTAGATCTTAAAAACGTTGGTGTAAAAGAAGAAAAAACCGCCAACGTTCATTGAATGGGTTACCTATATAGCGTCATTATTTTAATATTAATTGACGAACTTGGTCTGCGCTTAATGGCCTTACTAAGCGGTCAACTTCTTTACCATCGCGAAGTAATATTAATGTTGGCCAAAGCTTTACCTTGAACGCTCGTCCCAACTTCTTACCTTTACCGTCATATACTTTGATATGAGGCAGCACTGACTGTGCAGTTAAGGAATGCTCTGTTAGTACCTGTTGTATTGCCCCTGCTGCTGCTTGGCAGTGAGCACACCAAGGCGCACCAAATTCTATAATTGCATCTCCCGTTAACTCGCTAATTTCTTCAAATGTAACGGTTTCTTCTTGGTAATCAGGGGCAAAGCCCGTTTCATTAATGTTCATGTCATTTATTCCTTTTTACAGTACAAACCTGTTAGAACTAACTTAATAAAGATTATGACTCTGGTAGGGAAGGGCTGATATCCGTTACCAATCAATGTTGAATGATAACGGGTATATAAGGCGTACTAGGTAGAAAAATCGCCTTGTATTTGTGCGTTGCCCATTTTATTTGTGAGCAATAGGCTTATCAGTGAAAAGGTAGTCTTTTAATTCTTTGTCAAAGGTGGGATCTTGTCGTCTTATCCACTCAAGCACCATCGCTGCGTGCTCTTTTTCTTCATCTCTATTATGTGCAAGTATTGCCTTTAATTCTTCATTTTTACAGGCATCGACTCGCTGGTTATACCAATCCACAGCTTCAAGTTCTTCCATCAGAGAAGTAATAGCTCGGTGCATATCTCTGGTTTCATTTGATAGTTCATCTATTGGTTCGTGATAGCCTTCATTTGACATTTTTATCTCCTCAATAATTGATGTGATGATTGTAATGTATACCCAGGTTGTAATATTTTTAAATTTCAGCCTGCTTGTTACAATAAAAATACAATAAATTACATTGAGTTGAGGTTCAATAGATTCTTGTATTTTCAATGCAATAAGTGGTGCTGTAGCAAACTTTATTGAGAGTGATTGAACATTCCACTTTTTTTGTTCGAAAGGTCAGTCTTTTTAAAAAAATAAATTCAGTCTTGATGTGCTTTACCTGTTTTAGTCTTGAATAATCGGCACTAAATAGTTTGACCCAAGTTGACGCATTTGTCGTTCAATCCAAGTCACTCTCTGACTAAGTTCGGCACTTAAATATCGAGGATCTCGTGTTTGTGGGCTAGGTAGTAACACTGCTAATTGTGCCGCTTGATTATTGGTGAGGTAACGAGCTGATTTTTTAAAATAATGTTGGCTGGCAGCTTCAACACCATAAATCCCTTTACCAAATTCAGCGATGTTCAAATACACTTCTAAAATACGTTTTTTACCCCAAATTGCCTCGAGGCTAATCGCTAAACCTGCCTCTAACCCTTTACGGATAAAGCTTCGACCCGACCATAGGAAAATGTTCTTTGCCGTTTGTTGTGTGATAGTACTTGCACCACGCAGCCCATCACCATCACCGTATTGTTCAACGGCTTTAATTATCGCATTAAAATCAACACCATAATGCAGAGGAAAGCGTTGGTCTTCAGACGCGACCACGGCCAAAGAGATCGATGGAGGCAGTTTATCAATACTTATCCATGTTTTTGCCACCGGATAAGGGCTTTGCATCATAAACGCAGTCGTTGGCAAAGGCACAAAACGAAATGCTAATAAGATCAAAGTCATAACCAATAATAAACGCCATAGAACGAACCATACTTTTTTCAAAAAACTCAATTTACGCTTTGCCATGGAGTATCTCTAATTGGGGTCAACGAGGCCGTTAAGATAATTACCTCGAAAAAATATTGATGATTAATCTCAATTCGCTCGTTTGTAATGACAACAAACAGAGCCATATAATGCCATATTTTAAGTTTTTTATCTGTAGCATAAAATACTTAAGAAACCGCAATACACTTCATTACAGACACTTTTATTATCGAGCCTTTATAGTTCATCGTCTTTGCTCTTCAAAGACGAAAGCAACCACGAAGCGCTGCGCTTCACGAAGGACACGAAGAAAAATCTAAAAGCTAAGCCGTTTATCTTTTGACCTAACCTTCTTTTAACTTCGTGCCTTCGTGGTTAATCGCTTTTGACCTGTTCTTTTATCAACGTAGTCACTTTGTGGTTAATGGTTTTGCTTTTAAAAGATCAAAGCAACCACGAAGCGCTACGCTTCAGCAAGGACACGAAGAAAAATTTAAAAGCTAAGCAGTTTATCTTTTGACCTAACCTTCTGTTAACTTCGTGCCTTCGTGGTTAATCGCTTTTGACCTTATCTTTTATCAACTTAGTGACTTCGTGGTTAATCACTTTGATTTTATCTTTTTTCAACTCAGTGACATCGTGGTTAATCGCTTTTGAACTGATCTTTTCTAAACTCGGTAACTTATTGGTTTAAAAAAACTAGTTAATAAAAAAGGCCTTGGTTTTAATACCAAGGCCTTTCCTAAATTATTTTAGAACTTCACATCTCAATCACTCATTAAGATTTTTTATTCTTTTGTGAAACGCTGTCTAAATATCCCATCACAAAAGCAGAAAGTACAAATGTTAAGTGGATGATCACAAACCACATCAACTTATCATTGGCAATGTTTTGCGCATCCATAAACACACGCAACAGGTGAATTGATGAAATAGCAACAATCGCTGCTGCTACTTTATTTTTCAGAGAGCCTGAATCGATAGTCCCTAACCAAGCAAGTTTCTCTTTATTTTCATCAATATCTAATTTAGAAACGAAGTTTTCATAGCCTGCAAACATTACCATCACAAGTAATCCGCCTACTAATGTCATATCAATGAGTGATAGCAATAATAAAATAAGGTCATTTTCAGTGACACTCAAAATATTAGGCAATAAATGAAATAATTCCTGAAAAAACTTGATTGTTAAAGCCAATAAGCCCAATGATAATCCCGCATATATAGGGGCTAATAGCCAGCGAGAAGAGTAGATAAGGTTTTCAATAAAACGTTCCATAAAGCTCAACTTAGTAAAGTAAAAAAGATGACAATATATACACCTATTGAAAAGATGCAATCATAAAAGTAGTTAGATATAGCAATAATTGAATAGGAAAAAAGCTTCTTTGAATCGTCAATGATAAGTGATTTGTTGTTGATTAAACCGTGAAAATTTAATGGGTGATATTGTTACTTAGTTCTGAGCGGGTGAGGAGATAGCTGTAAAGTAGAGAAGCCAGGGTAAAATTTAACATCGAGGATTGCCTTCATGACTTTTAATTCTACAGCGGCGCTTATGACGCTTTATTAATGTTTATAAAGCGTCATTATTCTGTGTTGAATAACCCCTAGATCACTGACGGAAGCTTGATATTAAAGCTGGAATACCTGGTAACATTCCTACTGCGGCCATCACCGTTGTTAACACCACAAACATAACGCCCGGTATAATCCAGCGATTCATCTTACTCAATTCAGAACTACGTTCTTTACAGCCAATTAAACCAAGGTTATCCAGTAACATGGTAATTGACCAACCAAAAGCAGGGTTCACTAATGCAGAAGCAAATACAACAATGGCTGCTGATTGAGTTGTTTTGCCTTCGCGTGTCATCTCCATTCCAGCTTCAAGTAATGGAATAAAAACCCCTACGATTAATGCAACACATAATACCGGCTGCCATATGGCTAAATCCATTGGATACCCCCATATTGCTGCTATCACACAGAACAGTGCAGTTAATAAAGCGCCAGCAGGAATAGGGCGCTTAGCAATAGCGGCTGGTATTAAATAAGTCCCCCATGATGAAGTGAAGTTGGCGCCTCCTAAAAGAGAACCAAACACTTGACGAATTGACGCTGTTGACATCGTATCATCTATATTCATTTGTACTTTTTCAGTGCGTTCAGGGTAACTGATTTTCTGAAATACTTGATGACCTAGGAAATCTGGTGACCACATCGCCACCGCTAAAATAGCAAAAGGCAAAACAACAACAAAACTTTCTATTGTAGGCATACCTAACATCCACCCAGTATTTTCACCCCACCAATACATCGGATTCAGGTTAGGTAAACCAGGACTTGTCATAAATTCAAAAGGTGCGCCCATAGCAAAAGCCAGCGAACCACCTAACAAACAACTCAATGGGACGGCTAACCAACGTTTTCGCCAATGTTCAAGTAACGCGTACAATATAATTGTGCTAATAATGACCACAAAAGGGATGTGCGACATGCCAATGTCGTCTCCCCAGGAAAGCAATTTTTTAACTTGTGAAATAGTGCCTACAAAACCTAGATACAGTAGTAACCCACCACAAACCCCTTTACTGGTCAGGTTAGCTAATCGACTTCCTCCTTTACTAATGGCCAAAATCAAACCAAACGCACCAATCAATAACCCAAATGCCATTGGGTGACCACCTGCGGCAACGACAATAGGAATAAGCGGAATGAGCGGACCATGAGTGCCCGCTAAGTTAGCTGTGGGGAGCAAAAAACCGGAAAAAAGAACAATAAAAATGGAAACAATTAATAGCTCATAGCGTACGTTTTCTAAAATAAAGCCTTCATCAAGACCCAATGGTCCTGCAAAAGTGGCTGCTATTGCCCCGACCATCACTATTTTACCAATTGTTGCTGCCATCGCAGGTATGGTGTCTTCTATCTCAAATCGGTAGTCTTTGAAGGGAAAATTGGGTCGCCAACGTTTAGGCGCCATTATTTGTAACTCGTGTTCTAAGTATTCTTCTCGTGTATCAAAATCTGAACTTGGCTTATGCTTTTGCGCATAACTCAGTTGCTCTATATTTTTTTGTGATGTTGGCTCTTGTTCAGGTGTGGCGTTAGAAGCATTGTGCATTATCAGTCCTTATGGTCACTATTAAAAAATAACTAAGAATTTCAATGCCGTAAACTAACTCAAGGTGATGCTCATTACTAACAACGATATACAAGCATTAGCACTAGCTCATGTTTTTAATTAATTTCCCATTATCTTTTTAATACTATTTTTTGATTGGATAGCTTGTAAAATTAATTACTTAGAGGGATGAATTTTAATTTAGAGCCAGTTATTTCAGGGAAATAACAACAGAGGAGGTGACTTACAATGAATAAATTTCTAATGAATAAACTTATTTACAAAGAATGATTAGATTAACAGCGTATGTTTGTTTATCTAATCATACAAGTTTATAGATGCGCATACTTTTTTGCTTTTACTTCTTTAATATTTGTTCATCTTAAATATTAAATTCTTTTTAACCGCTGCCCACTCAATGTTGATGATGGAAAACACAACCGTATCTCTGTATGCGCCATCGGGTATTTTTTGATGATTCCTTAATATACCGTCCTGCTTTGCGCCTAAACGAGCAATCGCTGCACGTGATTGTTGATTGTGCCAATGCGTTCTAAACTCTACGGCAATGACATCAAGGACTTCGAATGCATGCTGTAATAACATGAGTTTACACTCGCTATTTATTGATGAACGTTGGTCGCTTTTTGAATACCAAGTGTAACCTATCTCGAGACGACGATTTACAGGATCTGCATTGCAAAAGCGCGTTGAACCGATGATTTTTCCACTATGCTTAGCAACGATAACAAAGGGTAATGCGATCCCTTTCTCCTGTTGCTCTAAGGCTGTGGAAATATAATCATCAATAGTTGCTGAAGAGGGAACTGAAGTAAACCAGAGTTCCCAAAGGTTGCCATCTGATGCCGCCTCGACCAAAGCGCAAGCATGCTCACGACGTAATGGAATTAACGTTACGGAGTGAGATGCCAACTCGATTTCTTTTAAAAACATGTTTTATCCTTATGTTTTACCCTTGGTGCTTAGTGAAATGAGTAAGATTATTTGTAACTACTCAGGCCGTCGCTATTTAAGCCTATTTCTTCGTTGAAAAATGCTCATTTAAACCACTAAACTGCGCTTTTTCGCCTTGAACTAAGCATAAATAGCTTAGCCCTGAGCATTTACGTTTTTATTTTGGTAAAAAGCACTCAGTTTTAATGAGTGCTGAGTAGTTACGATTATTCAACGCCTATATTAAGTGGTTTTACCTTCTTCCACCTGTGGCAACCAAATTAGATCCGTTACACCACAATCCTTACCACATTGATTTAATAATGCGCTTAGTTGACCTCGATGGTGTGTTTGATGGTTGAAAAAATGTGTAACTGCAAACCAATATTCGTATTGTCTAGGTTCGGGGTTAACAATGCTTGTGTAAAGCAATTGTCCCGATAATACCTCATCGGTGAGTGAGTTTATCCACGCTAAAATTGTTTCGTCGGTTTCTTTTCGTGCAAGCGCTAACTGGTTGAAATCTTGATAGAGCTCCTGATCAAGTCCATCTATTGAGAAGGGGGCGCCTAAGAATCGACCAAGCCAAAGTTTATCAGTCAGCAATAGATGATTAAGCGTGCCATGGATTGATTTAAAAAATGCACCTTTATCACTGCGCCTCTCGGCATCAGTTAGCTCTGCACAAACTGAATAAATTCGTTCATTCATCCATTGGTTATATCGCGCCATATCTTTAGCTTGTTTCAGATGCATCTTCGTTCCTGTTATAAAATGGGGATAAAGTGTCGATTTAACACGTTATATTTTCGTCTTTACACCTAGAGAGAAAGCAGACAAAAAGAGCTAGCCCATGACGAGTTATAAGCTGTTTTAAGGTATTAACATTAGGATCCCTTTTCCATCAATACCCACATAAATATACCCATCACTACCTTGAATCACATTTCTGACTCTACCAATACCATCTAGCAACTTAGTTTGTTTGACAATGCTTTTGTTGTTTATTTCTAGTAACACTAAATGTCCAAACTTCATTGAACCAAGTAATATTTTACCTTGCCATTGAGGGTATTTATTACTGCTAATATAAGCCATACCAGACGGTGCAATTGAAGGATCCCAGTACAGCTTAGGTTGCTCCATCCCTTTTTTTTCAGTGATGTCAGTATAATTAGTACCAATATAATTAACGCCATAACCGATAACGGGCCAACCATAATTTTTACCAGACTCAATCAAGTTAACTTCATCGCCGCCTCTTGGACCATGTTCATGTGACCACACCTGGTTGCGTGAAGGCAGCGTAATTAACCCCTGTGGATTTCTATGTCCATAGGAAAAAATTGTTTTTTTTACCTTAGCTTGTTGATAAAAAGGGTTGGAGGTTGGAATGCTGCCATCAAGATTTAATCGATAAATTTTACCGCCATCCAATGATAAGTTTTGAGGATTTTTATCACGTTGCCCACGGTCACCCATTGAAAAGTAAATAAACTCATCAGTAATAGCAATGCGGCTACCGTAATGCTGGCGCTTATTTGAATCACCTGTACCAAGGTATAAATTTTTTTGCTCAATTAACTGATTATTTTTAGTATCTAACTTAGCACGCATTAAAGCTGTATTGCTTCCTGTCGCATTTTTACTGGAATAGGTGAAAAAGATAAGCTGATTTTTTGCAAAGTCAGGATGTAATGCAATATCAAGTAAACCACCTTGCCCATTGTTATGTATTTTCGGCAAGCCCGTTATTTTAATTGAAGGTTCTCCTTCAGTTAATAACCATAATGTTCCTGAACGTTCCGTTGCTAATATTTTTCCATTAGGCAACTGAACCATTCCCCAAGGAATTTTAATATCAGACCATATTGTTTCTGTTTTGTACGGGGTTTTATCTTCAATGAGGGGAAGTGGTTGCATAGCCTGTGTTGAAGTGGCTATCAGGCTGAGATAAATGAACAGTAGTTGATGCCAATATTTCATATTTGCTCCTTTATAGATGGGAGTAAGCGGTCGTTCAAATTTAGCTGTATGCTGGTGGTTGAATTTTAGTCACTTTACTATACGAATCTAAGAAGAAGTTTACAAGATTGGTTTTAAAAGTCCGAAAGGTTTGTGCGTCTCGCACTTTTACTGGTATTTACTCAATGTGATTGACTTGGCTTATTTATAGAGTGTAAAACAATCATAAAGTTACTATAAAAAACTACAAAATAACTACCAAACAACTACAAAACGTTCCCAGTTGAATCAAATTAATCCTTAAAAATCTATAAGATGAAACTAAACATGTAATGCTAAATGGAGTCGATATGAGCAGATTATTTACCAATAATAAAGAAACCTTAGTCCACGATGCAATTGATGGCATATTGTATAGCAACAAACATAATAACCTAGCTCGTCTAGATGTTGACCCAAGGATCCGTATTGTCACTCGAAGTGACTGGCAGCAAGATAAAGTGGCCATTATCAGTGGCGGTGGATCTGGACATGAGCCAGCACACGCAGGTTTTATCGGTAAAGGAATGTTGACTGCTGCAGTATGTGGCGATGTATTTGCTTCACCAAGCGTCGATGCCGTACTCAATGCCATTGTGCACGTGACCGGAGAAAAGGGATGTTTAGTCATTGTTAAAAACTACACCGGCGATCGCCTAAACTTTGGTCTAGCATGTGAAAAAGCCAAGAAAATGGGGCTGAATGTAGAAATGGTGATTGTTGCGGACGATATATCTATTCCAGATAATCTCAGGCCTCGTGGTATCGCTGGTACTATCTTTGTTCATAAAGTGGCTGGTTATTTTGCCGAGCAGGGGAGTGACTTATCTGCCGTAAAAGAGGCTGCACAAGCCGCTATTGATGGCACTGCCAGTATCGGTGTGGCTTTAAGCAGTTGCTCACTGATTGGTGAAGAAAGTAGCCAACGTATTACTGAAGGTAAAGCTGAATTAGGCTTAGGCATTCACGGTGAGCCAGGAATAACGACGATTAATATGACATCTTGCTCTGATGTTGTTGCCATCATGGTCAAAAAATTAAAAGCTACGCTATCTTCGAGTAATACTAAAATTGCTCTGATGATAAACAACCTTGGCGGTGTTTCACCATTAGAAATGAGCTTGATCACAAAAGATATCCTCGAATCAGCGCTAAAGGATAATATCCAATTAATCTTAGGCCCAGCAGCAATGATGACTGCGATTGATATGAAAGGCTTTTCAATCTCCTATTTGGAATTAAATAAGCGCCATTCAGAAGCCCTATTAGCACCAGTACAAACAGATGCTTGGATACAACCCGTCGAATTACGTCAATTACAAGTAATAAAAAAAGACAAAGTATCTATTAATGTCGCTTTCACTGCATCAGAAAATGCGCAAGTCGCTGAGGTAATAAGCAAAATAACATCAACCTTACTGGCAGCAGAGAAAGAATTAAATCATCTTGACTCATTAGTGGGCGATGGTGATACCGGCTCAACATTTGCCGCGGGTGCAGCTCAAATAAAAGCCGAACTGCAAGCAAATAACCTTCCCTTGAATGATATCGGGGCTTTATTAAATGTGATTAGTGAACAACTTTCGACGGCTATGGGAGGATCTTCTGGTGTACTGCTTTCCATTTTCTTCTCCGCGGCAGGTAACGACTACACTAAAAATAGAAACCTAGTGAGCGCGCTACAAGCGGGTCTAAAACAGATGATGCAATACGGCGGTGCCAAACAGGGCGATTGCACCATGATTGATGCTATGTATCCTGCTTTTGAAGCATGGGCAAAAGACGGGCTTGTTGAAGCAATTGAAGCAGCACGGCTTGGTGCTGAAAGCACTACGACTATGATTGAAGCGAAAGCGGGGCGTTCATCTTATTTAAACAGTGATAGTTTGAAAGGCGTTAAAGATCCAGGTTCTCTGGCGATTGAGCGAGTGTTTGCTGTATTTAAAGAATAAGCCTAACTTATCTTTAATCACACATAGTTAAGGATAGCTGTAGCCTGTGCGGCGCTATCCTTATTTATAAAATCACCTCGTCTAAACCAATACCAACTCCGCTAATTAACTGATTAATCTTACTGGTTAAAAGAAACTATTTTCGCGTTAAAAATTTTGTAAAGGGAATGAACATTTACGACAAATTTTGCCATAAACTCGCCCTTTTTTTTCTGCGTAATTTTTAATTTAAGATAAGCGGATTAAATGAGCCTAAGGGGTTACCTTTAGCGGCATAATCATTTTCTCTTTATTTCGGAGTAAGAGCCAATATACAAAAATGAATGCAGGTATATTCATTAAAAGTCCATACATCAAAGGGATCGTTGCTAGTGCAGGTTGATGCATGATGGTAAATGCAATCATCATCGCGGTGCCTGCATTTTGAACACCCACTTCTATTGCAATAGTTTTTCTATCGGTTTCATTAACATTAAATTTGCCAGCAATAAAATAGGCAATGATTAACGCTAAACCACACAAGGTAACAACAGCTGCGCCATGCAAAGAAAGCATCGCAGGAATGATATTTAAGTTAGTCAAAACAAGCGCGCTAACCACTAATAGCATAGCAATAGTTGACCCTTTTTTAATTAAAGGGATCACAGACTGCGACCATTGATCGGCAAAATAACGAATACACATACCAATAATAGTCGGTAATAAGGTGACTAAGGCGAGCTGTTTCATTGCTGGTAATAAAGGCAAGTTAAAATGTTGGCTATCTAGGCTACCGTTGTAATGGATAAAACCAATAAAGGCGATCGGGAGAATAAATGGCGATAACATACTGACGACACTGGTTAAGCAAACACTTAAGGCAAGGTTACCTTTAGCAATAAATGAAAATAAGTTTGATGTCGCACCACCGGGACATAATGCCAATAAAAAAAGTCCGGCAGCCGCTGTTTGATTAAGGGCAAAAGCTTTAATAACAAACAGCGCTAATATCGGTAGTAAAAGCAATTGTAATAAAAAACCAATGATGGCGACTTTAGGAGACCTTAATACCGCTTTAAAATCTTTTATTTGTAAACTTAATCCCATCCCTAACATTACAATACCCAATACAATAGGTAACATCACTTGAGTAACAGCTTGCGCGATAATTGGTGCCATAAATACCCTTAGTTTAGGAGCGACTTGATGGCATTAATATTACTGGGTGTTATGGTTTATCGTTTTGATATGGCGCATTCTTTATCGTTTTTCTAAAGTGTATCTGCACACTTTAACTCATGCTCTGAGTATCTTATTAAGCACGTATAGGTTGTTCAATACTGAATTTTGTATTTTTCTTTTTGAAACCCCAGGCTTTTTCATGAAAGAAATAAGCAAAAGAGTTGATCGTTGGTTCAATAGTTGCCATTAGTCCGCCTAAGAAAGCGTCGCCGGTTAAAAGGTAAGTGACAATGAATGCAACGTTAAAGTGAATAACTGCAAAACTCACTGTTTTGACCTTTGTCATCGATTCTCTCTGTTTAAGGAACGGTGTATGTAGCCAGATTTTTTCATGGAAATAAAAGGCGACAGTATTAACTGCTGGTTCGATAATCGCGATCAAACTTCCTAATAAAAAATTGCCTGTTAAAGCAAAAGCAACTAAGGTTGCGATGCTGAAATGGATCACTGCAAAAGTCATTGTTTTAATCATTGTGTATCCCTCATAGTATGCTTTCTTTTTCTTTGTTAATATTATTGATAATCATTATCATTTAGTCAAGGTGAAAATGCCTATTTTATTGATAGGTGCTATTGATAGGTTTTATTGTGGCTTCATTTTTTAATAGGAGTGTTGTTATATTTTGGATTAACTAGCTGAATTTTTTTACATGATTTATGTTGGCTGGTTAGATGATAAGTTACGTTTGTTGACTGTATAAATAGTCGTATACGGCTACTTGCAAAGAGTTGATATTGTTAGTCTTAATTAATGGATGTTCAGCACTTGCTGTATATACAAATCAAACAGACCCAAGCAACGTAGAAGAGCTAAGCAAAAAAATAAACTATCAATGATCGTTTAACGAGACAGTTGTAATTAACACTGAACTCTCCAAAATAACGCGGTAAGATAGTAAGCATTAATATTTATCTCTATGAACCTTGGTATAAAACACTATGACAAATCGACTGCCTGAGAAAAACAACTCGACTGTATCTACTATACCTCCCGCATCAACGCCTACTATCGCTACGTTAGGCGAGCTTGCTAAGTTGGCAAACTATTCGCTTATGGATACGCTGAACTGTGATCCTGATGCGACGGAAAACGGCGTTGACTATGCGCCACGACAAGTCTTCTCGGGTCATTATGTTCCGGTTAACCCAACACCGATTAAAGACCCTGAGTATGTTGCGCACAGTAACACTTTTTTTAGCGAACTTGGCCTAGCTGACACGATGGCTGAATCTGCTGATTTCATTAGCATGTTCTCCGGTGATACTTCTCAGGTGCCAGCGCCGATGCGCAAGGTCGGTTGGGCGACGGGATATGCACTTTCTATTTATGGTGTTGAATACACTCATCAATGCCCGTTCCAAACAGGCAACGGGTATGGGGATGGTCGTGCCATTTCTGTGCTTGAGGCGGTTATTAATGGTCAACGTTGGGAAATGCAGTTAAAAGGCGGTGGTCGCACTCCTTATTGTCGTGGTGCCGACGGACGTGCCGTTTTACGATCGAGCATTCGTGAGTTCTTGGCTCAAGAGCATATGCATGCACTTGGCGTATCTACATCACGGTCGTTGAGTTTGTACGTTTCCAAAACAGAAACGGTCAAGCGTGCTTGGTATTCAGAAGGCTCACGCTCGGAAAACCCTGACATGATGACCTCTGAAGCCGTCGCTATTTCGACGCGCGTTGCACCGTCATTTATTCGCATCGGTCAACTTGAACTATTCGCTCGCCGTACCCGTGAAGATGGTCAATATTATGAACAGTTGGATGAGCAGCTTCATGCGATGCAGGAACTCGAAAAAATGGTGTTGCATTTGATCGATCGTGAGTACGCAGAGGTTGTCGATAGTCAGCTCTCCATGCCAGAAAAAGTATTGCTGTTGGCGCGTGAGTTTCGTGAACGCCTGACGTCACTGATAGCAAATTGGATCCGTGTTGGCTTCTGCCAAGGTAACTTTAACAGTGATAACTGCGCCGCTGGTGGTTTTACACTTGATTATGGCCCCTTTGGATTTTGCGATGTGTTTAACCCGTATTATCAACCTTGGACAGGGGGCGGTAATCACTATTCGTTTATGAACCAGCCCAAAGCAGCGCAAAGTAACTTCCAGATGTTCTGTTCGGCGTTACGACCGTTACTGGCATCAGATCAAAGCTATTTGCTAGCACTAGATGAGATTCAGCGTGAATTCTCGACAATCATGCACTCAAAAATGCAAGCCATGTGGGCTGCCAAGTTGGGACTTAGCACGCTAAATACCGCTTCACACAAAGCATTACTTAACGAGCTACACATGCTGATGATGCAAACGCCTGTCGATTATACTATTTTCTTTCGAGAGTTATCGTCGATACCCAAGGACATTCGTCCACTGAAAAAAAGCTTTTATAATACCGCAAGTAATGCAAGCGAGTCAGATACCCTGCAGACAGATACGCGTTGGGTAGAGTGGTTCGTAAAATGGAAAACACTGCTCAATAGTGACTGTGATGCAAATGCGATTGCGCCTAGAACCCTTGAACAGGTATCTAGTCAGATGAGATTGGTTAACCCAAAATATATTTTACGAGAGTGGTTCGTTAAGCCTGCTTATCAGCAAGCAACAGTTGGTGATTACGCTTTAATTCGAGAGTTGCAAGAGGTCATGAATCAGCCATATGCAGAGCAGTCGCAGCAAGTGGAAGATAAATACTACCGATTGAAACCGCTTGAGTTCTTTAAAGTAGGGGGCGTATCGCATCTTAGTTGTTCGTCGTAAACCTTGGGTTTATAGTAAAATCTGACCTGCAAACCTTGTTGTAGATTGGGGGATTTAGCGGAGGGACGAGCTACTGCGCTAACTCGTCTGTGCTTGTCTAGTCACTTGGATGTTAATTAGCTTTGGGTTTCGCCCTGTCGGCGACTAAGCCCGGTTTATTAACGAATCATTGCTCAAATATCTTTTTTATTTCGTGCGAGTTGGCAATTAATCATAAATTACTTTAAGTAATAATCATTTCTAACTTACACTAAGTAGGTATTTAGTTATTTAGCCACTAATAAAATGAGAATGATATGCCTATTTCAAATGATGTACTCACGCGCAATAACGTCAAAGTGATTGGCACTGGGTCTAAAACTTTAATGCTGGCACATGGTTTTGGTTGCGATCAAAATATGTGGCGCTTTATCACGCCAGTGCTGGAAAAAAAGTTTAAAATCGTGCTCTTTGATTATGTGGGGTCTGGTAGTTCTGATCTCTCTCAATATGATAAAGAACGCTATAGCGGCCTTGAGGGTTACGCAAAGGACATCATCGAAATAGGTGAAGCATTACAACTCTCTGGTGCTATTTTTATTGGGCACTCCGTTAGCAGTATTATTGGCACCCTTGCGAGTATAGAAGTACCCACACTTTTTTCAAAAATGATCATGATTTGTCCATCTCCCTGTTTTTTAAACTTTCCTCCTGATTATTTAGGTGGGTTTGAAAAACAAGATTTGCTCGAGTTATTGAATTTGATGGATAAAAACTATATTGGATGGGCGAATTATTTAGCGCCGTTAGTCATGGGTGATAATAATCCAAGTGAACTTACTGGCGAGCTTTCTAGTAGTTTCTGCTCCACAGACCCTGTTGTTGCAAAAGGGTTTGCTAAAGCGACTTTCCTATCTGATTATCGACATATATTAAAAGACATTAAACAACCCACATTAATATTTCAAAGTAAAAACGATTCATTAGCTTCCCCTGAAATAGGGAGGTTTATCAATGAAAATATAACCGGCAGTGAACTTGAAGTTGTAGAAGCTGATGGGCATTGTTTACATATGACTCACCCCGAGCAAATCACAAATTCTATCTTTGAATATTTAAATAAATAATGAAAGATAAGCAAACCACTTTAGACTCAGCTATCTCGACCTATACTTTAAATAACTTGCCCAACGGTGTTTTTATAACCGATGTTTCAAAAGATATTGTTTATTGTAATGATTATTTTTCGACAGAATTGGAGTGGGAACCCGATGCGCTGATTGGAAAAAGTGCAGACATTATTTTTACGCTGGCTTCTAAGGTTTTTTACCAAACTTATTTAATTCCAACACTCTTACACGAAAAAATTTGTGAAGAGATGCAGTTAACCATGATCAATGGAAAAGGTATTCGTATTCCAATTACGGTTAACGTAAAAAGTGATAACGCCGGCCTTATCTACTGGAGTTTCTTTAACGCAACAAAACGAGATAAGTTGTACGAAGAGTTAATTCAAGCAAGAGAAACACTCGAGCAACAAGCGGAGCAATTAAAACTACTTGCATCAACAGATGAATTAACGACTTTATTAAATAGAAGAGAAATGAAGTACAGAAGTACTCTAGCAATTGAACTTGCTGTAAGGTCTCACCATTCCGTTGCGTTAATACAACTTGATATTGACCATTTTAAGAAAGTAAATGATGTATACGGACATCCCGAAGGTGATCGTGTGCTAAAGGAACTAGGGATTCGATTAAAAGAATTTTCACGAAAAACAGATTTAGTTTCTCGCTTTGGTGGTGAAGAGTTTTTGATTCTATTGAACGATACAAATCAACAAGATGCGATACTGTTTTGCCAGCGCTTACACCAATTAATAGGAGAAGTTAAAGCTGGTGAAAATTATATTAAAGCCAGTATAGGGCTCACGATCAGTACTCCGGATAGCATATTCAAAACACTATATGCTGAAGTTGATGCTGCATTATATAAAGCCAAAGAATCCGGTCGAAACAAAACAGAACTTTACAACAGAACAGGTATAAAAAATATTAATAGCATGCCGTAACTCGATAATAAGGCATACCTCATCGTTTTCTTAAAATTAATCGTTTATAGGTGTTTAGCTCTTGTAATTTTTCAGAAAAACACAACGGTGAAATGGATGTTGCCACATTGAGCATCGACTTTATTTATTAGTAAATCGCTTTGCTTAGGCAATGCATAGGCAAAAGGCATGACCAAGCCTCATTGGTTTTTGAGTAAGGCTCTATTTTTTAGCTTAAAGGCAAAAGACAAGGCTTTACTTCATTGGTTTTTTCTCGAGATTCTTATATATTAATAAATAAAATTAACAAGCAAGACTCAAGGATTAATAGTGAAATTAACGTGTCCAAGTTGTAAAGAAAAAATTAACCCTAAAGATATTAAAAATATAAATAAAAATAGTATCTATGTAGAAAAACAATGCCCCGGTTGTAATACTTGGTTTAGCTTAAATAAGCGATTAACCATAATAAAAACACTTGGAATATCATTATTGTTAATAACCAGTTTATTAAATATTTTTGGTATTAAGAGTGAATATAGTGTTGTATTTTCAGGCATCGGTTTTGTAGGCGTTTTGGTAGCACTGTTGATTACCTTTTTAGGTAAAAATGAAAAAATAGATAAATCAAGTAATTAAAAGAAACAGAAAATTAAATTGAGTAAAAATTTATTGTAACTACTTGATGTTGCTTGTTTCAATGATTGGGTGTCCAGCACTTTTTATCCAGCACTTTTTAGCACTTTTTTCGTCTACGCTCATCATAGCATTTTGATGTTTATTAACTTTTGGTTTCGCCCTGTCGGCGAGTTCATTTTCTTTATACGAACAAAGAAAACAGAACCAAAAGAAAATCGCCCCAATTCGTTTTTTAATCTGAATTAATAATTACCTTCTTTACGCACCGCTCATACGCCACGTCCGTGTGGCGAACTGAGCTAGCAACAGCATCCCTGCCTAACCTTGCTAAAGGCAATCATTAATTCAGAAAAACTCAATGGGGGGAATGGACGTAGCCAAATTGAGTAAGGTTTTATTATAACTATCTGATATTGCTTATTTCAATATGTGGGTGCTGAGCACTTTTTGACGTGCCGTTAGGGTGGAACACGAGGCTGGAAATATCAAACTGATCCGACGAGCTACTACAAAAAAACACCAATGCAAGCGATGCATTCCCACGGGGACCATGGGAACGAGAAATACTAAGCCCCAAAAAATAAAAACTTCAACTACCTACTAATTAAGATCAAATCGCGATTTATAAAGCGCTTGAAGCGTATCAGAGCGATCTTTGTAATCAATAACATCACCAACAATAATGCTTGCTGTTAGATCTCTATCAGTATTTTGTAATGAAGATTCTAAGGCTTCATTGGCGTTCGTTTCTATATAAACAGGTAATATGGGTAACCTGTTTTTCATTGCAATAATTTGTGCGCCTTCTTTGAACTCTGCTAAGGTATCAGCTGTTTTGTTACGCGTGCCTTCTGCAAACACACAAATAGAATAACCACTCTTGACTCTTTTCTTTATTTCTGTGAAAAAGCCATTCATTGTTTTAGCTTCTCTATCCAGTAATACAGTTCCTGCATTTCTGGTAAACATGCCAAAAAAGAATGAGTTATAAAGCTCTTTTTTAGCTACCCATAAACCGTTAATACCCGTTTTTTTTAGCGCCATTTCAACAATCAAAGGGTCAATAATACTGCGGTGATTTGAGACGATAAGATAGAGTTGTCCCTTATTGATTTTATCTGCGCCTTCAACGTTGATGCTTATTTTTAAGTGCGATAATAGTGTTTCTGCATACTCTAAACGTAGTTTTGTGACGTCATTGGCACTGTGCTCACCTCTTAATTTAAAACCAAATTTATTAGTTAAATAAAGTGCGTAGAGAGCTGTTTTGATACGGTGTAGTGTCAATTGAATTCCTATTGCTTAATCGTATTAAAATGGTGGCATCATACATGAGATGAGGATCTAATGTTTAATTGAGGTGTTTAATGAAAGATGGAGCTAAATGAGCTCTATTTGGCACTTTTAATTAACTCACTTTTAAACTGACTCGACGAGCGCAGATGAGCGAATAAAAAGATTAACAATAAAGTGCTGGATGGATCGTAATGTAATGTAAAATTGCGGACACCCATCCATTTGAATAATTACAATGCTTAAACTATCTTTTAGAAATGCTCATTTCTGCATCTAGGAGGTAGTTTGTTATGACTCAATCTCGCCAATCCCAAGTGTCGTTATCTGATACCCCTTATTACCATTGTATTTCTCGCTGTGTTCGACGAGCTTATCTGTGTGGAGAAGATAAATACACGGAAAAGTCATTTGAACATAGACGGCAGTGGGTTGTTGAACGCATGCATTATCTAGCCTTTCTGTTTAATATCGATATTTGCGCCTACGCTATCATGTCTAACCATTATCACCTTGTATTACATATCGACGAAGCGCTTAACGAAAGCTTAAGTCATGAAGAAGTTTGTGAGCGCTGGTGTCAGCTTTATTCAAAACCTATACTCGTTGAGCGTTGGCAATCCAAACAAACAACCTCTGAGGCTGAAAACAAAGCTGCATTAGCTATTATTGAAGGATGGAGAGGAAGATTAGTGGATATTTCATGGTTTATGCGCTGTTTAAATGAATTCATTGCGCGTAAAGCCAATAAAGAAGATGAGTGCTCAGGACGTTTTTGGGAAGGCCGATTTAAATCTCAAGCACTATTAGACGAAGATGCGTTATTAACTTGCATGGCTTATGTTGATTTGAACCCTGTACGAGCAAAAATGACTATCAGTGTAGAAACGTCAGAATACACATCTGTTTACGAACGCCTGTTACCTTGCAAAAAAGTTGGTGTTGCCCAACAGCAAGAAAAGCCACTAGAATACACTTTTACTAAAAAGCCCTTATTTGGCTTTGTGGGTGATGAGAGTCAACATAATAATGAAAACAACACACAAGGTCTCCCATTTTCATTATTAGACTATATTGAGTTAGTTGATTGGAGTGGGCGAATAATAAGGGAAGATAAACGTGGTGCTATTTCAAATCAACGACCTAAGCTATTATCAATGCTTGGTTTAGATGATGATACTTGGTTATCACTAGCGAGTAGTTTTGGTAAAGATTATCACGGGGCAGTGGGTTCGTTAGAAGCATTAGCGGCTTATGCAAGCAACACTGGTAAACGCTGGATAGCGAGTAAGAATCAATTACGACTGCATTAACCAGTACATTTTTCTATTCACAACATAATAAACTTGTCTATTTAGCTATCGCTAAAATTTTTCATATTTGAAAAAGCCATTATTTGTCACAAACTCCCTCAAATTTATATATTTCACGATTAAAGAAACTATTTTCGTAATTACTTTTATTTTTGACTAATGAAAATAGCTTTGTTTTTGGTTGTTTAAATTAATGGATGTCCGCGTTTTTCTTTTTCATGGATGTCCGCGTTTTTTCTTACTTTTGGTTGTTTAAATTAATGGATGTCCGCGTTTTAATTTAATAAAATCAATAAATTACAATTTAAAGTCAATGGGTGTTCAGCACTTTTTATCAATAAAATCAATAAATTACAATTTAAAGTCAATGGGTGTCCAGCACTTTTTATTTCCAGCACTTTTTATTTCCGCGTTTTTGCTTTTATTCATTTTTAAATGATTGGGTGTCCAGTACTTTTGGGGTGTCCAGTACTTTTGGTACAGTACTTTTGGTACTTTTGGTAATTTCAAATCAACGACCTAGGTTATTATCAATGCTTGGTTTAGATGATGATACTTGGTTATCACTAGCGAGTAGTTTTGGTAAAGATTATCACGGGGCAGTGGGTTCGTTAGAAGCATTAGCAGCTTATGCAAGCAACACTGGTAAACGCTGGATAGCGAGTAAGAATCAATTACGACTGCATTAACCAGTACATTTTTCTATTCACAACATAATAAACTCGTCTATTAGCTACCGCTAAAGTTTTTCATATTTGAAAAAGCCATTATTTGTCTCAAACGCCCTCAAATTTATATATTTCACGATTAAAGAAACTATTTTCGTAATTACTTTTATTTTTGACTAATGAAAATAGCTTTGTTTTTGGTTGTTTAAATTAATGGATGTCCGCGTTTTTTTATCCGCGTTTTTTTCGCGTTTTTATTTTATTATAACTATCTGATATTGCTTGTTTCAATGTATGTTCAGCGCTTTACTTTTCCGTATTTTCTATTCTATAGAGTACATTGACTAACTAATATTTAGATTGTAGTATCAGTTGAATAGATATTCTTTAAACATCATATCAAGTCATATTTTGAAAAATATACTAATTAATTTTTATAATTTCTAACGTGTTTACTTTTAAATCAAGCTATAAGTGAAATGAGATGATACATAAAGGTCCGGCATCAGACGAAACATTCGCTATTGTTGTTATTGGGGACGATTTTTTTAGTGGCGATCTAAGCTTTAAAAGAATAGTCGAAGAGAAAGTCTTCCCTGATGAATTTATTGAGACTATAAATATAGAGTTATTAACTCCTTTACAAATTGTTGTTTCTACCTCTGGGATGCTACTTGATATAAATCCAGAAAGAATAACAATTACAACTTCTGATGCTTCTCAGAAGTACCCACTAAGAGATTATTGCTTTAATTTATTAAGTGCATTTTCTCTAGAAAATAAAATACAACAGATTGGATTTAATTTTACTCGTCGAATTTATTGTCATGATCAAAAAGAATGGCATAGAGTGGGGCACAAAGTGATGCCAAAAACGATATGGGAAAAAATTTATGAAGGTGGATCCGATAAAGTTAATTTTGGTTTACATGGCTATGCAGTTAAAATAGATGATCCAAAAAGAAAATACTCTGGGTATTGTCAAATAAGAGTTTCTCCAATGAAGGATAATTCATTGGAGGTTTTAGTTAATGAGCACTTAGAATATAAAAAAATACTCGATGAAGATAAGTTTGATAGCATATTTAATACTGAATGGGACTTTACTTTACGAGCGTCAATTGCATTAATGGACAAATTTGAAGGAGAGGTATAATGCTCCAAATAAATTCAAAAGTTGAAAGTAATCAAACCGTAAGTTCTACGGGTAGCCTTTATGGTGACTTAGATGATCTTTCAATACAAAGAAAAACTAACTACCACAATAGGATGGGTGATTTAAACTTATATGAGCGTGATGATAATTTACCCTTTAAAGAAAAAAATAGAACGAATTTCAGAGGTGCTAATTCACCTTTTAAAAATACAGATTTAACCAAAAATACAGATTTAACTAAAAATATAGTCGTAGGTAATGCTGCAGATAAGTTCAAAGTTATTGCTGAATGGAATGGGTTTGTATCAGAAATTCATGATTCTTATTTTATTACTGTAGTAAAAGATATGAATAATGATTCTTTACAAGAAGAAATAGCAGAATTTGAAATGGAAGACCTTTCTAACGAGCAAACCGAAAAACTATCAGTAGGATTGTCATTCTATTGGACTATTGGTTATAAGACGATTAATAAAACAAAGTATAAAACATCAAAAATCGCATTTAGACATTTGATGCCGCTATCTAAGCCGATGTTTAAACTAGCTGAAAAAGAAGCTAGTGAGTTAGATGATTTTTTTGCGCAATTTGATAAGTGAATATCTAGATGGAAGTGTCACTATTTGGTCCAGGGGTTGGAGAATGTGTACTTGTTAAATTGCCGAATGATAAGTGGATTATTGTAGACTCTTTTATCGACAAGGAGTCAGGGAAGCCGATCGCCTTACAATACTTAAAAGAACAAAATTTAAATCCAGAAGAAGTTGTTGAGTTAATAATTGTTACACATTGGCATAGTGATCACATTGCTGGGATGTCAGAGGTCATTTTCAATTGTACAAATGCAAGCGTTGTAATTCCTTCAGCATTCACAAAAAAAGAATTTACTATTTTTATTACATCTCTAGCCAAAGACCAATCTTTAGGTGAATTAAATAGTGCTAAAGAAATGAAAAGAGTTATGTTTGGGTTGGGAGAACATTATAGAAACAATAAAATACCACCTATCTACGCATCTGAAGGTAAATGTCTTTACAGAGATGATGTTAATCACATAAATGTCGTAGCTCTTTCTCCATCTAGCCATTCAGAGACTAATTCCTTAATGGAATTAAATGACTTATACAATAAATTCAAAGTTCAAAATCCTAGGGTACATATATTAAAACAAGCGCCGAATAATAACTCTATTGCCTTAGCAATCACAGTTAAAGATGTCTCCATATTACTAGGAGGAGATCTTGAAGAACCTAAGTATAATCCTGATAAGCTTTATGGATGGTCGGCTATATTAAAGTCTAAACAAGTATCTAAGAGAAAGTCTGTATTATTCAAAGTCCCGCATCATGGTTCGAGAACAGGACATCATGATGAAGTGTGGAGTGAAATGCTTCAAAAACCATGCTCCATACTAACCACATACAACTCTTCATCTTTACCTCGTTCTGAAGATATAGAAAGAATCAAAGGAGAATCTAATTCTGTTTATATTACTTCACCACCAAAAATACCTAAAAAACTGCTAAGAGATAAAAGATTGCAGAAAGATATTGATAATTTTTGTAAAAATTTAAAGCCTAAAGAATCAGTAACAGGCCATGTGAAAGCTCTTGTAGACACAATGTCTGGTTCGGTAGAGGTAGCTGAATCAAAAAGAAGTATGGTAGAACTCTAACAAGAACACATCAAAAATATTTGCAACTTGTAAATTTAACATTATTATATCAATAGGTTAGTGAATTAATTTCATGATCAACGCGGCTACAACTCTCCACCGTCAAGCTTCCCCAAACAATTAACGCATTTTAAGTAAAACCAAACAGGATGTTTGGGATAGTCGAGGCTAGTGCATGGATGCACGTCCGAAACGGTACGTTTAAAATGCGTTAGTTGGTTGGATCAGAAAGCGAGTCGGTGTGCCTTTTTCTTTGGTTACTTTCTTTTGGGCACGCAAAAGAAAGTAACACGCCGTTAGGGCGGAACACAAAGCTGGAAATACCAATTCAACTCGATGAGCGAAGCCGAACCAATACCCACATCAATACAAATCAAACAACCTTCGTACACTTCAACATATAATTCACATCCACATTTTGCGTGATCTTAAACCCATTCATCAACGGACTATATTCCACACCACACAAGTCATCACAATGTAACTGCGTTGCATCAATCGCACTCAACAACTGCGAAGGGCGAATAAACTTCTCATATTCATGCGTCCCTTTTGGCACCCAACGTAACACATGCTCTGCGCCTAAAATCATCATTAGGTACGCTTTCCATGTTTTATTAATGGTCGAGAAGTAAACTGTGCCGCCTGGTTTAACTAAATCACAACACGCTTGAATAACAGAAGCCGGATCCGGCACGTGCTCTAACATTTCCATGCAAGTCACGACATCGAAGGCTTGTGGATGAGTTTGGGCAAATTGCTCTGCAGTGGTTTTTTGGTAATCGACCTTAGTTTCTGTCTCTAAAGCATGTAAACGGGCAATCTGTAATGAGGCGTGTGCCATATCAATGCCGGTTACGTCTGCACCTTTAATCGCCATGCTTTCTGCTAAAATGCCGCCACCACAACCTACATCGACTACTTTCTTGCCAAATAGCCCATCAACACCTTGCTCTATGTATTCCAGACGCGTTGGGTTGAGCATATGTAAAGGCTTGAAATCACCTTCTAAATCCCACCATTGCTCCGCCATCGCAGAAAACTTTTCAATTTCTTGCTGATCGACATTCGCTTCCAGCGCATTATCTTGTAATGAGGTCGTTTGTGCTGCGTTATTCTGTGATGGGGTGTTTTCAGCCACGCTATTGTCATCCTATTTAGTTGCGGTTTTTGTACCCATGATACTGCAAGATACAAAATCAACAAACCAAATTGTGCTTAGCGGCTAGGTATAAAATTGAGCTTTCGAGCGATTAACTTGGTTAATCTTGCATCGAGAGAATGATTAAAAGGCATGATTTTTGATAGTTTTACTTGTTTTTTGCCAGAGAAAATTGTGAGCAACGAATAAAATCTGATGACAATAATGCGAGGGAATGTATTTTGCGATTCTAAGGGGCTTAAAATGCCACAAGTGATTGTGTGAAAAATGAGCAGTTAGTTAATAAATGCCCCATATTGCGCCATAAAACGATTCTCAGGCGATTTTGCACATTAAAACGCTTCTGCCAAGGTGCATTTGTGCTACTATCGGCCTCTTACTAAATTCAGTCTATTTCCACTAAATTAAGGATTTAAGTTTCTATGAGCGAATTTGCCTCTGACGTTTCTCCAATTAA
>Ga0316197_10000209_pt1 | contig 43857 bp, 42 predicted proteins | sample OudBiesiAoxic_MG_FD_204939 | JGI IMG/M metagenome (GOLD analysis project Ga0316197, IMG submission 204939) | Coastal sediment microbial communities from Oude Bieten Haven, Netherlands - site A oxic | ecosystem: Environmental > Aquatic > Marine > Coastal > Sediment | place: Netherlands... | reverse complement strand
ACCCGATCCGCGGTGGCGATGACGTTCTCGTGCTGTGTGAGGTACTGACGCCGGACATGGAGCCTCATCCATCCAACACTCGGGCCGCCGCCGTGGCCGCTCTCGAGAAGTACGAGGATCAGGATCCGTGGTTCGGCCTCGAACAGGAATACACATTCTTCAAGGATGGGCGCCCCCACGGCTGGCCGGTCGGCGGCTACCCGGCTCCGCAGGGCGGCTATTACTGCGGCGTTGGTGCCGACGAGATCTGGGGACGCGACGTCGTCGAGCATCACACGGCCGCTTGCCTGGAGGCAGGGATCGCTATCTCAGGCACAAATGCTGAGGTGATGATCGGACAGTGGGAGTTCCAGATTGGTCCGCTCGGTCCGGTCGAGGTGGGCGACCACCTCTGGCTGGCTCGCTGGTTGCTCTATCGCATCGCAGAGGACCACGACATCTCCGCACACTTGAACCCGAAGCCGGTTGACGGCGACTGGAACGGCGCAGGGATGCACACCAACTTCTCGACGATCGCCATGCGCGAGTCGTACGAGCCAGTCATCGCTGCGTGTGAAGCGCTGGCCGTCGACCCGGAGGAGCACATCAAGGTGTACGGAGCGGGCATCGAGCGCCGCTTGACCGGTCTCCACGAGACCGCACCCTGGACCGAATACTCCTACGGAGTGTCCGACCGTGGCGCATCGGTGCGGATCCCGTGGCAGGTGGCAAAAGAAGGGAAGGGCTACATCGAAGATCGCCGCCCGAATGCCAACGCCGATCCCTACATCGTTGCCGCACTCATGACGAACAAGATCTGCGCGGCGCTAGCGGAGTAGGTCTTCGTCCCTCCCACGCAGTGGGGAGATGCGGCCGGACGGATGTCCGGTCGCAGAGGGGGCTTCTCGCTACCCGGCAGGCCTCATTCGCGCGATTCGGTCTCCCAGAGCCCTCTCCGCATCCGAGCTTCGCTCGGCCGCGCCTCTCCCACCTTCGGCGGGAGAGGCAATCGCCGCTCCGGGTGGCGTCTGTCGAGTCAACAACGGTCCCGAGCAGAACAGGGGGAGAAATCGGGCAGAAGGAGGGCGTTGCCGACTTAGGGGGTTGCGGCGGTGACGGTGTCCAGGGCGGTGAGGAAGTCGTCGGTCAGGACACCGTAAGCCGCGACGGCTTCGCGCCGGGCGGTCCCGTCATCGGGGGCGCGCAGACCTTCGATCACGGCGTCGACACCGGCTGGAAGTGCGGCAGCGGTCGATACGGCTTCCGGCCAGACCGCTGTGTAGACATCGGGTGGGTTGGTCGCGGCCACGTTGTCGCTCAACGTCTGCGCCTCAACCGCCGATGCCTCAAACGCCGCAAGTGTGTCGGCGAAGGACGCCTCTTCGTTCTCCCAGGCCGCGTTTGTGGTTTCGATGTCGGAGTTGATCTTCGTCGCGTCGCTCGCGTAGCCGTTGACCAATTGGAGGAACGCTGCGATGTCTGCGGGGAGCGTTGTGGTGGTCGTCGCCGCAACCGTCGTGGTGGTCGTCTCGGCGGCTACAACCGTGGTCGTGGTTCCGACCGGGATCTCAGCAGGAGGAAGCGCGTTCACGAAGAGGTAGGTGAATCCGATCAACGCGGCAACCACAGCCGGGAGGATCCAGCGTCCGTGTTTGGGGTCTTCCTTGCTCACGGCGGCCAGGATAGGCGGTCACGGAGCAAGGCAGCGGTTACCGACGAAACGGGAAGGGCAACGACCTTCGCGCGGTTACGCTGACTGTAATGGACTTACATGGAAGAGTCGGGATCGTGACGGGCGGCGGCGTTCGTGTCGGGCGCGCTATCGCACTCGGTCTCGCGCGATCTGGCGTCAATGTCTTCATCCACTACAACCGATCCGGCGGACCCGCCGAGGACACGGCTCAGGAGGCCCGCGACCTCGGAGTGCGTGCCGAGACCGGGTCGGTTGATCTCTCCGATCCTTCGACGGCACCTCAACTCATCAATCTCGCCACACAGGCGCTCGGAGCCCCGTCGATACTTGTCAACAGTGCCTCCGGGTTCCCTGCGGACACCATCGCCGACGTGACGCTCGAACAGTGGCGCAGCACGTTCGATCTGACGCTCGCCTCTCCGGTGTTCGTCACCCAGGCCCTCGCCAATGCGCTCCCCGAGGACCTCGACGGTGCTGTGGTGAACATCACCGACGTCCGCACCCAGAGCCCCTACCGGGAGCACTTCAGCTACATCGTGGCGAAGGGTGGCATCGACACCTTCACCAAGGCTGCCGCTCTTCAGCTCGCACCCAGGATCCGGGTCAACGCCGTCGCGCTGGGTGTGATCTTGCCCCCACCTCACGAGGACGATGACTACGCCCAGCGGCTGGCCGCCCAACTGCCGCTCGAACGTACCGGAGGTACGGCTCCGGTGGTGGCTGCGGTCCTGAGCCTCCTCGAGAATGACTTCGTGACGGGAGAGACCATTCGAGTCGACGGAGGGGGGCACCTGCTGTGAGCCGCGAGCCGCGCGACCAGATCCACATCAAGGACTTGCTTGTTTCTGGGATCTTGGGGATCAATCCGGACGAACGGGTCAATCCACAAGACATCCTCGTGAATGCGACGCTGTGGGCCGACACCCGTTCGGCCGCGCTCAGCGACGACATCGAGGATGCCGTCAACTACCGAACGATCACAAAGCGCCTGATCGCTCACATCGAGCAGGGCGAGCCGATGCTTGTCGAGCGCTTGGTCGCGGAACTCGTCGACATCTGTTTCGAGTCGGACGACAGGGTGGCCGAGGTGGAGTTGACCGTCGAGAAACCGGGTGCGTTGCGCCATGCACGGTCGGTGGGGATCACGATCCGCCGGGCAAGGGAAACGGGAGCCTCCGATGCGTGAAGGAACAGCCAAGGCCATAGTGGCGATGGGATCCAACATCGAGCGGGAGCGGAACCTTCCTGAGGCGATCCGTCTCCTTCGTCGCGCGCCCAACATCACCGTCGAGCGGGTGAGTCGTTTCTATGAGAGCCCCTCGGTGGGTGGCCCCGAGGACGCTCCCGACTTCTTCAACGCTGCTGCATTGATCTGCACGGAGCTCAACCCCTTCGAGCTGCGATCAGCGCTCCACAGAATCGAGCACGAGCTCGGCCGCGAACGCACCGACGACCCAGACTCGCCACGGACCATCGATCTCGATGTGGCCTACTTCGGCGAGACCGAACTCGACGTGGACGGGTGGGTTCTCCCGGACCCGTTGGCAGGTACAACTCCCCACGTCGCAATCCCGATCGCTGAGGTCGCTCCGGACTGGGTTCATCCAAGCGACGGTCGCACTACGAAAGAAATAGCAGAACAGATCGGCCCAGGAAATCTTGGAGTTGTCATGGCTATTCATTTGAGCGCCCCATACTCGCCGAGAGCACCGGAAGACTTCGACGATGTCTCAGACGTCTACGCCCCCAAGTTCGAGGGCCTCGTCCGTGAGCAACTACTCGAGATCGGAGAGGATCCGGATCGTGAGGGCCTCCAACGCACGCCGTTGCGGGTCGCAAAAGCGATGGACTTCCTGACGAGCGGATACTCGACATCCCTCGAAGAAGTCGTGAACAACGCCGTATTCGACGCGGAGGGCGCGGAGGAGATGGTGTTGGTGAAAGACATCGAGTTCTACTCGATGTGCGAGCATCACATGCTCCCGTTCTTCGGTAAGGCTGCTGTTGCGTATCTCCCGAAGGGCCAGATCATCGGGCTTTCGAAGGTCGCGCGAATCGTGGATGTGTTCGCCCGCCGGCTGCAGGTGCAGGAGCGCCTCACGAACCAGGTCGGTGATGCGCTCACACAGATTCTCGACCCACACGGGGTCGCCGTCGTGATGGAGGGGCGGCATCTGTGCATGATGATGCGCGGTGTCCAGAAGCAGGAGAGCGCAATGATCACAAGCGCAATGCGCGGTACCTTCAAGGACGATCCTCGGACCCGCAACGAGTTTCTCGACCTCATTCGTTGACGGTCCCCGCAGCGCCGAACGTTCGGTAGCCTCAGGGCGATGATCCTCGACACTCTCGGAAGGCCGCTGCGCGATCTGCGCGTGTCCGTCACGGACCGCTGCAACTTCCGCTGTGCGTATTGCATGCCGCGCGATGTGTACGACCGGGACCATGTGTTTCTGCCCCGCGACGAGATCCTGACGTTCGAGGAGATCGAGCGGTTGGTCGGACTGTTTGCCGGCCTCGGGGTTGAGAAGATCAGGCTTACCGGGGGTGAACCGCTGCTGCGGCACGAGGTGGCGGACCTTGTGGAACGGATATCCACAGTTGATGGAATCCACGACGTTGCCATGACAACCAACGGGAGCACCCTGGCCCGGCACGCACAGGCTCTGGCCGACGCCGGACTCGATCGGATCACCGTGAGCCTCGACGCCGTTGATGACGCCCGCTTCCGACACGCAGCCGACGTGGACTTCCCGGTGGCGCGCGTTCTTGAGGGCATCGACGCGGCGAAACAAGCGGGTCTCGCGCCTGTGAAGATCAATACCGTGGTCCGCAGAGGACTGAACGATGACACCTTGGTCGACATCGCCGGCAGATTCCGCGGCACCGGCCACATCGTCCGATTCATCGAATACATGGACGTCGGCTCCTCCAACGGGTGGGAGATGGGTCATGTGGTCACCGCCGACGAGATCCTCGCGACGATCAGCAACGAGTGGCCACTCGATCCTGTTGAGCCCAACTACCTCGGCGAAGTCGTAAACCGGTGGCGATACCGCGACGGAGGGGGAGAGATCGGCGTGATCGCCTCGGTGACGAAACCATTCTGTGGCGAGTGCACCCGGTTGAGGCTCTCGGCGGACGGTTCGATCTACACCTGCCTGTTCGCACACGCCGGCACCGACCTCCGTGACGCCCTGCGGTCGGGTGCGACCGACGATGAACTCGTGAAGGTCGTGTCCGGGGTGTGGGAGTCACGAACCGACCAGTACAGCGAGGAGCGGTCTGGGGTATCGATTGGGCTCCCGAAGGTCGAGATGTCCTACATCGGCGGTTGAGCCGGACGAACCCGACGGCTCCAGGCCTCATCCGCCGCGTCGGGGGAGCAACTTGATGGTGATGTCTGTGACGAGCGCCACACCGAGTCCGACGAGGAGGATCAGCGCCGGGACGAACCACACGGAGGTCTCCCGTTCGGTCCCGAGCACGTCGTCCCACCCACCGACCGCGTCGAACGCCCATCGGCTCTGAGGAACACAACCCTCGGTCGGCAGGAATCTCACCGCCTCGGAACCGAAGCCACCCCCGAGCCGCAGGCCGTAACACGTTCCGGCCGCGGTCGGTTGATCGTGAGTAATCACCGAGATCGTCCCCTCACCGGCCGGGAAGTCGTACACGAGCAAGCCTTCGGCAGTTGCAGCAGCCTCGATCGAGACGTCGCCGCCCCATACGGATCGGTACGCGGCATCCACGCGGTCCGCCAGGGCGCGTGCCTCGGGGTAGTCGGCGTTCGGCACGTCACCGAATGGAACCAGCAAGAGCGCCACCAGGAGGACACCACCGAGAAGTACGAGGTCCCGCACAATGAGGCGCTTCGGCCGTGGAGGGGGTTCGGGAGCCTTGTGGGTCCCAAGACGGCGGACGCGATGCTCAACCGAGAATTGACCGAGGTCGTCGTTGTGAGACGAGTCACTCATGTCGTCACCCCCGACCACGCGCTCACCAGGCTCACGTTTGCACGGCAGTCTCGGTCGGGCCGGTCGGCGTACCGTAGACAGAGGGCTCGCGTCGGGTTGTACCGCACAGGAGGGTGATCTCCTCGATCTCGTGCTGCCACCCCACCAACTCTACGCCTGAGGGGCCGACCGCACGAGAACGATCCCCCTCCCGCCCATCGCGCACCGCACCTTGCTATGTCGTGTGAATCAACGCTATTGATGTTAGTTGGGTTTAGCGGTACGTTCGCTCCATGGAACCAGCCATGGCTCTGTGTGCCGGAGTTGCGACGATCACACTGACATTCGGCATGCTTCGATCGCTGCCAGCGGCCGCACGTCGGCTCAGCGCTGTTCACATCCCATTCCCGGCAAGATCGATCGCCACACTCCTCATGATGACGAGCGTCCTTGGCCTTCTTGTGCGTCCGCGACCCAGCGCCGCAACGGTCCCGCCGCCGATCGTCCGTTTGGCCGATAGTGCGCTTGTCCGCGGTGGTGTTGACGAACCCCCGGTTCCGGCACCGGCCTCATCGGAGGCGACTGCACCCGGCGGACCAGCATCTCCGATCCGCGCGATTGCCGCTGATTCGCACGGTGACACCTACGTCGTACGCGCCGGTGACAGCTTGTGGCGTATCGCCGAACGCACGCTTGTCGCTCGCAACGGCGACTCGGTCACCAGCGCCGACATCGCGCAGTTCTGGCCCGTCGTCTACCAGGCCAACCGCGCGCTCATCGGAGCCGATCCGAATCTGATCTTCCCGGGCCAAACACTCCAGCTACCAGAGGTATGACGTGGACGAATACGAAGAGATCCCGTGGAGCACCCTCCTGTCGGAGCATCAACAGGGCCGGACCAAGACGCTGTACCTGGCTGCCGCCGTCATCGTCTCCGTTGTGATTGGATTCGTCGGCATCCGATGGCTCACCTCTCCCGACCACGGGGACGGAGCAGCTCTTGCCGCCTCGACGGAAACGACCACGTCGGTGGTGGTCGAATCCGTTGAGCCCACAACGACCTCAACCACAACAACGGCAGTTCTTTCGGAGGCCGACCTCATGGCGGTACAGCCGTCGATCGCGGAACTACCCGCCGTCGCCCGCGCGGAATGGTTTGTCACGGACTACTTCACCGTGGACGGACCGTTTCCCGAGGAGCTGATCTCGGCCTTTGTGAACGATGCATCGCTCCCGGACCTCCCGAGCCCCGCCGATGCCGCCATCTCGTACGTTGAGTGGGCGCGAGCGTTCGACATCCGTCCGACGCAAGGCGGGTATGCGGTCTCGGTGGTGTTTCGTTCCCTCACCGAAGAACCGGGAGGAGCGTTCATCCGCAGCCCCGTGCGAGCGGTCGACGTGCTCGTGGCCGTCGACGACGGCGAGACTGCGATTGCCGATCTTCCGATACCGATCCTCCCGCCGGTGTTTCACACGATCGAGGGGTGGATGGAGAGCGAAGGTGAGGCGCACGACGAGGCGATCGCTGCGACGCTCGACTACGCAGGCATGTTCGACGAGAACGCCGTCGTTGTTCAGAGTGGCGCCGCCGGGCCCGAGTGGCGGGTGGTGTTCACCATCGGCGACCGGTCGGGTAACCGGTGGCCGGTTGTTATGCGATCCGACGCGATCCCGGGTGCGTAGGGCCGACTCGGCGCCGGGGCGAGTCGCCGTCTCACTACGCTGACGTTCATGCAACAGCAGCGAAACCTCCAGGATGCCTGGCTCTCGACGCTCACCGACCTCGGTGCAGCCGACGGCGTCGATACGCTTCTCATCGGACCGTACGCAGAGAGCCTTGCCGACCAGCTCCCAGCACCGACCGGCGATACAACTCCGAACGTCGCCACTCTGCGGGTGACACCGGTTCCCGATGGCGCCGTTCCGACGGCCACCGGATTCCCGAGTGGGTCATTCGACTCCGCCGTCGCGCTTTCAGCATGGGAGACGCCCGCCGACGTATTCGCGGTCGTCGAAGAGGCCGTCCGGGTCGTTGACTCCGGTGGCAGGGTGTGGCTGGGCGAGGTCGACGCGAGAGCTCTCACGCTCTCGATGCCGGCCGCTCGTCGGTACGGACTGCTCTACCGCGATGAGCCCGAAGTTGCCACCCGCGCCCGATTCCGATTTCGGGCGGCCGACGGTCTCGGCGTCGAGGCTGTTCGCGCCGGTCTCCGCGAGGTCGTCGAGATGCGCTCTGATCTACCGGTCGCCGTGGTCGGTACACCTGCCGAAGGTGTCGAGGCCGTGCGATCGGGGATCTGGCCGGAGTCGGCGATGCTGGACGCGGTCGCCTTCGATCAGCTCTTGACCCGGGTGAACGGCTCGCTCCAGCCACCGACGCGGTTCCCGGTTGTCCTCACGCTGCCGTTCAATATCGTGCGCGGTCTGCGACCCTAGGTTCTGTCAGAGTCCGAACCGCTCCTCGAGGAGTCTGGTCGCCTGTGGGGCGATCATCTCCCACGATGACTCCGGCGTTTTCGACAGCGTCACGAAGTCTGCCGTCATGAAGAGGCTCGTGACGCCGTCGATTGCCAGCAGTGCCGCTGCGTTGGCATCGTCGGTCTCCTGGCCCGCAACAAACGTGGTAGGGCCGCCGACGTCCACGCCGACGGTGAACTTGAGGGCGTTCGGATTCGGGGTGTTGGATATCTGCACAGGCATGTCGGTGTTCGAGGCTAGCGTCCGCGGCCGGCCCGCGGACCGTTCACTACGCTGTCGGAATGGACACTGCGACTGAGCTGATCGAGCTTCTCGGAGAGGCGCGGGTCCACACCCACCCGATCGACCGGCAGATCTATGCCAAAGACGCAGGGGTGAGCGTGGGAGACCCCGCCATCATCGTGTTGCCCGAGACGACCGAAGAAGTCGCGGCGATCATGCGCATCGCTGTGCAAGCGGATGTGCCTGTCGTCGCTCGAGGTGCCGGTACAGGACTCGCCGGAGGCGCCGTTCCAACACAGGGATCGATCCTCGTTGTGCTCACTCGGATGAACGAGGTCTACGAAGTAGACGAGATTGGACGCACGGCATGGGTCGGTCCCGGAGTGATCAATCTCGATCTGTCGAATACGCTCACCGTATTCGGCTTGCACTTCGCTCCCGACCCGTCATCCGAGCAGTCGTCGACGGTTGGAGGGAATACCGCCACGAACGCCGGCGGTCCCCACTGCCTTGCCGAGGGTTCGACGATCGCTCACGTTCTGGGTGTTGAGGTGGTCACGGCCGACGGTGATGTCGTCATGCTCGGCGGGGCGGCGCCGGATCTTCCCGGGTACGACCTGCGGGGTTTGATCGTGGGGTCAGAGGGCACACTCGGCATTGTCACGCGGGTTCTTGTCCGCCTCACGAAGAACCCGCCGAATGTCGCAACGATGCTGATCGCGTTCAGTGACATCAACGACGCCGCCCGCACGGTCTCCGACATCATCTCGAGTGGCCTCGTACCCGCAGCTCTCGAGATAATGGATCGCTCGATGGTCCAAGCTATCGAGAACTTCGTGAAGGCGGATCTTCCACTTGATGCCGCTGCCGTCCTTCTCGCCGAGGTGGTCGGCCACGCAGATGGCGTCGCGGCCGAGGCCGAGATCATTCGCGGGGTCGCCGAGCAGAATCGTGCGACCGAGATCCGCACCGCAACCGACGACAGTGAGCGGGCGCTGCTGTGGAAGGGTCGCAAGTCGGCTTTCGGGGCGGTCGCTCAGGCTGCTCCCGACTACTACCTCAACGATGCTGTGGTTCCGCGCACCCGGTTTGTTGAGGTGCTCGAAGAGATCTACGGAATCGCCGATCAGCACGGGCTCAGGCTCATGAGTGTGTTCCACGCCGGTGATGGCAACCTCCATCCGCTCGTGTCGTACGACGCTGCTGAGCCCGGTATGAAGGAGAGGGTCATCGCGGCGTCCGCGGAAATGGTGCGCGTCGCAGTGGCAGCCGGTGGGACCCTGAGCGGTGAACACGGCATCGGACTCGAGAAGCGAGAGATGATGTCGCAGGTGTTCACTGCAGATGATCTCGATGCTCAAGCACGTGTCCGGGAGGCGTTCGACGCCGACGGGCGCCTCAACCCTGGGAAGGTGCTTCCCGAGGGTTCCCGTTGTTTCGATCGGCCGCCCCGATGACGAGCCTGCGCGCCGTCACGCTGCAGTTGCTCAACCGGCTCCGGGACGATTCGGCGGACATTGACGCGGAGTATGTCGTCGCCCCCTCTTCGATCGCCGAGGCAGCAGCGATCCTTGCCGCCGCGGCCGAGGCCGGAATCCCCACGGCGTTTCGAGGGAGCGGAACCCACCAGGGGTATGGGACTCCCGTGTCTGCAGACCTTGTCGTCACCACGACCCGCCTGGACTCGATCATCGACTGGCAACCCGACGACCTCACCGTCGTGGTGCAGGCCGGCGTGCTGATCGATGCTCTCGAGGCCACTATTGCGACGCGCCGCCAGACGGCCGTGCTTCCCGAAGGAGTGCCGGGGTCAACCGTTGGTGGGGCTATTGCCATCGGGCTCTCCGGGTATCGGAGGCTTCGCTACGGGCCCACTCGAGATCGTGTACTCCAGGTCAGGATGGCGACCGGGTATGGCAAGGTGGTCGCCGGAGGTAGCCCGGTCGTGAAATCGTCAACGGGCTACGGGTTGCCACGTCTCGTCACCGGCTCCCTCGGCAGTCTGGGGATGATCGGGGACGTGACGCTGAAGCTGTGGTCACAGCCGATGTCGGTCGCGACCGTCGAAGTTGGTGATGCCTCGGCGGCGCTCCGCGACCTCTATCGCCCTCTCGCTGTGCTGGAAACCTCCGAAGGATCGTTCACGTACCTCGGGGGGCCGGAAGCTCAGATCTCCGAGCAATCCGCTCGCCTGGGTGCCGCTGCCCGCCGCGGGCTCGTCTGGCCTGAGCCGATCACCGAACCCGTCCAACTCGAGTTCCGGGTGCCGGCAGCGTACGTGGCGGACGCGGTCGAGTGGATACGACGCCTTGGAGCGGTCCGGTGGGTAGCTCAGCACGGCGTCGGGATCGTGTCCGGAGGTTTCGAGGACTTCGACGTCGAAGGGTTCACCGCCGCCCGGTCATGGGCCGAGTCCGTGGCCGGGGCCTTCGTTGTCACCTCAGGATTTGGAGAGACCTTCGATCCTTGGGGTTCACCTCCGTCGTCGGTCGGGATCCAGCGGCGAATCAAGGATGTGTTCGATCCGGCCGGTATCTGCAACCCATCGATCCTCGCGGGCAATCTCTGATGGCCTGGGTCACTGAATGGGCACCGACGGCCGAGGAACTCAACAGCTGCATCGACTGCGGTCTCTGCCTACCTACCTGCCCAACGTTCCGGCTCACCGGGGACGAGTCCGCCTCGCCGCGCGGGCGGATTGCCGCGATGCGCGCTGTCGACCGTGGTCTGGCGCCAATCGATGAACGTTTTGGCGAGGTGATGGATCTGTGCCTTCAGTGCCGTGCCTGCGAAACGGCGTGTCCGTCACTCGTGCCCTTCGGCAGGATGATGGAGGGCGCTCGCGGCGAGGTCGCCGCATTCAAACCCGACATCGCAACGATCGGCAAACGAGTCCTCTTCGGCCGCCTTGTCGAATCACGAGTGATGGTTGCACTGGGCTCCTCGCTGATCGGACTCACGCAGCGAGCAGGCTTTCCTGACGTGATGCCAGGCGTTGGGGGGAAGACCGATGCGCTGAGAACCGTTCCGATTCCAGCCCCGACCACCGCTGGGCGTGAGTGGCTCCCCGCAGGCGAACCGATCGGCACCGTGGGATTCCTCTCGGGATGTGTGATGGATCCCTGGTACTCGCAGACACATGCTGCAGTGATCCAGGTGCTGCGGACTGCCGGATATCGGGTGGTGGCTCCTCGAGAGCAGACGTGCTGCGGGGCGCTCGCCGCACATGAAGGTGCGGCATACGACGCGGAGCGGATGGCGCAACGCAACGCCGATGTGTTCGCGGGATTCGACCGTGTTGTGGTCGACTCCGCCGGGTGCAGCGCCCACATGAAAGGCTACGAGCACTGGATCGACGGTGGTGGTGAGCTTGCCTCACGGGTCGTTGACGCCACTGAGTTCATCGCGGGCCTCATCCAGAGCGGATCGCTCCCGGCATTGGAAGGCGACCGCCCGATTGCGGTGCAGGATCCATGTCACCTTCGCCACGCGCAGCGGATTGTCGACGAACCGCGGACGATTCTCCGCGCTGCCGGCTACGAACCCGTCGAGATCGACCCTGCCGGGATGTGCTGCGGCGCCGCAGGCGCATACCAACTTTCGCACCCCGAGGTCTCGGAGCAGCTTGGTCTGCAGAAGGTTGAGCAGATCGTGGCAACCGGGGTCACCCTTGTCGCCTCTGCCAACCCCGGCTGCGAGATGCAACTGAGGAACTACCTCGGCCCCGAGTGCGAAGTTGTGCACCCCATCGAGGTGTATTGGAAAGCGATTGAGACAAGAGACTCGAGACATGAGACATGAGACACGGACATCCTGAGGTCCGTCTTCGGGTCTCGGGTCTAGCGTCTCGGGTCTAGCGTCTCGTATCTCAGATCTCTCTTGCGTACACGTGCATTGGGGTTGTCTCGAATCCCAAACGTCGTGCGGTCTGGACGATCCAGCCGACGGCGGGGACCCAGATTGAGATCGACTCCGCGCCGGATCCGATAGCGAGATCGATCAATGAACGGATGAGGTCGCTGGCGTCCTCCTCGCGCGTCTCGAGCCATGCAACCTCGAAGCGAGCATCGGGAGCCGGTGCGCCGAGCGCCCAGCCGGCGCCGATCTCCCAGAACGTGTTCGCCCGAGCTGCCGCTTCGAGATCGGCAGGGGTGAGGCGTCGGAACGCCCAGCCGATCCCGATGAGGCCGCGCGACGCTCTCCCCAACTCACCAACCGACCACGAGGCGTAGGCCGGCTGCGCCTCGGTCGACCCGGCGGGGCGTGCCCTGAGTTTCGACGGGAGGCGCCTGCCGCCGTTTCCGTCAGGAGAAGGTGATGCATCCCCGACTCGTTTCGTGCACCTCACAACCGAGGCGACCCGTCGGGGACCGTTCTTCTCGACATGACGGATAGCAACGTCGTTCGAGTCCTCGATGAGGAGCCGACCCACCACGGCACCTCTGTCGTGGGCCCATGTGCGCAAGGCACGGGAGACGTCGGCTGCAATCCCGCGGCCGCGGAAATCGGGGTGAACGCGCGCTGCGGAGTACCACGCCTCCGTCGGTGAGAGCATCCGGACCGCACCGAGTGCGATCGGTCGGCCGTCGTCACTCTCAGCGACGGCAACAAACGTGTCTTCGCTCTCGAGCCACTCGTCGAAGACGTCTGTGATGTAGTCGCCCCAGTCGAACGTATCCGTTGTGAACTCAGCGATCGCAGCGCTGTCGCTGAGCAGCGCCGGCCTGACTCGGGCGGGGTGGTCCATGCAGCCAGAATACGTCACCCGGAAGGGCTGTCGGCCAGCACGGCGCGCGACGTCAAAGCCGTTCCAAGTCGCGACCGCTGCCCCATCCGATCGATCCGGCCGAGGCTCACCGGTACAATCTTGTCGTATGCCTTCGCCACCGATAGTCCTCGTCCCCGGATTCTGGCTCGGCGCTTGGGCGTGGGATGAGGTCATCTCCGAGCTGCGGGCCGACGGGCACGACGCCAACGCCGTGACGCTTCCGGGGCTCGAATCGGTCGATGCCGATCGGTCCTCGATCACGCTCGCCGACCATGTTGATGCGATCTGCGACGTGGTCACGGCCGCGGGATGTCCTGTTGTGCTCGTCGTGCACAGCGGCGCCGGGGCTCCCGGCTACGCGGTCACCGACCGCATGCCCGAGCAGATCAAGTCGATGGTGTACGTCGACTCGGCTCCGGCGGTCGGTCCGCTCAATTCAGACTTCTCCGCTGTCGAGATGCCGCTGCCCTCGATTGAGGAGCTTGCGACGGAGGAGAACCTCGACGGACTCTCCGACGAGCAACTCGAGACGTTTCAGAGCAGGGCCGTCCCCCAGCCGGGCGGCGTACTGCGCGGAACACCCGTGTTGAGCAACGATGAGCGGCTGGGCGTGCCAAGCACGGTGATCTGCACCGGATTCTCTTCCGAGCAGATCCGGGCGGCCGCCGCGGAGGGGTACGCGTGGCTCGGAGGCCTCAATGAGTTGCTCGATGTGACCTACGTCGATCTGCCGACCAGTCACTGGCCAATGTGGTCGCGGCCGCGGGACCTCGCCGCGATCCTGGGTGACATCGCCCCAGGATCGCAAGCGGCCTGAGGCGACCGTTCACCTTCGGTTGGGCCCGAATCAGTGCGAGTCGCTGCCTCGGCTGCTGATACTCTTTGAGAGGAGAGGAGCTGTCGGTGGAGATTGTCGATCTCTCAGCCACGCACGAGGATTCCTACTTCCGCTGTCTCGAGGACTGGTCCGACGAGGTGAACGAGGCTGGCGATCACAAGGCCCGGTGGTATCGCACGATGAGCGACCGTGGGCTCCGCGTCAAGCTTGCACTTGCCGACGACGGCCGACCGATTGGGATGATCCAGTACCTGCCGATCGAGCACTCCATGGCTCTCGGCTCCGATCTGTACATGATCCTGTGCATCTGGGTCCACGGCTACAAAGAAGGGGTCGGCGACCGGCAAGGCCATGGTGTCGGCACGGCGCTGCTCGCAGCCGCCGAACGCGACGTTGCGGAGCTTGGCGCCAAGGGGATCGCGGCGTGGGGTGTTGCGATACCCTGGTGGATGAGGGCATCGTGGTTCAAGAAGCACGGCTACGAGAAGGTAGATCGTCAGGGGATGCAGACACTGCTGTGGAAGCCGTTCGCGGACGACGCGGTTGCCCCTCGGTGGATCGAATCGGGACCGAAGCCGCAGCCGGTGGAAGGCAAGGTCACCGTATCGGCGTACATCAGCGGCTGGTGTCCGGCGCAGAACCTCGTCTACGAACGAGCGAAGCGGGCGGCCGCCGAATTCGGTGACGATGTTGTGTTCCAGAGCTACGACACGAGCGAGCAGTCGGCGATGGTCGCATGCGGGCAGAGCGACTGCGTCTACCTCGATGGCAAGTCTCTGCAGAAGGGCCCGCCTCCGTCGTACGACCGCATCCACAAAAGGATCGCCAAACGCGCTGAACGCCTCCGGGATTGAGAATGGGCCAGGCTCCGTCAGAAGGCGGCGAGGGCTCGGGCTCGGTCGACGATGCCTTCTACGTTTGGGATCACCTGTTCTTCGAGTGACGCTGCATAGGGGAACGTCGGTACCTCAGGGGAGGCGTACCGGCGAACCGGGGCATCGAGCCAGTCGAACGCACGCTCCGAGATCTGAGCTGATACCTCTGCTCCGTAGCCGAGGAACTCGTTGTCTTCGTAGACGATCAAGACCTTGCTGGTTCGCTTGACCGCTGCCTCAACGGTGGGCCAGTCGAGCGGACGGAGCGAGCGGAGATCGACGACGGTTGCATCGATCCCTTCGTCTCGCAGGAGGTCGGCGGCCTCGACGGAGAACTGTGCCATCGTGCCGTAGGAAATGATCGTCAGGTCGTTGCCGATTCGGCGGAGGGCGGCGCTGCCGATCGGGACGCGATGGTCGCCTTCCGGCACCGGCCCCATTGCCATTCGGTAGAGCTTCTTGGGCTCGAGGAACATGACCGGATCAGGATCGTCGATCGCCGACAGCAACAGCCCCTTCGCGTCGGCGGGCGTCGACGGCGTCACGATCTTGAGCCCGGGGACGTGCGCGTAGAACGCCTCGATGGACTGCGAGTGATAGAGCGCACCGTGGATACCGCCGCCGTATGGGGTGCGAATCACCATCGGGCAGGCCCAGCGCCCATTCGAGCGGTAACGAATCCGTGCAACTTCGGACACGATCTGATCGAACGCCGGATGGATGAAATCGGCGAATTGAATCTCAGCGATCGTCTTCGTCCCCGTGGCGGCGATACCAACACCCAGTCCGATGATGACTGACTCGGCGAGAGGGGCGTTGAATGCTCGGCCGCTTCCGTAGGCGTCGGTGAGGCCTGCCGTTGCCTTGAACACGCCACCTTTCGGGTCTGCGACGTCTTCACCGAAGATCACCGTCTGCGGGTCGCGCCCCATCGCGTAGTGGAGCGTGCGGTTGATCGCTGTGATGAGATTCATCTCTTCACCGACGGTTGCCGGCTCAACATCTTCAGCGGCGACCGATGGGACGATGGGGTTCGCGTACACGTGACCGGTTGCGTCGGTCGGGTCGGGCGAGTTCTCGGCAGCGGCAACGGCGTTGTTGATGAGCGAGGTGACTTCGGATTCGAGTTTCGCCTCGGCGGCTTCGCTGAGGGTCCGTTGCTCGACGAGATACTGTCGGAAGTTGGGGAGCGGGTCCTTCCTGCGCCAGAGTTCGACCTCTTCGCGGGTTCGATAGAGCTTGTCGTCGTCGTCCGAGGTGTGGGCGTAGTAGCGGTAGGTCTTGGCTTCGATGAGCGTTGGGCCCTCGCCAGCACGTGCCCGCTCAACAGCGGCAGAGGCGACGCCGAACATCTCGAGGACGTTGTTGCCGTCGACCACGACACCTTTCATCCCGTATCCTTCGGCCCGATCCGCTACCTGACCGGCAACCTCTTCGGCAGCCGGGACGGAGATCGCGTAGAGGTTGTTCTGGATGAGGAATACGACGGGCAGTTTGTGGATGCCGGCGAAGTTCATCGCCTCGTGCCAGTCGCCTTCGGACGTCGAGCCCTCGCCGCCTGAAACGTATACAACGGCGTCGCTTCCGCGTCGCTTCAGTTCGTAGGCCAGGCCCACCGCATGGGGGTACTGAGTGGCGATGACTGAGGAATGGGTGAACAAGTTCAGGTCGGGTTCCGACCAGTGGTTGGGCATTTGTCGGCCACCCGATGCGGGATCCGCGGCCTTCGCGAAGACACCCATGAAGATATCTTCCGCGGTCACGCCGAGACCGATGTTGAAGGCGATGTCCCGGTAGTAGGGAAGCGACCAGTCTTTCGATGGATCGAGCGCCGCGGCGATACCAATCTGGGTTGCCTCGTGGCCAGAAACCGACACGACGAACGGGACGCGTCCCTGCCGGTTGAGCGCCCACATCTTGTCGTCCAAGCGGCGCGAGATCAGCATCTTGCGGTAGAGGTCAACGAGATCGTCGTTTGTCAATCCGAGGGCAGTGTGGTCAATCACTTGGTCGAGTCCCAGTGTCACGTCGCTCCTCTCACGCTGTGCCGGACCGGTGTCTGAAGCGCCGGCCCCCCGCTTTGTCGATCCGACGTTTGGCAAACCGCATCGCTGCGGTCTGTGGATCGACGCCTTCTGCGTCGGCCGTCTCGAGAACGGAAGTGAGGTTGTCGTAGATACGGTCGACCATCGTTGTAGCACGTTCGATCGAGTAGCCGTCCGTTTCGACCGCGATGTTGATGACACCGCCCGCGTTCACCACGAAGTCCGGGGCGTACAGGATCCCGCGGTCAACGATCCGCTCCACATCCCGGTCGACCGCGAGTTGGTTGTTGGCGGATCCGGCGATCGCGGAGCAGCGCAGTCGCGGAATGGTTTCGTTGTTGAGGATCGCTCCGAGGGCACAAGGGGCGAAGACGTCGCACTCAATGTCGTAGATATCGTCGAGAGAGACGGCCTTCGAACCGTAGGTTTCCACGGCGGATGCAACGGCAGCCGCATTCGTGTCGGTGACGATGGTTTCGGCGCCAACATCGGTGAGGCGACGGACGAGATCCATGCCGACCTTTCCTACGCCTTGCACGGCGATGCGGCGGCCGGCCAGGTCGTCGGATCCCCACAGTCGTTCTCCGACGGCGCGCAGCGCCGCCATCACACCACGTGCCGTGGCGGGAGAAGGGTCGCCGGAGCCGCCTTCGTCGAGTGGAAGCCCGGAGACCCAGGGGGTCTCCGTCGATATCAGAACCATGTCCTCGACCGTGGTGCCGACGTCCTCGGCTGTGACATAACGACCACCGAGAGAGTCGATTTCGCGCCCGTACGCCCGAATGAGGTCCTCGCTCCACATCGTCGCCGGATCGCCGATGATGACCGCCTTGCCGCCTCCAAGGTTGAGACCGGCAGCAGCCGACTTGAGCGTCATCCCTTTGGCGAGTCGGAGAACGTCGCGCAGCGCGGCATCCTCATCCCTGTACGGATAGAAGCGGGTCCCGCCGAGCGCCGGACCGAGGGATGTGTCGTGGATCGCGATGATCGTTCGGAGACCGCTCTCGCGGTCTGCACCGAACAACACCTCTTCATGGGTCTCGGTGCCGATCGCTTCGAACACTCCCAACAGGGATCCTTTCGACGGGGCAGAGAAGCTGCCGCTCGAGGAGCTTTGTCATTCTAGTTGGGCGCCTCCCCGTCCGTACACGGACTCTCGCCGGTACCATCGTCCGATGATCAGCACCGCCTACCTCAGGGTCTATGTCGACGCCGCGGGCGCCGAGGACATGCCGCGGGCGGAAACCGGTACCGGCGAAGACCCGATCCAATCCGACGGTCGGTTCATATGGAATGAATCTCTCAAAGAAGACGCCTTTTCGACGACCTGGAATGGGATCGAATACATCTGCCCTCGCAACACTCGGCTCCGGATGGTCGAAGGTGCGTTGGCATTCTCGGTGACGTATCCACGAATCCCACTCATGGATGAAGACGAACGAGAGTCCTTCAAGAGTGAGCTTGCCGGGCTACGGTCGTCTGACCAACGGAGCCACATCCTGACCTCCCCGTGGCACGTTCCGCTGCGCTGGTTTGGTGCCTTCAGCCCAACCGAGCGTGAGATCTATGACCGACCGAGCGGACTCGGCATCCGATATCGAACGGACCTCGGCGAAGCGATTGATCGGATCGACTGGGCTGTGCGTGTGCTCGGCGGAACCGGTTTCTCGGACCCGGTCGTCGATCAGGTACGAGACCTGGAGCGATGGCTTGCCGGCTTCCCTACGGGTTCGATGCTCGAACTCGACTACAGCACGGTGGCCGACCACTTCCCGGACGGGAACCTGACGTTTGACGAGTCCGCCCTCGATGTGCGAGAGAGTCTCGAGGCACTGGAACGCGGCGACGGTGAATCATCTAGAACCGCGTACGCACGCGTCGCTCAACGATGGGCTAGTCGCCAGGCGCTCACCTTCGCCAACTGAGTTGTCCGGGGATGAGACGAGGTCGATGATCGAGGCCGGTATTGTGTGGCCTCCATCGAAAGGATCGCAATGACCAATGATTTTGACTATCCGGTGGTACCCGATCCCGTGCCCGGGGAATCGCGAGGGTGGGCTGCGGCGGCACACCTCATCCCACTGATCGGGCTCGGCTTCGTTGCCCCGCTCGTGATCTGGCTCATCAAACGCGACGAGGATGCCTTTGTTGAATACCACAGCCGGGAGGCCCTGAACTTCCAGCTGACGCTCATCATCTACTTCATCGCGTCAGTGCTGTTGATGCTGGTCCTGATCGGCTTCGTGCTGATCTTCATCGTGGGCATCTTCGCTTTCGTGGTCATCATCATCGCCGGTGTCAAAGCGGCCGGCGGCGAGTTCTATCGCTATCCGTTGAACATCAGATTCATCAAAGGCTGATGAATCCCGACGTCGCCGGTTGGAAGCTGCTGCTCGGCTACGCAGCGTGGCTGCTCGCCTCGATAGCAATCGCGCTGATCTTCGCGCTGCTTGTCGGCTCCATTGTTTCGCTCTTCGGCGTCAGCGCCCGCTCGGACGCGCACCAACGGGTGGTCGAGGTGGCGGGAGTACTCATATTCGCGGCGCTGGCCGCCGCGCCGTTCATCATGCGCTACCGGGAGCGTCGATCGACTCCGGACTCCCCAGCCTGATCGGCGCGGCCCTGCGGTTTGCTCGGTTGCATGGGCCTACGATGACGCGATGACCACCGGAGATTTCCCCGATTTTGCCGACGTAGTGTGGCGGCCGCTCCGTGCTGACGACGCCGAGGTGATGTCGGCGCTCCAGCAGCGGTGTTTTCTTGTCGACGGTGGCCACCGGATCACACCTGTCGAGATGAGCGAGGAGTTCGATCGGCATGGAGAGCATGCTGAAACCGATTCGATCGGAGCCTTCGATCCGAGTGGTCGACTGCTGGCGTTCGGCTGGGCCCAGGTCCCCAGGGGTGGCACAACCGAGCATCGTGGTTTCGTCTGGATGGAGATCGATCCTGATCATCGCGGCGTCGTTGACGACGTTGTGCTCGAGTTCGTCGAAGACGCCACGACCAATCGGCTGAGGACCTTTCAAGACGGTGTCCCGCTCCGGCTCTACCGGTACGGGGTGTATGACAAGATGACCGACGCCATCGATCTCATGAAGCGCCACGGGTATGAGATTGCCCGGTACTTCACCGACAACCTTCGCGACCTCTCGCTCCCAATCGATGACTACCCACTCGATCCGACACTTGTTGCCAGATCGTGGTCGCCGGAAGTCGAGGCCGACGCACTCATCGTCCACAACGAAGCCTTCGCCGACCATTGGGGTTCCCAGCCGATCGAGCCCCACATTTGGGCGTCGTTCAACGCAGGCGAGTTCTTCGAGCCCGACACCTCGTGGGTCGCCTACGACGGTGCAATACCGGTGTCGTATGTGATGTCCGCCAAGTATCCACACGACTTCGCCGACCGAGGACGAACGGAGGCTTGGATCGAGGGGATCGGGACGCTGAGGAGCCATCGCGGGAGAGGTATCGCGTCGGCGCTCATCACGATGGCCATTCGCGGGTTCCGCGACGAGGGTCTGCAGTTCGCCCGCCTCGGCGTCGACTCAGAGAACCCGACCGGTGCCAACGCGATCTACGAACGCCTCGGCTTCTTCCCCGAAGAACGAACGATGACGTTCACCAAGCCGGTCGACTGAGATTCCCTCGCCGCGGTCGCGCTCTCCCCTACTGACCCTCGACTCCACGCGTCTCTCTTGCCGGTACCCTGTGGCCGCGCGACTTTCCGGGAGACCACGTGGCTGAATACCCAAGCGAATTCGAGTTCGACGTCCTGCTCCGGGACGGACGGGCGATCCATCTTCGACCGATCAAGCCGGAGGATGCTCCCAGAGAGCACGCTTTCTTCCAGCGTGTCGGACCGGAGAGTGTCTACCGACGGTTCTTCCAGGTGAAGACCGACCTCACGCCCGACGAGCTGCGCCATTTCACGAACGTCGACTACGTCGACCGGATGGCATTTGTTGCGATGCGAGACGATGACATGGTCGCCGTCGGCCGCTACGACGTCCTGCTGGACAAGAGTGATGATGAGAAACGTGTTGCCGAGGTCGCCTTCCTCGTGGAGGACGACTTCCAGGGCCGCGGGGTCGGTTCCCTCCTCCTCCAGCATCTCACGGTGTATGCGCGCCTCCAGGGCATCACCGAGTTCGAGGCGTTTGTCCTTGATGAGAACCGCGGCATGATGCGCATCTTCCGCAACTCCGGATACAAACTCGTGCGGCAGCTTGGCGAAGGTGTGTACCGCGTCGAGTACCCGATCGAATACTCACTCGAGGCTCGCGAAGCCGAGTGGGAGCACGAGAAGCGGTCGGTGACGGCCTCGCTGCTGCCGATTCTCGGTCCGAAGTCGATTGCCGTGATCGGCGCGAGCCGGAACGATCGGTCGATAGGCGGACGTCTCTTCGGGAATCTCCTCGCCGGTGGCTTCACCGGACCGGTGTTCCCGGTGAACCCGAACGCCGCTTTCGTGCATGCCGTGAAGGCGTACCCGTCGGTGCTGGACATCGAGGAATCGGTCGATCTGGCAATCGTCACGGTCCCCGCACCGCTCGTCCACAACGCGATCGACGAGTGCGGGCGCAAAGGTGTGCGGGGTGTTGTCATCATCACTGCCGGCTTCGGCGAGGTGAGCGACAGCGGCGATTCCGCCGAGCGTGAGCTCGTGCAGACGGCGAGGCGATATGGGATGCGCCTTATCGGTCCGAACTGCATGGGCATCGTCAACACCGATGAGGCCGTTCGTCTCGACGGTCAGTTTGGGCCGACGTTTCCTCCGCACGGAAACGTCGCGATGGCCAGCCAGAGCGGTGCGCTCGGCCTCGCCATTCTGAAGCAGGCGACGCAACTGAAGATTGGCCTCTCATCGTTCGTCTCCCTAGGCAATCAGGCAGATGTCAGCAACAACGACCTGATGCTGTATTGGGAGGACGATCCGGATACGGACGTGATCGTCATGTACACCGAGTCGTTCGGCAATCCGCGCCGGTTCGGGCGGATCGCCCGCCGTGTCGGCCGCGACAAGCCGATCGTGGTGGTCAAGTCAGGGCGTTCGCGGTCGGGCGCTCGAGCTGCCAGCAGCCACACCGGATCGATGGCGAGCCTGGACGTTGCGGTCGACGCTCTGTTTGAGCAGTCGGGCACGATCCGCACCGACACCATGGTCGAACTGTTCAATGTCACCGCGCTGCTCGCGAACCAACCGCTGCCCACGGGCCCCCGGGTTGCCGTGATGACGAACGCCGGCGGTCCGGCGATCCTCGCAGCCGATGCACTCGAGGCGAACGGGCTCGAACTCCCGGAGTTCTCAAAGGAACTCCAGGCAGCACTTCGTGAGCATCTGCCGGCTGAGGCAGCCGTTCAGAACCCGGTCGACATGATCGCAGCAGCGCAACCGGAGAACTACGCGCAGACGATCGAGACCATCCTGAGCTTCAACGAGATTGATGCGCTGATGGTGATCCAGATTCCGACCGGACCCGAAACATCAGAGGATGTCGCCGTTGCCGTCCACACGGCCGTGGCATCGAGCGATCAATCGGTTCCCGTTGTGGCGGTGTTCATGGCTGCGGAGGAGGCATCGACGGCCCCGCTTGCCACCGATGACCTCAAGATCCCGCTCTACGCGTACCCCGAGTCGGCGGCGCGCGCCCTCGGTGCAGCGTACGGGTACACCGAGTGGCGCGACCAGCCACCGGGCGAATACCCGAAGTTCGACGATGTCGATCGACCAAACGCCGAGCAGGTCATTCGGCGCGCGGTGTCTCGGTTCGGTCCCGATGGCGGATGGCTCGAACCTGAAGAGATCGGCGAGGTCCTGTCGGCCTATGGGATCAGAAGCGCACGGATGGCGGTCGCGGCAACCGAAGACGAGGCAGCTTCGATTGCAGGCGATTTTGCCGGACCGATTGCGATGAAGGTGATTGCCCCCTCCGTGCTCCACAAGAGTGATGTTGGCGGTGTTGCCCTCGACATCTCCGGTGAGCAAGCCGTTCGTGATGCCTATCGCAGCGTGATGGGCGTGAGCGATGACGCTGAGGGTGTTCTCATCCAGGATTTCGTCGGTGGTGGGCGAGAGGTACTCGTGGGTATGGTCGAAGATCCCCTCTTCGGACCGCTCGTCGTGTTCGGTCTCGGCGGTGTCTACGTGGAGTTGATGCAGGACGTCGCGTTCCGGATCAACCCTCTCACGGACATCGATGTGAATTCGATGATCGCCGACGTGAAGACGGCGAGGCTGCTCGAGGGGTACCGCGGTTCCGAGCCGGGTGACATTCCCGCTCTCAAGGACCTGCTGTTGCGGTTGTCCGTGCTCATCGACAACATCCCGGAGATCGCGGAGATGGATCTCAATCCGGTCAAGGTTCTCGAACCGGGGGATGGAGCGATCGTCGTGGACTCCCGCATACGCGTACGCAAGGTCGAGGGAGCGATGCTCCCGAGCCGCAAGGACGTCCCAGGGCGACTGCTGTAGTAGCACAGCGGTGATGGCAGGGCTGAGTGGCCTTTGGCCGGTAGTCCGGATCTCGGGCGTCGGTACACTCAGGACATGATTTCCTGGCTCCGTGCGCACGGCACGATCGCGAGTGCGGTCCTCATCGCGTCCGGCCTCACGCTGGCGTTCGGGTATGTCGCCGTGGACTCGTTGCTCGGTGCCGTTGACCCAAGCCGCCTCGACAGTGACTTCACGCGGTCCGCCTTGGGTATGGGGGGTGTCCGCGGAACCCAGGGCATCGGCGGGGCGGCGTCGAACGCTTCCGCGATCATCGGGGTTGCTATCGGAGCCGTGGTCCTCCTGAGTCTCATCATCGTGGTTGGCCTGGCGTTTCGACGTGACTGGGCGCGCGAGGCAGGGGTCGTGATCTACGGGCTGCTCGGCCTGATGTCGTTCGCCGTTTCACTGGGAGGCCTGAGCGCTGATCCGCCGGCGCCGTCGGCCTGGGTTGGCATGCTCACCGGCCTCGCCAACGTAGCGGTCGTCGTTCTCCTGCTTGTGCCGCCGACGTCGCGGGACTTCCGCAACAGCGGGAGAAGACGTCCGGCGCAGGTGGCGTAGCCGGCTCGTCCCGATGGAGGCCTCCGCCTGTCTGAACTCGGTCCGTTCAGCGCGCTACGGTTTGCCGAGTGAGTGCCGGTAAACCCGAGGTTCGTCTCATCGAAGTGGACGCGACAAACTGGTCGGTCCTCGCCGTGGTGGAACCCAAGCCGGACCAGCGTGATTTCGTCGCCCCGATCACGCGCTACCTCTGTCTCGCGCACTACGGCGGCGAATGGCACCCGCTCGCGATCGAGGTGGATGGCACCATCGTTGGGCATGTGATGTGGGCCGTTGACGAGGACGACGGATCAACCTGGCTCGGAGGCCTGGTCGTCGACGCCCCCCACCAGGGCCGTGGCGTCGGTAGGGCGACCGTCGCAGCGTTCCTCGATCGTTTCACCGAGGACGGGACGACAAGCGTGGCCCTCTCGTACTCACCAGAGAACGAGGTGGCGCGGGCGCTCTACCTGTCGATGGAGTTCATCGAGACGGGTGAGATGGAGGACGACGAGATCGTCGCCCGATACCGTCGGGGCTGAAGCGCGGCCTCGGATTGTCGACGGATGGACAGGAACGAGGTGGCGGAGACATGGAGATCCTATGGGGTGTCGTGGTGGTGGCCCTTTCCCTGCTGTGTTGGGGTGGCCAGGCGATAGCGTGGTTCGCTCCGGCGACCGCTGTGAGGCTGACGCTCATGGAGGCGGAGGACTCGGTTGAGCCGGCCTACTTCGCCGATGTTCGCGGAGAAGCGTTGTGGGATACCTTGACACTTTGGACGATGTTGGTTGCTGGGCTCCTGCTCATCGTCGACAATCCGGCGTGGGCCTACTTCGGGCTCGTTGGCGGCGGCATGTACGTCTACTTCGCCGGCCGGGGGATTGTCACCAGGCGATCGATGCAGCAACGGGGCTACCGCATCGGCGCTGCTCAGAATGTGAAGGTCGGGTATCTGTTCCTCTCCATCTGGGGAGTTGTGGGATTGATCACGATCGCGGCTGCCATCGTCGCTCTGTCGTCATCGTGACTATCACCGGGTACAGGACGGAGGAATCATGGAAGTGACGATCGCTACGTGGGTCGTCGGGATTGCCGGATTGGTCCTGATCGTTCTTCTGGGTGGTCTGCAGCTAGTCGCTGTCGCGCGACCGCGAAGCACGTGGACGATCGAGAATGTCTATGGCGGAAGCCCCGACGCAACGGATCCCAAGGCCTACTTCGCGTTCAATCAAGGGTATGCCTGGGCGGACGCGATCTTCTGGACGCCGATGCAGATCGCTGGAAGCACCGGGATGATCCTCGGGTACCGATGGGGTTTCCTCCTCGCACTCGTTGCCTCCGTGCCCTTCTGGTACACAGCGATCCCCATATTCATCTGGGATCGCGACCTCGGTTTCCGCAAGAACACGTTCACTTACTGGGTGGTCATTTGGGGCATATTCCCGGCGTTCGGGATCGTCGAAGGCGTCTACTGCTTCGTTCGGCTCCTGGAGTAGCGCCGGACACGGCACCGCCTGGTGTCAGGAAGCGGCCACCAGCGGCTCCGTTGTTTGGGCGCAGGCACAACCGAGAGTTCGCGGCGCCCGAGACCGCAGCTAGTCCGTCGAGTCGTCCCCCTCTGTGTCGCCGCGATCGGCGCTCGGCGCCGGTGCCGCTGCGTCAGCACGGGGCTGCCTCATTGCCGTATCCCGATCGTGCGGCTCGTAGTCGAACTCACCCCCGCGAGTGACTTCCTCGATCATGTCGTCCCGTTCGTCGCCCTTGCGCGACGGCGTGACGAGCAACAGGAGACTTGGCAGCACGAGGAGTGTCACAACAAGTGAGCACCCGATCATTACGGCCGTGAGGACACCAAAGGTCACGAACATCGGCATTGGCGCAGCGGCCATGATGAGGAATCCGGTCATCGACGTCACTGCTGAGATCGCAAGCGCACCCCCGGTGCCTTCGCCGGTCCGGCGCAGCGCCGGGAATCGACTCGGCTCGTGTTCGAATTCCTCGATGAACCGCACCGTGAAGTGGGTCGCGTAGTCGACGCCGACACCGATCGAGATCGCAGCGATCATCGCCGTGATCAGGTTCAGCCGGTATCCGACGAGATACATGAAGCCGTAGACCAGGGCTACGACCAGGAGGATCGGAACCATTGAGATCACCGCGTAGCGTCCCGATCGCTTCAGAATCGACGCCATCCGCCGTCCGAAGTGACGGAAGATGAAGAACAGGACGATGAAAACGAGCAGCGACGTTAGAAGCACCGCGATCGGTAGGGATAGCAGCATCGACTGGAGGAAGGAGTCCATGGAGTCCTGGCTAGTGATGGCGCCTCCCGAGACCGCGACGATCGCTGTGCCGTCGGTGAGATTGGCCCTCAGACCAACGGCGGCATCCTCGAGTACCGCGCGTCCGGCCAGGATGATCTCGTCGTCGGTGAATGTGGCAATGCCGGTCTCTACCTTCGTCCCTTGGACCCCGTCGTCGACGTAGAGGATCGTCTCGGTCTGGTTGACGGGGAAGATCTCAACACCATCGCCGTCGACGACGCTGTTGGTCTTGACGTACCGGTAGATCGCGGCAATCTGCTCGGGACTATCGGCAATACCGTTGCCGTCGTTGTCGGTGATCTCAACACCCTGTTCCGCTGCGATGGCAGTGCGCATCGGTGCGGACGCTGTCGCAATCCGCACAACCGTGACGGCGTTAGGAGAGAATTCAACTGCACCGTTGAAGTCACGAATGAACGCTGCATCTGAAGCTGCGACCTCCGCCTGGGCGGTCTCCACCGCAATGAGCGTTGCGGGCTCAGTGAGGTCACCCTCGATGAAGATGTAGTCGCTGGTGCCTCCGCCGCTCCCCCAGTACTGCTCGAGCTTGTCGAGGCTCGAGACGAAATCGGTCTTGGAGGAGAAGAAGTCCTTGACCTCGAAACCTCGCTCGACCTTGGATGCACCGACGAGGGCGACCACGGCAAGAGCCGCGACCAGGGGAATTGCGAAAACCCGCCACCGTGCGACGAAGTGCACGGTTGTCCCAGCGGCGCTGAAGCCGTGACCGGCACCTTTCACCTCGTCGGTCAACGGTCGGCCTGCTTCCGCAGCCTCTTGGTTGCGGCGACGGGTGAGCCAATACGGGAGGTAGAAGAACAAAGCCAGGAAGACGAGGTAGAGAACCCATCCGATCCCCGGCATCACGATCGTCATGGTCACCGCGATCGCGGCGATGAACGCTGCCACAACAAAGCCAACCTTCTGGGCGGCCGTCCGCAAGTGGCTGAGGTCGGCGGGCCGCGGTCCGAGCCGTTCCTCAGTCGAGAGCAGCAGCTTCGGTGCGATCCAACCGAGGATCATGTACGACAGGAGCAATCCAACCGCTGCTGCGACTCCGAATTCGATGATGCCTTGAATCCCGGAGACCGCGTTCGATAGGAACGCAGCCGCCGACGACAGCGCCGCGAGCAAGAGGGCAGCCGAAACCGCCGTCAGGCCGAGCGGGTAGGCCCGGTCCCTCCCGAAGCCCAGGACCTGCATTTCGCGTGTCCGGCCGCTCGCGTGGATGAAGAAGTCAACGCCGAAGCTGATCAGCGCGATCGGCACGATCATGATCAGGAGCGGCGAGTTCATCTTCAACCCGAGCAGAGCGTTGATGCCGCCGTAGAGCATCATGGTCACGCCAAGACCCGCCCCGACAACCATTGCTGCCCAGTAGGACCGCAGCAGCGCTCCAACGAGGATCACGATGAACGCAACGGCCGCGAGAAGATAGGGCGCTGCGGCGGTGGTCTGTTCTTCGGCCACAAGCCCCGTGTCCATTGCGACGCCGATGGCCGTGACGGACGTTTGATCCCCACGCAGCGTGACCTGCACTGTGCGCAGCCACCGTTCTGTTTCGAGGCTGGTTTCCTCGCCGAAGGCCTCCAGAAGCTGGTCTTGGGCAAAGGTGTCGAAGTCGTAGACCACCCGGGCGAAGAACGCCGGTGACTTCCATACAACGACCGACTCACCGTCAACCGTCGTCAAGTCTTGTGTTGTCCCCATCGGGGCGAGCAGGAAGCGCAGAGTGCTTGTTGGAGCATCGTCCGCGAATAGGGCGGCGAGTGCAATCTTCACGTCGGCCTCGGATGCTGCCTCGAGGCCCCCAGGGAGTGCATCGTCGACGGCGTTCGCGATTGAGTAGACACCTTCGACTGTGACACCGAGATCCCGTGCGAACGAGGTCGCCAGGTGCTTCTGGGCTTCGGGGTCTGCGAGCACGGCATCCTGGTTCTGCTTGAGTTCCAAGAGGGTGTCGCGGGTCAGCACGTCACCGCCATTGGGGTTCTCGACAATGAACAGGACTTCTCGGATGGATGAACTGGACGCGAACGCTTCGTCGACATGGTCCCTGGTGTCGTAGATAGGGCCCTTCGGATCGAAGGATGGCTCGCTCTGATCCGCAATTACCGGGTAGAGGGCCGCGAATGCCACAGCCAGCACAACCAGAACCGCCGCAATTGACCACGGGTGGCGGTTGATCCATTCGTAGAAGCCATAGCTCTTGACAGGGACGAACTCAGGTTCATCACCGCGACCGGCTTCGTCCTCGCGAGCGGCTTCGTCCTTGCGTGCGACATCCGAATCGGACATGATGTTCCTCTCCCAACCAGGGGCGAATACCCCTGGGTCCTCTTCCGACGACGCCCGGTCCGAAACGCGCCAGCTGTTCTTTGCACGAGGCGGCGAACGACGTCGGCATGTCTTTGCCTGAAGCATTAGGCATAGGAATGGACTTCGCTTGATAGTGCCGTTTGGCACGTTCTGGCAGGCGTGATCCGATTGGGTAGCCGTTGTCTGGAACGCTCTCGTCCCGATGCGCCCGGATCGCCGAGAACACCCAGGGCAATCAGCCCCTATCGGTTACGAGTCGGGGTGGGCGAGAATGCGACCCGGGTTCGGCCGGACTACGCCGGCGTCCCATACACGGAGGCACTCGGATCAGGCGGCTCATATCAATTGTGTTGTGCGTTTCGGTCGTATCCGTCGGATGCGGCGGCGGGGAGATGTCCCTGACCGAGTACGTCCAGGAGATCAACGCCATCTTCGACAGGGGCATCGAGCGATACGAGCCGCTCGCCACGAGCCCAGAGGGGTTGGTGCTCATTGTCGGCCAAGGGTCGCATCTCGGGATTGCCGATCAGGGAGTGCAACTCACCGATTTCACTCCACAAGACTTGCACGTCGCTCTCGAGCAAGTCGCCGAGATACAGTCCGAGGCACTGGAAGCTGCCGCATCCATCGAACCCCCCGAGCAAGTCGCTGAACTACATCAGCTCTACTTCCGAGAACTCCCAATCGCGGAGCTTGCCGCCAGGGCCGGTACCGCCGCGGATTGGTACGAGCTGTCCGAGAGCGCAGAAATGGCCGCCTACCGGGCCGCTCTCGCTTCCGACAATCAGGTGTGCGCAGACTTCCAGGCCAAGCTCGACGCCACGGCCGACCGAGGAGTCTTTGCCGACACGCCCTGGATTCCCGGTGAATTGAAAGAGACGATCAACTACGCGCTCGGTTGCGACTCGCTCCCGGCGAATCCCGAGGACGCCTATCGGCCGCCACCAACGACTACTCCCTGAAGCACCACCCCTGAGATGACCCGGATATGCTCCGACGGCAGGGAACAGCATCCCGATCAGAGCGGATCGATGTGAACAAACCGACGCCGCCCCAATCTATGAGTCAGCAGCTCCAGGCAGCGCTCCGCGACACGCTGGCCGCACCTGACTCCAACGCTGACGCCACCGAGCCCAGGCCGCCCTTGGTCCGATCGACCGTCTACGTACTTCGCGCCCTGATCGGCCTGGTCCTGGTGCTGTTCGGGATGCTGCTGCTGTTGGTCTTCGACAACGCCTTGCTTGGGGTCAGGGAGGATTTCGCGACCATCCAGCAAGCGTGGCCTGACTGGCTGGCGACCGGCATTGAGGCGGTGATCGTCCTTTTCATCTTCATTGCGATCATTGGCACCAACGTCTTTCTGTTGTACCGGAGGAAGTACCGGCGGTGGATCATGATCAATCTCGCGGCGCTGTCGGCGTTGGCGCTCGGGGCGCTGGGGAGCCAGACCGTGCTGGCGATCGCGACGTCAGACGCACTCGAGAATGCCATTGAAAGCACGGCGAGGGACGGGCTTGGCAACGAGGGACTGGCGGCGGTGGTTGCAGTGCTGACGGTGGGCAGCGTTTGGATCGGCCCGCGGCTCCGGCCGTGGGCGGTCGGATTGGTCGTGGCCGCGGCATCGCTGGCATTCGTGGGCGCATCGACGTCGGTTCTGACGCTGCCGTTCGACGTCGGAATCGGAGTCCTTGCCGGCGCTTTGGTGGCCCTCATCCTGAAGACCCGAGACAGGGCTGCGACTGCGACCGAAGTGGGCCTTGCCCTAGAGCAGGATCGCCTCCCTGTTGCTGAAGTGGAGCGAGCGCCTGTTGCGGCGCGTGGGTCGATTCCCTGGTACGTCACGATGTCCGACGGGGACATGCTCTTCGTCAAGACGCTCGATTCGGACAACCGGGCCTCCGACCTGATGTCTCGGGCATACCGCACGCTTCGGCTCAGAAGGGCCGGGGATCGGCGGCCCTTCCCGTCACTACGGCGTTCCGTGGAGCACGAAGCGTTCCTCTCCCTTGCTTCGACCGCTCGCGGGATCCGGACACCACAGCTTGTAACGGTCGCCGAGGTAGGCAGCGACGGGATGCTCCTCGCCTACCGCAAGCTCGAGGGCCGGTCGCTCGACGCCGTGGACCCGGAGGAGATAACCGACAGCATGCTCGCCGATGTGTGGCGGCTCGTCGTCACACTGCACGATGCTGCGATCGCACACAGGGACTTGCGACTGGCGAATGTGTTCATCGCCGAGGACGGTGTTCCGTGGATCATCGGCCTTGGATCGGCGGAGCTGGTCGCCAGTGAGTCGTTGTTGGCGCGTGACTATGCGCAGCTCCTCGCATCAACCACGGTGGCGGTTGGTGCCGACCGGGCTGTGGAGGCGGCGGCGACGGTGGTGGGGAAGGAGGGCATTGCGGAGGCGTTGCCCTGGATCCAACCACTCGCGCTCAGCTCGGCGACTCGGGCTCAACTCGGCAAGGCCGACGGCTACGCCAAGCTCCGTTCGGTCGCGGCAGCTGCCGCAGGTGTCGAGGTTACCTACGAGCGAATCGAGCGGGTGAAACCTCGGACGCTGTTCGTTCTGGCGAGCGTGGCGATCGCTCTCTACGTGTTGATTCCGCAATTGACGGCAGCAACGAGATTCCTCGACGAGCTTCGCACCGCCCACCTCGGTTGGGTCGTGGTTGTTGCTGTGATGTCGGCGGTGACGTATCTCGGAGCGGGCCTCGGCATGGTGGGTGCGGTTCCCGTCCGACTCCCGTATTGGTCCGTCACGATGGCGCAGCTCGCATCGTCGTTCTCCAACCGCGTCACTCCCGCCAAGGTGGGAGGAATGGCTACAAACGTGCGGTTCCTGCAGAAACAGGATCTCACGATGCCGATGGCCGCTTCGGCGGTTGGGCTGAACACAGTCGCCGGCCTGTTGGTGCACGTCTCGCTTCTGGTGCTGGCCGGCCTCGTCGCCTCCCAAGACGTCGCCCTGCCGGTTCCAGACGTGGAGACCACAGCAATCGTGGTCACGGCTCTCATCCTGGTGTCCGGACTCATCATGATCTTGCCTGCAGGGCGGAAGCTTTTGACGAAGTACCTTCTGCCCGCTGTGCGCGCCGGGGCTTCCGCGGTCGCTGCGATTGCCAAGACGCCCACAAAGCTCATGGCGCTGTTTGCCGGGTCGGCGATCATCACCGTGAGCTACACGATCGCGATGATCGCCTCGCTGAACGCGTTCGGGGCCGATGTGGGGGTGGCGACGGCCGCCGTCGTCTATCTCGCTGGTGCCGCGGTCGCAACGGCTGCTCCGACACCCGGTGGGGTAGGCGCCACCGAAGCGGCCCTCATCGCCGGCTACACCGTCGTTGGCGTTGATGCATCAACAGCCTTCGCCGCCGTGTTGCTGTTCAGGCTCATGACCTTCTGGCTGCCGATCCTTCCCGGGTGGCTTGCCCTGGTCTGGCTCAACCGAAGCGGCCGCCTCTGATTGACTCCAGGGTCCCTCTCAGGGCGAATCCCAGCCGCTCTTCGCTCAGCAGAATTTCGAGCCGGCGTGGTCTGCGAATGTAGGATCACGCAGAGGAGGGAAGATCTCACTCGACGCTGATTCACCAGAAGCGACCGACGGCGCCGCAAACGGCCCGGCCGGTCCAGCCTCCGATCTCGGTCAGATCGGAGAACGCCGCGTCGTGAAGATTGGCGGGGTCAGGTTCGCCGGACGCCGGAGACGGCCATCGGGTGAGAAGGAACCGCTCCCCCGCGAGTTTCGAGGGACGGGCACCTTTTGGGCCGTAGTTGCTCTCTCGGGCCTTGTCATTTGGATCTTGCTCTTCGCCCTCGCCGGATCACCGGACTGGTGGACGCGACAGGATTTGAAACTGTTGCTGCGACTGCAGGACTTGCGCACAGACGCCGCAACGGCGTTGTTCAAGGGATTCAACTTCCTTACGACGGAACCCGCTATCCGCGTGGTGAGATGGGGGACCATTCTTGCCCTGGTCTTCTACAAGAGGTGGCGTCACCTCGTGGCCGGGATGGCGGTCTTTCTCATCGTGGATCTGGTGTCCACGGGGATGGCTGCGGCGGTTGCTCGACCACGACCGCTCGTTGAGATCCTGGTGCCTTGGGAGGGATACTCGCATCCGTCTGCACCGCTTGCCTCACTCGCCGCCACGCTCGGGGTGATCGGCTATTCCCTGATACCAAAGGGCAAATGGCGAAACTGGTGGTTCTTCGGGAGCGGCGTGTTGCTCCTGATAGAAGTCTTCGCCCGGATCTATCTGGGTGTTGACCATCCTTCAGACGCAACCGTTGGCGTCATGTTCTCGATCGCAGTTGCGGTGGTCGTCTTCAAGTTGTTCGTGCCCGACTCGGTGTTCCCAGTCGCATATTCGCACGGCAAGTCCGCTCACCTCGATGTGAGCGGCAAACGGGGTGAGGCCATCAAACAGGCGGTTCAGGATCAACTCGGTCTGGAAGTGACCTACCTGGGTTATGTCGGACTCGCGGGGAGTGCCGGGTCGACGCCGCTGCAGATGAACGTGCGCCGCGACACAGACTCACCCGAGGCGACGATGATCTTCGCCAAGCTCTACGCACAGAGTCATCTCCGGGCGGATCGCTGGTACAAGTGGGGCCGCACGGTGGTTTACGGCACCCTGGAGGACGAGGTTCGGTTCACGTCGGTCCGGCGTCTTGTTGAATACGAGGACTACATGATGCGCGTGATGCGCGATGCGGGTATTCCCTGTGCCCTCCCGTACGGCTTCGTCGAGATCACCCCCGAGCGCGAGTACCTGATCGTTACCGAGTTCCTGGATGGCGCCGTAGAGATCAGCGAAGTTGAGCTCACAGACGACCAGATCGACGAAGGGCTTGAGGTAATCCGGAATCTGTGGGACGCCGGACTCGCCCACCGCGACGTCAAACCAGCCAACATCATGGTGCGCGACGGGCATGTGGTGTTGATCGACGTTGCGTTCGGGCAGGTGCGTCCGACCCCATGGCGCCAGGCCGTCGATCTCGCCAACATGATGCTCGTCCTGGCGCTGAGCTCGGATCCCGAGCGGGTCTACAACAGAGCACTTCGGTTCTTCTCGCCCGATGACGTGGCGGAGGCTTTTGCCGCCACTCGAAGTGTGAGCGTCCCGTCTCAGTCGCGCAGCATGCTGCGCACCGTCAAGAAGGACAAGCGGATCGATTTCGTCCAGTCCTTCCGAGACTTGGCACCGCCGCGTGAGCGGATCTCTATCCAGCGATGGTCTCACCGCCGAATCGCCATGGCTGTGGTTACGATCCTCGCCATCCTGATCCTCATCTCGTTCATCATCGACAACATCCGCGGGCAGGGGTTCATCTGATGCGGCGTCTTGTTTTCGCAGGCTGCATCCTTGCACTGCTCTCGGCAGGGTGCGCCGGGCAGCAATTGGGTCGGAGGATTGTGGAGTGTGACGGTTCATCGCAGGCCCTCGGAACCAGCATCATTCTCACTGCTCAGGCCGTACCCGGCACCGAATACATCCCTTGTGTTGATGCGCTTCGACCAGGCTGGCAATTCGAACATGTGGAAGCCCGCAGTGGCCAGGCGTACTTCACGCTCAATTCTGATCGAATGGGATTGGACTTCCTGCGGGTGACGCTGTTGCCGTCGTGCGACATCGGGGCAGCAACCGAGGTCACATCGGATGAGGGAGACGTGACCCTCTCGATCGAGGTTCTGGAAGAGAACGACGACTATGCGGTTGTGGTCATTCCGGTAGCCAACCGCCATCACAACTATGCGGTGTCGGTGGTTGCTCACTTCATGAGCGAGTCGGTCAACGGGCGCGACATCGCAGCCACGCTCGATGAATCGGAGCGGCCGATCTCGGAGAAGGTCTCCTCCGCCCACGCTGCCGGAACACCGGTGATCATCATCGACGACGTCGAGGTAGAGACGGAGACCGTGAGCCTGCGTCGCGTTGGCGACGATGAGGACTCCGGACTCGACTTCGATGCGGCGCTCGCCGAGATGGAGGACGATGTCGACGATCCCGTGTACGAAGCTCGGTGGTTCTACACCTTCGAGGACGGCTGCGTTCGATATGACATCGACGCCAAGGGCGAAGGCGCGCAGACTGTGAAGAGCGACGTGGCCCGTGCGATCGGGCTGTATCCCATGGAGGAGATCTACAAACTGGCCCGTCAGGCCGGCTACCGGGGCTTCGAGTGACGGGCGAAGGCACACCAGATTTCGAGGCCGAAGGTATGGAAGAGGTCGACACGTCCGGCGCTGCGTCCAGCCAGGACGGCAAACCCAAAGGGTTCCCGTGGAAGCGGATCGTCCAGGCTCTGATTTCTCTGGCCATCGTTGCCGGCATCTTCCTTGGGGTGATGCCGCTGATCGCCGACTACGGCGATGTATTCGACACCATCCGGGCGATGACCGGCCTGGAGATCGGATCTCTCGTGGCGTTCGGTCTATGGAATCTGATGACCTACTGGTTCGTGTTGACCGCTGCCCTACCCGGCCTCCGGCTACGGGAAGCTGCGGTCGTGAACCAGGCTTCGACTGCGGTTTCAAACACACTGCCAGGCGGCGGCGTGATCGGCGTAGGGGTTTCGATCGCCATGCTCACCTCATGGGGATTCAGGATCGGATCGATCGGGCGCTCAGCGGTCGTGACGGGCATTTGGAACAACTTCGTGAAGCTTGGCATGCCGGTGCTGGCCCTGGCACTCCTTGCTCTGGATGGCGAACTCACCCCAACACGGGTAACGGCCGCCGCCATCGGGATCATCGTCCTCATTTCCGCGGTCGTGCTCTTTGGACTGCTATTGAGGAGCGACCGGCTGGCGCGCGCAATCGGCCAGGGCGTCGGGAACGTTGTCAACTGGGGACGCAAGCTGTTCCGCAAGGAACCGATCGAAGGATGGGGGGAACGCTCTTCCGGCTTCCGCACCGACACAATCGGACTGCTGCGGCATCGTTGGCTATGGCTCACGGTCGCCACGCTGCTCAGCCACATCTCGCTCTATCTGGTCCTTCTTGTCGCTCTCCGCCATGTAGGAGTATCACAAGAGGAGCTGAGCTGGATCGCAGTCCTGGCGGCGTTCGCGTTCGTGCGGTTGATCTCGGCGCTTCCGTTGACTCCGGGAGGAGTCGGGATCGTTGAGCTTGGGTACGCCGCGGTCCTGACGATCGGCCTCGACGACATCACCAGTGCCCAGGTTGTTGCCGCCATCCTCGTGTTCCGAGCCGTCACGTATCTGCTTCCGATTCCCCTCGGACTCATTTCGTACGTGATCTGGCGTTTGAATAAGACGTGGAAGATGAGCGAGGAACAGCGGGCCGAGCTCGCGGGAGACGCCTATGACTACGGGCCGGAGCCGGTCGTGGAGCCGGGCGGGTCGTAGCGGATTGTGCGGTGGATGAGTCGATGCCCAGATCGAGTGGAGCGAAGATGAGCGCGGAACAACCTAATGCCGCTTCCGACGGCCGCCTGCAGTCGGACCCGCTGTTGCACGACCATCCACTCGCGTGGCGTGTTGCCCTCGTCCTGTGGATGCTGAGCGCTTTTCTGTTCTTGGCACTTGCCATTCCCACGACCGCCGACCTCGTGCAGTCGTTCGATGACGTTGTCTACCGATGGGCGGTCTCAGCTGAGTGGGATCCGGCGGTCACAGCCGCGAAGGTCCTCGACTTTGTCGGCAGCACATGGGTCACTGCGCCGCTCATGGTTGGGGTGGCGGCATGGCTTGCGTGGCGGCGCCGATGGGAGGCGTTCGCAACTTGGATCGCGGCGATGGCACTCTCGCAGATCCTCATCGGACCGGTGAAGGACATCTACGAGCGGGTCCGCCCGCCGCTCCCGCTCGTCGAGACGACGAGTTGGTCGTTCCCGTCGGGGCATTCGGTTGCCGGGGCGACCATCGCCATTGCCGCGGTGATCGTGCTTGTCAAGGCCGGCCCCAAACGCAGGAATCTCGAGATGCTTGCGGCCGCCTTCGCTGTCGTAATGGCGCTCAGCCGCGTGTATCTCCGCGCCCACTGGCTCACAGATGTGGCTGCCGGCGTGGCGCTCGGCGCGGCTGTGGCGATTCTCAGCGCGGCGATCATGCACCGCATCGACGATCGCCGTAGGGGTATCGGGCAGTCGTAGCGGGTGGGGCGTGGCGACATGGCCAGGGCCATCCGACCACAACCCAGTGTGTGTTGGTTCGGTACCGTGGGCCGGAGGCTTTCGACAATCGCGATGAGGGGGCCACAATCAGAGCGTTCGTGCGGTCCGAGTACGGCCCACCTGGTGTTCTGCGGCTTGAAGAGGTCGCTACACCTGTTCCGAGGGGCGACGAGGTTTTGGTGCGCGTACGCACATCGTCGGTGAACATGGCCGACGTCGACTATCTCCTCGGCCGACCGAAGGTCGCCCGCCTCGGCACAGGGTTGCGCGTGCCGAAGAACCGAGGCCTCGGGCTGGACGTGGCCGGTGTGGTGGAGGCGGTCGGCGAGAACGCGACTCGATTCCGACCGGGCGACGAAGTTATCGGGGACCTGACCGAGTACGGCTTCGGTGCCTTCGCTGAGTACGCATGTGCATCTGAGGAAGCCTTCGCTCCCAAGCCGAGCGGGCTGACGTTCGAGGCGGCCGCAGCCGTTCCTCAGGCCGGTGTCATGGCACTGCAGGGCCTCCGCGGCAAACGACCGATCCGGCCGGGACAGCAGGTTTTGATCAACGGAGCAGGCGGAAACATTGGACCCTTCGCCGTGCAGATTGCGAAGTCCTTCGGTGCTGAGGTGACCGGTGTGGACAGCACCGAGAAACTCGACCTTCTCCGCTCAGTCGGCGCTGACCACGTGATCGACTACACCGAGGTCGACTACACAGCGACGGGGAGACGGTACGACCGCATCCTCGATGTTGCGGCCTATCGCCCGATCCACGAGTCCAGACGGGCGCTGAACCCGAAGGGTGTCTACGTTTCGGTTCCGGGATCCATCACAGGAGTGTTCCGAGGTGGGATCGTCGCGCCGCTGATCTCGACGGTGGACGGCCGCAAGATGGACATGCTGGTGTGGAAGCCGTTCAACCGGCCGGATGTGGCATACCTGACGGAGCTGCTCGAGGCGGGAACGGTCTTTCCGGTCATCGACCGGACCTATCCGCTGAGCGAGGTCCCCGAAGCACTCGCGTATCAGAACGAAGGCCGAGCCCGAGGGAAGATTGTCATCGCAGTGGCCGACGATCTGTGAGGCTCCGCAGAACCTCCGAGATCGTGATCGGCGTGTTGTACGCCATCGGCGCGGTCCACCAGGCGTTCTTCGTCCTGCCGGAGAGCCGGGAGTTCTATGTCGCGATGGCCGCCCAAGCGTGGATTCGTCCTGCCCAGATCTTCGTTGAAGAGGTGCTTGTGCCGAACAGCGCCGCCGTCACAGTTCTTGTGGCGGCCTTCGAGGCCACACTCGCGATAGCAATCCTCTCCCGAGGGGCAGCGGTCCGCTGGGCTTTGGTGGCCGGCGGTGTCTTCTCGATCGTCGGTGCGTTGACCGGCAGCCCGGCGGAAACCATCGGCTACGGTCTGCTCGCCGTCGTCCACTTCTGGCTCGCTCGGGTGCGATGGGATACATCGGTCCCAGCCGAGCCGGACTCCTAGCCGCAAGGAGCGACCAGCTCCGAGTCGGCGTTGTGGCGCTTCGCTCCAGGTCGTCAAACCTGGGCGACGGTGTGCCAGGTCCAGGCGTACCAGACGATCAAGGCATTGAACACGAAACTCACGCCGATCAGGAAGTTGTCGTACCAGCCGGTGTACGGGAGACCGGCGAGGTTGAACACGACGGCAAGGACAGACACGACGATGCTGACCCAGCGAATAGCGGGATATGGCACAGTCAGTGAGAGCACGACCATGGCGATCGGAATCAGCATGACCGCGGCCGCCCCGAGCCACATCCACTGCGTTGCTTCCTTGCCGTCCATTTCGCCCGGGGTCATGTCCCCGGCGAACAACCGCATGACATCCCCGAGCAGGTAGGTCAGCATGAGCGCCACCCACAACCCCGACAGGATGATTCTCACATCCGACATGGTTCAATCGCCTCGTTCCTAGGTCGCGTCATGGTGGGCAGCCGAATGCGACCTTGATGGCTTGTTTCATCTCCGGTGGAACCCATGGGACGTCTTCCAAGGACTCGCGCCCTGCCGTGGCGTCGAACTCATCCTGGCTTGCCCTGCAGAATGCGTACACGTCTTCAAGCACCGCCTCCGCCGCCTGACCCTCGGGGGTGTCGACCCACTGCCAGTGTTCGGTCACGCTATCGAAGGTGGCGACGCGAGCCGCAAGAGCTTCATCTGCCGCCGTGATCCTCTCGAACACGTCGAGGGCTGCCTCATGCTGCGCTGCTACCCCTTCCGACGCCTTGAGACCCCGGACGCCCTCGAGGAAGTCAGTTCGAATCTCCAGCCGCCGCTCCCAGTAGTCCCGAGCACCATCAGCGGTGGGGACCTGCGATTCCCATTCAGCGTCCAGCGACGCAAACCGTGACGACATCTCCGCGACGAGGCTTTCGGCCTGCTCGGCGTACTCGGATGGGGTGAGGGTTCCCGAGCTGCAGGCCGCGAGGGCCACTGTGAGACATATCCACGCTCGCAGTCGACGCACACCGTTCCTTTCAAGAGTTGCTATCAGCTTTGTCCAGCTCCTCGCCGCCAGGTAGAGCCAATCGTCCCCACAACCCGTGCTGGTCGGCCCCAAAGCGAGGGCCACAGAGCAGTCGGGCCCTACCGGCCACCAGTCGGGCGAGTGATGATGCCGGTGGGCGTCGCGACGCGGCGCCGCAGTCGACTGAGGAGACTCCGATGGATCGGACGCTCGCATGAAAAACCATCGCGTTGTTGTGTCTCAACACGGCGGGCCGGAGGTGTTGCAGGTGAGGGAGGAGGATCTCCCCAAACCTGGGGACGGCGAAGTCCGGTTGACGGTTCTCACCGCCGGCGTATCCGGCTACGACCTCATGCACCGACGTTCGGGTCGCCTCCCGGGGACCCCGAAAGTGCCCTTTACGCTAGGGATAGATGTCGTAGGCACGATTGACGAGATCGGCCCTGGGGTCTCAGGCCTCGAGTTGGGGGCCAGGGTGGCTGCCGGGCCCCTCGAGGACTTCGGTGGCTACAGCGAGTTCATGTGCGTCTCGGCTGATTTGTTGGTGCCTGTTCCCGACGGGGTGGATTCTGCCGAGGCCGTCTGCGTTGTGGTCGACTACCTCACGGCGGATGTCATGTTGCACCAGGCAGCAAAGGTTCGGAATGGCGAGAGCGTGTTGGTTCAGGGCGCTGCGGGAGGAGTCGGGACGGCGCTGCTCGAGCTTGGGCGCCTGGCTGATCTCGATATGTACGGGACGGCATCTCAACACAATCATGAGCTCGTGTCGGCGCTTGGCGCCACGCCAATCGACTACCAGACCGACGACTTCGTCGCGCGGATCCGCGAGTTGACGGGAGAGGGGGTGGACGTCGTGTTCGATCCGATCGGCGGCGCTCGGCAACTCTGGCGTTCCTACCAAGCCCTCCGAAAAGGCGGCCGGCTGGTGTGGTTCGGCGTGGCCGCGACCGCAAAGTACGGGCTCCGGGTGATTCCGGCCAGCTTGGCGACGCGCCTCTTTCTGGCACTCATACCGGATGGCAAGCGGGCGCCGATGTCACCGGACCTAGGGAAGGTCGATCAGCGGGAGCGTTTGGCTGCACTTCTCGACCTCCTGAAGGCGGGCGAGATCAAGCCGGTCGTGACGGAACGTGTTCCACTGGCCGAGGCTGCCCGCGCACACGAAATCGTCGAAAGCGGCGGGCACGCCGGCAAGGTGGTTCTCATCACCAGCACCTAGCCATAGCCCGCCGGCATCGTGCCGAGGGATCAGCTCGATCCGGCGCGCCCAACGCTCCGAGTGTCAGTCCCCGGAGACCGTGATGGCGACCTTGCCCTCCGCGTGGCCCCCAGCGACTGTCCTCAGAGCTTCGGCTGCTTCGTCCAAGGAGTAGTTGCTTCCGATGACCGGAACGACTGTGCCCGACTCCACGAGGTCCACGAGAGCGTTGAGATCCTTCTCGTTCGGTGTCGAAAGGAACGTCCGGAGGTTCTGGCTCACAAAGGGGGATGTCACCCACGCTTGGCCCATCGAGACCAGCGGGCCGATCCATGTGCCCCCCGCCGTCCCACTGTTCGGGATCAGCGTGCCGTTTGGGCTCAGCGCACGCCGGCAGTCGGACAGTGACCGATTGCCAACATTGTCCAGGATGAAGTCGTACTGATTGTCACCTTGTGTGAAGTCCTCCTCGGCGTAGTCGATCACGTGATCGGCGCCGAGGCTGCGAACCAGATCAGCCTTTCCGGCGCTGCACACCGCGGTGACCTCGGCTCCCATCGCTTTGGCGATCTGGACGGCGTATACGCCGATACCCCCAGCGGCCCCGTTGATGAGGACCGCCTGGCCCGGTTGGACCTTGCCAACGTCACGAACGGCCTTGAGGGCTGTCAAACCAGACACCGCCAATACCGCGGCCTCCTCATAGGTGAGGCCGGGTGGTTTCGCAACGAGTTGGCTCTCCTTGGCTGCGGCATACTCGGCGAGCGTGCCCTTGCCGTTTCCGAAGACCTCGTCGCCAGCTGTGAATCGCGAGACCTTGGACCCTACGGCCTCTACGGTGCCTGCCACGTCGAATCCGGGAGTGGGATTCCGAGGGCGGCTCAGGCCGAGTCCGGCCCTCATGATGTAGGGAGTTCCTTTCATGAGAAGAACGTCACCAGCATGGACTGAGGCGGCGCGCACGCGAACCAGCACCTCGTCGTCGCGGATCTCAGGCTTGTCTACCTCAGCAAGTTCGAGGACGTCGGTGTCACCGTATTCGCGCTGGACGATCGCCTTCATTGGGTTCCCCCTCGTATGGGTCGATTGGTTTCCTCTCGAGCGTACCCGCCAAGAGAGGACCTCACGACGGTTCAAGGTCAACCCGACGGGCGCCGCACGTGTTCAGGGGGCCAGAAGCAGTTGCCCGGCCGCCGTGAGCGACCGCTCGCTACACGTCGTCCGGCTGCTGTTGCTTCTCCTCGGCCAGCGCTTGCTGGTACTTCCGCTGCTCGACGCCACTGTCGCCGACCAGATAGGCAACCACGTGGAACGCCAAGGCGACGCCCCAGAAGATCGTGATCCAGTAGGCCCATTGGATACCTTCTTGACCCGTGATGAGGTCGAGGATCCAGAGGAACCCGTTGATGACGATGAACACCCCGATGTGCCACAGCAGACTGGTGTAGCTCTTGGCCCGTTTGTGTGCCCGCTGTTCCGGAGTGCTCGCGTCAGCCGTTGCCATTCCATCTCCTGTATGAGTTGCTGTCACAGTGATTGATCAGCACGTCGGGATCCAGAGGCTTTTCGCCCCAAAGCCTTTCACCCTGAGGTCGTCAGCTCAGGGTCGTCACGGCTGCGGTGGGATCAGGCACCTTCACAGCGCCGCTCTCCTCTGTTCGGTTTCGGAACCGTTGCCTAGACCACGATCCAGAGAGCCAGGCCGATCACCATTGCAATCGGCACCAGCAACCACAACCAGCGCAAGCCTTTCGGAGATGACGTGTCCGTCGAAGGTGGTTGGTCCCCTTCGTAAACAAGGTCGTCGCCACGATCCATTGAAGTCTCGTCCATAGTGTCTGCAACCTATCAGGCGGTCCGATCGGGAAAAGAGGACAAAGTCACCGCGGTGTCCGGTTGTCCCGGTTCAGCCCGGGGTGTGATGTAGTACCAGGTTGCGGACGCGCACGGTGTCGGGGCTACGATCGGCACTCACTCCACCACGTGAGAGCCACTGTGCACGACGCTTCCCAGATCCGCTCGCTACTGAGCATCGGCTTGTGAGGTCCTGAGATGCTCCCGTTCGGCTCGGACTGGTATCGGCGCCTTCTCGGCGTGGCAGTCATTCTCGGAGTCGCTGGCGGCATCCTCGGCTTGGTGTATCTCGGGCTAACCGGGGAGGCCATCGATCTCTTCTTCGGCGAGGCTGGAACGGCTTGGTGGTCCGGTGAGTGGTGGTGGATACCTCTCATAGCGGCGGGCGGGTTGACCGTTGCGGCCCTGCGTCAGATGTGGCGGGTACCGGAGAAGGTGCCTGGGGGCGTGGCCATCATCGAATCGGGTCATGTCGACGAAACGACCGCTCCCCAGTGGGCAGTCATAGCGGCGGTGTCAGCGGTTGCCGGTGCCAGCCTCGGTCCATCGTTCGCCCTGGTGGTCATGGGTGGAGGCCTCGCTTCGTGGATCGCCAACCGTCGATGGGCCGAGGGACAGGCAGATCAGGACTACACCCTGACGGGAATCTCCGGAGCGTTCGGTGCAGCGTTCACGTCTCCGATCCTTGGCGCATTCCTCGTGTCCGAGATCGGGCCCACGCGCAAGGAGCGATACGTGGTCGCGATCATCCCCCAGCTCATCGCTGCGGTGATCGGCTTCGCCATCTTCTACGCCGTTCTTGGCCGAACATTCCTCGGGTCCTACGAGCTCCCTGCCTACGAATTCGAGATTGCGGATCTGGCGTTGGCGGTCGCGCTGGGCGTCTTCGCGGCGGTTGTGATGGCGGGTCTCGTTGTGATTCTTCTCGGTGTGAAGTGGATCGGGGACCTCGTGCCGAATCCGTACGTGCGGGGCTTGGTTGGGGGAGGAACAGTTGGGCTCATCGCGATGGCCCTCCCGCTCACACTCGGTTCAGGCCAGGCCCAGCTTGGGACGGTTGTTGACGGGGCCTCAGGCCTCGGCATCGGCCTGCTGGTTGCGGTCCTGATCGGCAAGATGGTGGCGATGGCGTTGAGCCTGCGTGCCGGATTTATGGGAGGCAACGTCTTCCCGCTGATCTTCATTGGTGGGACGGCCGGCGCGTTGATACATCTCGTCTTCCCCGACATTCCGTATGCCCTCGCGGTTTCATGCATGCTCGCAGCGGTACCCGGTTCCTACCTCCGTGCACCGGTCAGCTTGACGTTCATCGCCGTGATCGCCATGAGCCTCGGTCCCGAGACCGTCGCTCCCGTAGCTGTCGCGGTCGTCACGTCGTACCTCGTCGTAGCGGTGGCCAGGTATCTCTTGACCGAACGCAGATCAGCTGCAGGAGAAGCGGAGCCGCAACCGGCAACGTGAGGCGCTCCGGCGACGGGCGGGCTCCAGCCCCCTGCCGCAAGGGTTTCGGTCCTATTTCTCACCCTCAGGGGGAGGTGGCAGCGGCGGAGCCTCCCTCACGCGACGCAACAGTTCCCCGCGTCAGGCCATGTCGGAAACCCGGGCGGAGCCGCTGACGGAGGGGGTCAAAGCGCTCCGATGTGGGAGCCGTT